>ODAI011663965.1_pt1 | contig 30876 bp, 32 predicted proteins | sample 1539321 | NCBI WGS metagenome assembly ODAI01 (sample SAMN02144231, study PRJEB22623) | gut metagenome | biome: sheep rumen | host: Ovis aries | place: New Zealand
ATGTTGTGGAGCAGATAGTAATCGATATAGTCCACGCCGAGATTGTCCAGCTGACGCTGGAAGGTCTCTTCGATCTTCTCTTCCGGGATCAGCATAAAGGTCGGGAACTTTGTCGCGACCGTAAAGCTCTCCCTCGGATGCCGCTCCACCAGGGCCTTTCGGGTCGCCTCTTCGCTCTTCCCGTTGTGATAGACAAAGCTTGTGTCAAAGTAGGTGTACCCGGCGTCCAGAAACGCATCCACCATTTGGTTCAGCTGCTCATAATCGAAATCGGTCGGCCCGGAAAGCACCGGCAACCGCATCATGCCAAAACCAAGATTCTTCATGCCAAGTTCCTCCTGTAAACTCTCAATACGTTGAAGCGCTGGAGCTGCTGAATTTCCAGCGCCCGTTTTCTTTCCTCAGTGTAAAGTCTCCCCGCAGACGCCAGCTGTGCTTTCCGCCGCCATAAACGGCGGCCAGCACCCGGCTCCTGCCGATCATGTTTGCATGATCCCCGGCCACGGTGACCTCGATACTGTCATGTTCTGCTGAGTAGTAATTGAAAGTGCCGTCCAGCAGGCCCTTCAAGAACTGCCAATTCGTAGACATAGCCCTTTTCGTAGTCCATGGCTGATTACCTCACAGCAGACCGTTGGCAGACAGCCAGCGCTGCACGGCGCCTCTGGAATCCGCCGCGCTACTGCCGGTGATCGACAGCCCACTCTTCACGGTCGCTCCGGGGCAGACGCGTCTGATGTCGCGCTCGCTGCCGCCCATGCCGCTGCCCTCGTTCGTGCAGAGCGGCAGGATGGTCTTGCCGGAGAAATCAAAGCTCTCCAGGAAGCTGAAAACGGCCATCGGCATGGTGCCCCAGTAGTTCGGATAGGCCAGCACGACGGTATCGTATTCGTCGATGGAGGCCGGCAGGGAGACCAGCTCCGGTCTTGCCTTCGCCCGCAGATCCTTTTTGGCCTCCTCGATGCAGGTCATGTACACCGGGGAATAGGGCTCCTTCATCTCGATCTTGAAGCTGTCGGCCTCGAGCAGCTCCTTCATGATCTTGCAGACGATCTCGGTGTTACCGATCTTCACATAGCGCATCGCGCCGCCGAAATAGTTCTCGTCCGCCCTCGAAAAGAATGCGATCAGTGTCTTTGCCATTGCTGTTTCCTCCTGTTATTTGGTTTATCTGGCTATAGTATAACCAAAGTCTATTGTAAAGTCCAATCGAAACGGTGTATAATTGATTGAATTATTAAATAACGGAGGCAGCCATGACGACCAAACAGATCGACTATTGCATTGAGCTTGCGCATACGCTGAATTTCAGCCGGGCGGCTGACAATCTGTTCGTCAGCCAGCCGACCTTCTCCTATCAGATCAGGCTGCTGGAGGAAGAGATCGGCTTTCCGATCTTTGAACGCAGCGGGAAGGGCGCGGCGCTGACGCCCGCCGGGGCACAGTTTGTCGCCTTTCTGGCCGGGATGCGCGAGGAGCTGAAGCAGGCGATCGAGCAGGGGCAGAACTTCAGCGCAAAGTATAGGGACAGCATCTCGGTCAGTCTGATGGTCCGTCAGGCTGTTTATTTCCTGCCGGAGGCGATTCGCCAGCTGGAGCAGACCGACCCGGACGTTCAGATCATTCCCCTGTTTCAATATGAAAACGGCATGGAGTCCTTCCTCAGAAACGAAGCGGACATCCTGTTTGCCCTCCGAGAGCAGACGAGGCAGATCCCCGGCATCACGGTACACGAGCTGTTTGAGAGCCGCATTTATCTGATCACGGATAAAAATGATCCTCTTGCGGACAAGAATCTCATCCGCGAAGAGGATCTCTATGGGCGTACACTGATGGTGGGCGGCGGCTCGCCTCCTGCGCTGAAGGCGGTGCAGAACCGGCTGATCGCCTCCGGGAAGCTGCGGAGCTTCAACAGCCCGAACCATGACACGACGCTCACAAACGTGGCCGCGGGCAAGGGCATCTGTCTCGCCCCCGGTTTTCTGAACGATCACAGCGGGCAGTTTGCCTGGATCCCCTTTGACTGCAGGGAATCCTTTTCCTGCGTCCTCTGCACCCATAAAGCGGACAGGCGGCCGATCGTATCCGCCTTTCTGGAAATCCTGACGCAGCTGTATCGGGAAGCCGTGGCCTTTCCTCTGTAAAGGCACGAAGAATGCCCGCGACCGTGATCAGCAGCGAAAATCAAAAAACGACGTGTCGAAACACGTCGTTTTTTGTTGTCTGCGCAGGTCGCGTATGCCCAGGCGGGAGCTTGCTTCCCCCGCTGAGCGTTCCGATCAGAGCACGGGCTCGGTCCACTCTCCGCCGGACGATTCGCCGGAGGAACTGCCGGACGATCCGCCGGGATTATAATTATACTGGATATAGCTCCGGCTGATGCTGTCCTCCGGTACATAGTACAGCGCATCCTCCAGGCTGACCAGCAGCAGATCCCCGAAGTCCTGCAAAACATGCAGCTGGGTGTTCAGCCCGACGTCGCAGGCGGGAACGCGCATCCGCCAGTCGGCATACAGCGACATGCGCTTTGCGGCATAGCCGTCCCATTCCTCATAAGGCTCGTCCTCCGGCAGCTGAACGGCCCAGTCCGGAACCTGGGCAGTCAGGCCGTCGAAATACAGTGTGCACAGCCCGTCTCCCCTGCTCAGGACCTTCACGGTGTCCTCGCGGGAGAGCACGGCAAGATAAAGCTCCACACCGTCGCCGAGGACCTGCGCGGGACGGCTGCTCGCCAGGCGGACAAAGGCGCCCGTCTGCCCGGCCGCGAAGCCAAGCTGGATGTCGCCGCCGTCCGCGCCGCCGCCGGAGTCCCCGGAGTCGCCGGAGCCGCTGTCGGAATAGGTAATGGGCCAGTCGCCGACCTGGGACGCGAGGATGTAGCCGCTCACGCCGCCCTTCTCCACCAGCAGATACTCGCCGAACGCATCCAAGGCGGTCAGCGCCTCATTGAAGCCGGCCCGGGCGACCGGCTCTCCCTCCCGGTAGACCGTCGGAAAGACGGAGAGGTTTTCCCGGGCATAGACCGTGCGCTCTTCCGGCGCGGTCTCGTCGTCCGGGCGCAGGAACTGCTTCTCAACAAGCCCGGTCACCCCGCCCATGTCGACCCGGTAAAACGCCTCTGTCTCGTCGATGATCACCAGCTGTGCGCCGCGGTCGAGGCGGCAGTACACCGCTCCGACGCCGTTTGCGGTCACCCGGCCGGGAACCGTCTCTGGCTCCGGCTTCGGCGTGGGCTCCGGGTTGGGGGCGGGCGTCGGCTCCGGTGTGGGCTCCGGGCTCGGCTCTGCCGTCTGTTCGGCCGTTGGCTGCGGCGTTTCCTCGGGGAGCGCTTCCGTCGCCATGGGGAAAACCCGGGAGATCAAGCCGTCTCCGAAGATCAGAAATGCGCAGAAAACGGTCAGCAAAAAGAAGAAAATATACCAGCCATATTTTTTCATATGCTCTCTCCTCTCTCAGCCCTTGTAGTCGGCGTCATACTTCGTGCCGTAGACGTAGTGGATGACGCCCCAGATGTACTCGTAGGAATCGGTTCCCGGCTGGAAGGCCTTGCGGTTTTGCCAGGCGATATAGCCGATGCTGCGGTGCACGGTGCCGCCGTAGACCGTCAGCACCTTCCCGTCCTTGTCCTGCAGCTTCATATACGGCCGCATGCTCAGATCGGGGATGCACTGGTCGTCGCGGAAGCCGACCAGGACGTTGGTAAACTGCGTGTCGCCGTTTATAACCTTGTAGACGGGATCGGCCTCACCCTTCTTATAAGCGAAGGCGGTTTTGGCTGCCGGGTGCTCCAGCGTGAGGGTGCGCCCGGCGATCTCGTTGTCCCAGCCGACCACGGTGCCGTACTCCAGAAGCGTATAGCCCTCGCTGCCCTGCATGAGCTTGTCCCGCTGCTGCGTATTGACCCCGGTGATCATGCGGATGCCCTTTTTCCCGGTGATGCGGATCGAGCTGCCGGCGTAGTGCAGAAGATTTTGAAGTACAGCCGGGTACTCGGCCTGATAGCCCTTGTCGGTATAGGTCAGCAGGGCCAGCTTCATGCCGACCGGGTACTGCTCATGAACGTCGCCGTCCAGCTTGTTGTATTCGTAGATGACCGCGAGCTTTGCGTCCTTCGTCGGCACATACAGGTCACCGTTTTTTTCCGGTTCATAGCTAACACCGTCTATTTCAACGGCCATTGTTTGGGGAAGGCCGGAGAAAACCAGGTAACCATCCTGCTGCACACCTCCGTCAAAAGTGACCCAGGTCAGCGTGCCTCCGTAATTCTGGCGGATTTCTTTTGTCCAACTGGAATTGCGCTCCGGATAATAGACGGTCGCCTTGACAGTTTCAAAAGCATTTTCCGCAATCACAGTGGGGGCGTTGCCAAGAAAGGTGATTTTCTCCAGCTTGGCGTCCAGATTAAAGGAACCGGCGGTGATTTCACGCAGCGTGGTCGGGAACATGATTTCTTTCAGTCCGCAGTTTTCAAAGCACTCGTTTTGAATGGCCTCCAAGCCCTCGGGAAGCTCAATGCTTTCCAGCGATTCGCAGCCGCTGAAGGCGCCGAACATGATCTTGATCCCGGCCGGGAGCTTTACTTCACGAAGCTTGATGCAGCTGCCGAAGGTCCAGGTAAGCCTTGAAATCTTGTCAGGGATCTTGATGCTCGTCAATTCCCAGCATCCGAAAAAGCAGCTGTCGCCGATCGTTTCCAGGCTGTCCGGCAGATTGATCTCGCTCAGCAGCGTCCCCTGAAACGCCTCGTCTCCAAGAATTTGCAGACCAGAAGGAAGATTGATGCTTTCCAGCTTGGAGCCATAAAAGGCTTTGTTGCCGATAATCGTCACTTTGGAAGGAATGTCGATGTGCTTGAGCGCGGAAGTAGATTCAAACATACTTGGAGGAATCTGGTTCATATCAGAAGAAAGCGTTACGTTTTCGAGCGCAGAGCAGTAGGAAAAAACGCCGAGACCAATGTCCGTCAGACCGTCCGGCATCGTGACCGTGGTCAAAGCCTGGCAATTGGAGAAGCTTTCCTCCCCAAGCGTTGTCATCCCGGCGGGAAAGGAAACCTCTTTCAGAGCAAGACAGCCGCGAAAGGCTCTTGCGCCGATAGCCTTCAAGCCGTCCGGAAGGCGGACGCTTTCCAGTTTTTCCATTCCCTGAAAAGCCTCCTGCCCGATGGCGGTGATACCGCTGTCGATTTCCAGCGCGGTGACCTGATCGCGGTACTCGTACCATGGCGCTTCGCCATTAGTGGTGGATTCAGCAATATTGTTGTCCGGATCAGTGACGGTAATGATAATGCCGTAATCCGAAATGGCACCGGCACCTCTGATGCGCAGCAGCCCCGCGTCGTCCAGCGTCCAGGTCACGCCCTCGCCGCAGCTGCCGGAGGCCACCGTCTCCGCCGAGGCGGAAACCGCTGGCGTCAGCAGGAGGATCATACCGAGGATCAGGGATAGTAGCGTTTTGATTCCGCGAGCTCTCATCTTTCCAAACTCCCTTCTGCCTGTCTGACGCGAATCCGGTCAGACACAGCCTGTTTTTTTCTCGTTTCTTTTCCTGTGAGCGCGATCATTCCGGCAGCCGCAGCTCCGTCCATGCGGAAACATCGCAGCGCCCGTCATAGACGATGTAGGAATTCTCTCCCCTGTTCACGACAGAGCCGTTCGTCCGCACTTCATAGACCTGGATGCTCGGCTGCGCCGTGATGGCATTCTCTCCCGTTGCGACGGCCGTGCCGTCGGCGCGCAGGCCGACCGAATGTGCGTTCCCGGCGGACACGGCCACGATATCCGTCCAGTCGGATACATTGCGCTCGCCGAGGCCGTTTGCTCCAACCGATACGACGGTGCCGTCGGCGCGCAGGCCCAGGGCAAAGCCTTCGCCCGCGGACACGGCGACAAGCTCCGTCCAGTCCGAAACATTGCACTGTCCTTTATCGTTCCGTCCGACGGCCACCGCCGTTCCGTCCGCTCGCAGGCCGACCGTAAAGCCGTACCCGGCGGACACGGCGACGAGATCCGTCCAGCCGGAGACCTCGCACTGGCCCTCATCGTTCCTTCCAACAGCCACAGCGGTGCCGTCCGACCGCAGGCCGACCGTATGGTCGGGACTGGCGGAAATGCAGAGGATATCCGTCCAGCCCTGCTCCCTGAGCTCTCCGTCGGCGTACTGGCCGCGGGCCACAACGCTGCCGTCGGCGCGCAGGCCGACGCTTTGGTGGAAGGCCGCGTCGATGGCGACGATGTCCGTCCAGTCGGAGACCTCACAGTTGTAGAAGAAGTCTGCGCCGCAGGCCACGACGGTGCCGTCCGACCTGAGTCCGAGCGTATGCTCCACGCCGGCGGCAACGGAGATGATATCCGTCCAGTCGTCGACGTTCATCTCCCCGTAGTAATTGCTCCCCGTCGCCTCGACGCCGCCGTCCTGCCGCACAGCCAGGGTATGCTTATATCCGGCGCTGACCGGCTGCTGGATCGCCAGGATCGCGCGGGCGCGGATATACGAATCGCGATAATCGCCCAGAGCGGCGAAGGCCTCTCTTGCCGCGGCGAAGTTCCTGTCCGCATACAGGGCAAGCGCCGCCTCGTACTGCCCGTCCAGAATGGCGGCCCGGCAGGCTTCGATCTGTTCGGCGCTGTCCCTGTAACCGTCCAGCGCCTCAAAAGCGGCGATGGCCCGCTCATAGTCTCCGGCGGCCAGGAGCGCCGCGGCCGCCTCGTAGCGCTCGTCCGGGGAGGGAGCGGGCGTTCCCTCCGGTGTCGGCTCCGGCGTTTCTTCCGGCTCTTCCGTCGGTTCGGCAGGGATCGGCGCGTCCGTGGGAACGGTCTCCGGCACGTCAGACGGGCGGGCGGCTTCGGCGGCGGGCCCGGCGACGGCGCCAAAGCCCATCATAAGAATCATCGCCAGCACGGCGGCCAGCACCCGCGCGGGGCTTTTTCTGTATGACTTGATCTGCCTGAGTCTGTCTTTCAGATCATTCTTCTCCGTGGAAAAGGTCGTGGCGACCACCCCGGCCGGAAGCGCGCGGGACGCGGCCATCCGCAGCAGGGTGTTGCCGTAGGAACGCTTTTCCTCCTTTGTCATGGAGCGCAGCAGCGCCTCGTCACAGCTCAGCTCACAGGCCCGGTTCAGCTCGCGCCGGAGCACATAGCTCAGGGGGTTGAACCAGTGCGCGCTGGTCACGGCCAGGGCCAGCCACTTGTACAGAATGTCGTGCCGCCGGACATGGGTCAGCTCGTGGCGCAGAACGTTGGCCAGATCCTCCCCCGCGCCGAGATCGGCGGGCAGGATGATCCGGGTGCGCAGCAGCCCCAGCGTCAGCGGCGTTTTCGCCGCCCGGCTGACATAGAGCGGGGGCTTTTTGCCCGGGACGGAGGCGTACTGGCGAAGCACGTCCCTCTCCGGCTTTCGCAGCGTTTTGCGCAGCGCAGCGGAAAAGCGCAGATACGTGCCGAGCGGAAGCGCCAGGCTGAGCAGCGACCCCGCCGCCCAGATCCAAAGCCACAGAGCCGGATTCTTCCAGTTGATGCGGGCGAAAGCCGCCCGCTCGGGGTCAGGCGCGGAGCTCTCCTGCTGCGGCAGCTCCGACGCCCGGCGCGGCGCTTCGTCAGCCTTCGGCGCTGTCTCCCCGGTCCGGGTCGACGCTTCTCCGGCGGGCTGAACATAATCCGGCGCCGCAATGTTCACCGGCAGGCGCTCCTCCGCGGAGACCGGCTCGAGCCGCGCGGGCTCCGCCGCTGTCCGGTCGGGCACCAGCCCCGGCAGGGGCAGCGCAAAGCGCAGCAGCACCAGCAGCCAGGCGTAGAAATACACCGTGCTCGGCATCCGCTTGAACATCAGATAGCGCAGGGCAAGCAAAAGCAGCGTGAGCGCGCTGCCGCTGAGCGTCAGAAGAAGCAGCGTTTTCATGCCTCAATCCTCCATCTGAAACAGCGCGCGCAGCTCCTCCAGATCCGCCTGCGTCAGCCCCTCGGACTGCACCAGCGCCGCGACCAGGTTCTTGGCGCTGCCGCTGTACAGTCTGCGGATCAGCTTATCCGTGGCCCAGGCGTTGTAATCCGCCTCGCTGATGCGCGGCGAATAATAGAAGACCTTGCGCTTTTCCTGGCTGATCACACCCTTGGCGAGCAGCCGCCCGACCAGGGTTTTCACGGTCGTGGCCTCCCAGCCGCGGCTCTGCTGCAGCTTTTCGCGGATCACGTTGACCGGCAGCGCCTCGCCTGCCTGCCAGAGCAGTTTCATCACTTCCAGCTCGGAATCGGATATTTTATCGGCAAGAGTTTCAGACATCGGCTCTCCTCCCTATCATATAGTCTACATTTGTGGCCTCATTGTTTATACCATACCACGGCAGACTACAATTGTCAACTTGAAAGGCATCTTCCGCCATTCCGAAATCAAAAAAGCCCCTTGCACAATCTGGGGCGGTTCAAGCCGGACGGTTTGTGCAAGGGGCTTTTCGTTATAGAAAACAGGATTTGAAGCGCGGGATCACTTGTCACTCTCGAGCGCTTTGTAGGCGCAGGCCGCAACAGCGGCGCCGACGAGCGGGCCGACGATAAACACCCACAGGGATGCCATCGGCGCAGCGTTCCCGGCAAACAGAGCAACCAGCGCAGGGCCGAAGCTGCGGGCGGGGTTGACGGAGGTTCCGGTCAGACCGATGCCGAGGATATGAACGCCGACAAGGGTCAGGCCGATGATCAGTCCGCCGAAGGACCCATGCTTTGCCTTGCTTGAGGTAACGCCGAGGATGCAGAAGACAAAGATGAACGTGAGAACGATCTCAACGATCAGTCCCGCCGCGGGGCTGCCGTTCACACCGGCCAGGCCGTTGGAGCCGAATCCGCCGGTTTTGTCCTCTACGCCGCCAAGGCTGAAGATCAGCGCAAGGAGCCCGGATCCAGCCAGAGCGCCGAGGCACTGGGCGATCACATAGCCGACGAAGTCCTTGACCTTCATGCCGCCGGACATCAGCACGCCGAGAGACACTGCCGGGTTCACATGACAGCCGGAGATGTTGCCTACGCAGTAGGCCGAGGCAACGATCGCAAGGCCGAAAGCCAGCGCGGTGAGAATGTACCCGCCGCCGGCAGCGGCGTCACAGCCGACGAGCATAGCCGTTCCGCAGCCGAGCACAACAAGTGTGCATGTTCCGATAAATTCTGCCAAATACCGTTTCATTTTGATTCTCTCCTCCTTCCAGCAGATGTGTCCATTATACGGACAACCCGGCAAAAAGTAAAGACTTTCATTCGGTAATGCGTCAAAAGATTTTCCTTCGGAGTCGAAGTGACTGCCTGTCGTCCGGCCGCAGATTCCGCCGTGCGGATTGGTTTGTATATCGGGAGAAAAAAGGTGTCGCTCTCATTTTTTGGTAGTGCACTTGAGAGCTTCGTTATATATTTCTGTTATTGTTGCATAACCAACAACTCGATGTCCTTCTTGGATAGCTATTTTTTTCCCTATCCATAAACAATGAGGATATAGTTCTGGCGTTAAAAAAGTTATTGTTCCTCTGGCAGAGCTATTCGGAGCAACATTTTTGACACCGTAATAATGATGAATACCTGTTGTTAAGTAATCATTCATAATCAAATGTGCTGGACGGTATCCATCATTTGCTGGGGCCTGTCTTGTTCCATTAAACTCAATAATAGCTTCCACATCCGCTGATCTGTTCACGCTCATCCACCTCTATCTGATATCTCGCATAATTTGTATTTCGCCATAAATCGATTGAATAAAATATTTTGTACCGGCAGCTATTATTCCAGCCTTTATGGTTAATCTATCTTATTTACATGGGATTCCTTTACCTTTTGCTCAGCTTTATGCAACTTAACAAGTCTTTCATATATACATAAGGCAATGCCTGCATGACATCGGCAGTGTAATCTCATGTGGAGCTCACTGCTTTATTTGTCAGCGCTGATTAAGATATACAAACATTGGAGTGTTTTGGGATTTCCAGTATTCCAAAGTGTTATTCAAATATTCGACAAGATAATTTTTGTAGTCATCCGCAGGATTCTCTTCTTTAAATAATTGGTCGAAATTGTCAATCACGATCAAAAGACTCGAAAAATTAAGCCATTCCAGATCTGTAATGCATTCGTCAAATGCATTCCAATTCCACCCGAAATAGTAAGGGAACCTCATCGCAGCCGATATTTCACGAAAAAAAGAAATTGATGATCCACACAGTTCGCCTCTCAAATAGCAAACAAATGCATTTTTACTGTGCTCAAAAGAATACATAAGTGTATATAACTCACTATTACTATAGTGTGTTTTAAAAATTCCACCATCCATATTTCTACCCTCCTGAATTATTATCGAGTCATCTGAATAACAGTCTTATAATGGTCTGGTGTATACCACGCTGCTCCGCCTGCTCCACTACCAATAATGATTCTTTCGAGTCCGCTGTCAACGCCTGGAAGCTTAGGGTAAATATCGAATTTTTGGAAAGGTGCAAATTCGCCCGGTAAAATTGCTGAATTAGCACGCCCATCATTAGCAAATATTGTCCCTCCTTTGTACCCTTTCGGAGGAGTTCCATTATGAGTTAATAAATAGTCATAGATATCATACGCCTCTGGCGGGACTGATGATTGCAGTATATCTCCAGACGTATTGTAAACTGGATATTTACCTGCATTTCCGACATCACCAAATCCCTCTATAGACGGTGCTGCTGTTGAGGAAGTAAACCCAGCCGGTGCTCCATTGCTTCCTAAATCTCCTAGAGGAATCCAGACATCCTCTTCAATATTGTCAACGGTATCATCATATGATTTGGGTTTGTTACCGCCGTCATCATAGTAGACGATAGGATTATTCAAACAATACGCAAACATATTGCAGCCGAGGAAGCTTTGTCCGGTGCTGGCCAGCCCGTCGGCGTTGATGAAGCGGCAGATGGCGGGGGCGTAATAACGGGACTTCAGATAATAGAATCCGGTATCTTGGAAACGATAGTAGCCAGAGAGTCAAAAATCAGCATATTTTCCGCAAGCCCAGCCAAAGAATTCTGTGCTCCTTTGGCTGGGCTTTTTGTTAATCCGCAATCCGTTTCACGGTGAAACGGATTATGAGCTTGCCATAAGCATTACGATCATTTCTTCTTCAACAATCTCCCTAATCTAATAGTTTGATAGCCTATTTCTCACGATGATGAAGAATTCTGCGAAATAAGAAGCAGGAGCAAAAGCCCATCAAATCTAGAGATAGACATAATATATTAAGTCCGTTCGGATAAGGGTTGAAGATATAGACACTTAGGAAAAAATAAAGGTCTTTTAGCACAAGAAGAAGTAAGTATATTATTGAAAACAACGTCAAAACCCAAAAAATCTTGTGGCGAAAAAAGAAATAGATTAGAAGAAATTGAATCAGAAAAAGTATAATAGCCAGAGGATAAAAATACCAAAGATTTTCATTAAAAGCATCAAAGCAGGTCAAATGCATACCAAATATGGCAAGAAGTGTGAATATAAAAGCCACAATAGAGAGGGTATTGTTTGCTCTATTAGTCATTATTCTCCATCCTTTTTGATTGTTTTAGACTGACAAATAAATCCTTTCATAAGGCTCTCTGTCTGTCCCCTTATAACAATCTCGAATCCCATTATAATAATCGAAACAAAGTGATTGCTTGAAATTATATACATCAGACGTGAATATTTCGATTGTTTTACAATGTTCAATTAATGTTTCTCTACTAAAAAGGTAGGTGGTAATATTCCTGCTATATCCGGAATAATTCTGTGTCCACATATACGCATCGGCATGATACTCGATTTCATAAGCAACACAAGAATCTGAAAACAAAAACTCTTCTCCATAGTTAGATAAATATCTGTTGCATAAGTGTTTACTGATCAAATTATAGGCTTTGTGTATTCCAATTTCCTTAAAAAAACAATCCCACGTTTTTGTGCTTGACTGTATGTCAATCGAAAAACCGTTTTCATTTATATTACTCTGTTCATCTACAAAATTGAGGAATAATATAGTTACATCGTCGTCGTCTTTACAAACAGGTCTTGTTCCATCTCTATCCACACCGTTCACCGGATTATTCAGACAATATGCAAACATATTGCAGCCGAGGAAGCCCTGGCCGGTGGAGGCGAGGCCGTCTGCGTTGATGAAGCGGCAGATGGCGGGGTCGTAATAACGGGACTTTAGGTAATAGAATCCGGTATCTTAGAAGTGTCAAGAGCTAAAACGCAAAAAACTACTAGTATTCCTACCCCTTCAAGCGCAGCCAAAGAGAAGACCCCTTTGGCTGTGCTTTTGTCGTTTAGATATGTGCTTTCACCGTTTAACACGTTGTCTTAGTCTTTATTAACTGAATATCAGTTTTCTTCATTTCCGTCTGCTTGTTTTTGTGCAAAAGTGAGTTAGTTTTTGATTGTTTTTGTAATTTGCCTCAAGGTATGTAGCTATTTCGTCTTGGTTACCGCGCCTTGCAAGAAGCGCTAGTTGTCTTAATTCTTCCGCCCTTGGATCCAATTCTGTAAGTTGTTTGTCAGCTTGAGAAACACCATATGTGTTTAGATAAGACATGATAACGCGCTCCGCCTTGTCATATTGCTGTTCGTATAGATAAGGCGCATATTTGTTCATGTCAGTCCATCGTAATGCATCTTCAGGGAAAGCAGGTTTGCGCTTGCGACTCCTATACTCCAAATAATCAATTCCATCTATTAGTGTCTTCTGGGAACAGATCTGATTCAAAAAAGGTATAGTTGAATCGATGATATTGTCAAGATGAAAATGAAAGGTGAGCACATCTTCTGTTAGTACAATAGTTTTTGTTTGTGCTTCCCAATACGCTCGTTCTAATTCCCAGCGTGGAACACTAATATATCGATAGTTGTATGTTGGAATACATCCAAAAGATGTCATCCACTGCGGCAACAGTTCCGAATACAGGGAGAACAATCCGACATCAACTATTTCTACATGGAAAGGGTGTTCTTTGTTTGAGTACTTCATCACTTGCAGTACAGTCTCCCCACATACTCGAAAGAAGGCAGTTCCTCTACATGTAAAACCTGCACCTTTACAAATGTTGCGCAGTTGTATGAAATTGTCATTTGGAAACATTTTTCTCCCTCCTATGCGGCAGCTTCGATTATTTCAATGAACTGTATAATTTGCTGCTCAACCTCTGGCGTGGCTGCGCCGCCGGTCTCTGCAATAACAACTGCACCGACTATAATTGTCGCAACCAATCCGGCGGCAGCTCCAGCGGCTTCAACCCCCTTCCTTTGCGAGCTCTTATCCAAGACATAATCATATCGAAGAATACCGTCATTTGCTTGTCAGAAAGTTATGTGATATGTTCCATTCCAGTCAGTAACATCTAACGAACCACTCTTAAACCTCTGTGAGTCGCCAATTCTCAGCGATAAACCCATATTATGCTTTAGCTTCCCCGAAACGTATTTGTTCAGCTGATTAATTGCATAAGCGGAGGAGCATGTTGCGGCAAGAGAATTCCTTTTCAATTCCCATACTTCACCTGTTGCTGTGTCATATAGGTCGCAAAAACCAAAACCACCTGTCCAATCAATGCCATTATAATAAATACAGGTTTTATTAGTGCTCAAAGTATCCCCTTGCATCGCAAAACCTTGTAGAGCGAAATCATGAATTTGCCTTGACGTTAACGTTCCCGCTGGATCTGCACTGTTTACCGGATTATTCAGACAATACGCAAACATATTGCATCCAATGAATCCTTGCCCGGTGCTGGCGAGGCCGTCGGCGTTGATGAAGCGGCAGATCGCGGGGTCGTAATAACGACTCTTTAGATAATAGAATCCGGTATCTTGGGAACAGTAGTAGCCAGAGAGTCAAAAATCAGCTTGTTTTCCGCAAGCCCAGCCAAGGAAACGCCTTTGGCTGGGCTTTTTTCGTTTCAATGTGAAATTCAGGGAAGGTTTTCCCTGATTTCTAACAGGGTATCCATCACGTTCCCATTGAAGTCTAGTTTGTAGATATTACAGTTCTCGTCACAAGCAATTATTCCGCTGTCGTCAAATATGTACAAGCCGTCAAAGACCATATCGCTTGCCTTCTCGATGCTCATATCTGTTAAGCTGATGATATAAGTGCCTTCAAATTCGTCGTTTTCAAAACGCGTCATACCGAGACTGCCATATTTTTCGTACCGTTTTACAGAATAATACAACTTATCATGGTAAAGATTTATTGCTGAATCGGAGTATAGACAGCGAAAGCTTAGCAGTTCTACTGCTTCACCGGTAGATGGTATCAAATACAGACTTTGCTTGCCGCCGTTGGCATAGCCTCTGTTGTAAACGATCAACCCGTATTGTGTTGGAAACAGAGAGCAGTTTTCTCCGCATTTCAACCCGGTATCTTGCCATTCGCAGCTTTCCTCTCGAAAAAACAGTTTTGGACTTTCTCCCAACTCATAATCCAAAACATATTCTTTTGCTCCGATTTGGTACGGCATTATTCTGCCATTAATGACCTGCGCCTTTCTGTTTTGTACAAACAAATAGTTTCCCTGTATTCCATATGAGTCGTTCCCCATTCCATTCTCAAGCAGCCGCAACCATAGCATACCATCTTCGATACGAATATCATCACGAGAAATGAATTGATCTTGTTGACTTATCCAAACAATTTCTGTTTTTCCCGTATCCATATCCACGACATGCAAGCTTTGCATATTATCCGCGGTTGAGAAGTAATACAGGTCACTTCCAATCTGACCGGCAAGCCATATCATGTCATGACTCGTTTGCTTTTCCAAAGAGAGCTTGGCGACTTTTTTCAGCTTTCCAGGTTCTACACGACAAAGCCAGTTTTTATATCCCAACATAGAACTGGGTATATGTAAAGGAAAGAAATACAAATCACCATTGTTGCAGCCAAGCCAAAAATTCGCCTCGTTCAGAGAAATCAAGGGTTCGTTTTCCTCGGAAGGGTCGATGAGAATTGTCTGCCCTGTAACAGAAACGCATGAAGAGAGGCTGGCCACAGCACTCAACACTGCAAGTATCGACATTATAATACCAGCAATTGTTCTTTTCATAATAAAACCTCCTAGCTATGCTACAGCGTTGTAAATCACCAGTGGCCATGGGAAATCAGATTGTATTGACGAAAGGAGACAGACTTTTGAATATACCTCGTTAGGAATGATATCCCTATAATCTCCATATGTTACCAAGCCAAATCGGCTATCGCTTTCTAAAAATGCAGCAAGAGTGTTTTGGACACAGTTATAGCTTAAAAGCTTATAATCTTTTGTGCCGGCAGCTATTATTCCAGCCTTTATGGTTGTTTTTGTGTAGTCGCCTACAAAATAGCGACTTGATGTAATTTTGCTTGCGCGATTTTTGGGATCGTCAGATTCAAATGTTTGGTTAATTGCATTGACAACACCTTCAGTTGTAGTCAAATCGCAGCCCTCTACGTTTAGCTTTATAAATACTGGAGCTGATGCAGTTCCCGTAATATGCTCAGCAGTAAATGACTCGTTCTTCGGCCCCCAAAAGAAATACCACCAGTCCCCGGCATCATCTTGTGAAACTAAGCCAGAATGCCCAAATCCCGCTGCAGATCCCGCTTCTTGTATCCAAATAGCATCATTTCCAAAACCATCTTTACAATTCACCGGATTATTCAGACAATACGAGAACATATTGCACCCGATGAACCCTTGCCCTGTACTGGCGAGGCCGTCGGCGTTGATGAAGCGGCAGATCGCGGGATCGTAATAACGGGACTTCAGGTAATAGAATCCGGTATCTTGGAAACGGTAGTAGCTGGAGGGCTAGTTTTGAGCGTTTTCTCCCGGCGCGAAGAAGCTTTCTTCGCGCCGGACAATTCTATCAAGCAACTGTGAATAGAAAACAACGAGAACAGAGCGTATGAGATAAACTACTCACCTGTCTTGCTGGCTTGCTGTTAAGGCAGAAGAACCATTCCCCACGCCTGAGATAGCCGTAATGTCAAGACAAAAGAACAGTCCATACCGCGAAGCCGCGCTCGAAATACATGAGTGAGGCGGGGCTTGCCCTGTAACCGTTCTGTAATCCTCATGCGCATAAACTGTCCCCTTGCTTTGCCAAAGGTGCTCATGCTGCCGATCCACGAGCGGAGCTTTGTTCGCTAATATATACAGTACGATTATCGATATCTATATGGATATCAACAGATAGTCCTGATAGATACAATACGCTCCATACAGTGCTGTCATCAACTAGCAGATCATCTCCTATTATCTCACATACAAAAGAATCCGAACCAGGAGGGGGGAGCAGATAATTAACTTTTGGACCTTTTTCCTGCTGATAAAACTTCTTTTCAGATAATGACAAGATATACTTTTTCCCGCTTATTTCAAAAACAGCATCACTATTAATCCATTCTGGAGAATATCCAAGAGCTTTCAACACAGCAATAATTGGTAAATCTGAATGTATTTGATCTTCCAAATAGTAAATTCGGAGTTCAGCATCTTTTATTTCACTTCCATTTATGACCAATTCATTTTGATCTATTTTTTCATTCATAGAATCGTTCGTAATTAGCCAAATTCCACAAACACATAAGCAAAAAAGAACAAATATAATTGCCCAGCCTTTTTTCATATTATTCCTCACTTTATTAATCTCCGAAAACAGTAATTACATATTGCAACTGACGGTCTTCTTTGGTTTGTCCATTGGCAAGAGCATAGCCGGATAAAAAGTCTTCATACAATTGAATTCCGTAAACGCCGTGAGGATTGTTAGTATATATCTTTCTATTAAATAGATTAATACCAGTAACAACGACTAAATGTGATCCACCTTTTCCTTTATGATAAGCATAGAGCGGACCGTTATTATCCAGCAAGGCATACAATTCCAGTATGTTGGTTATAGAAATCTCTTCTCCCATATTTGTCGGCCACCCGCCTTTATTCCAATTATGGATATCGTCACCGTATACTTCACGAGCGATCTCATGTGCCCGATAATCAGCATGTGCTTTGCCATATACTTCGCCCTTTTCATATGACTCGATCATGGTTTGACAATATGACCAGCATAGCTTGTAGTTCCCCTGATTGTATAACGGGACTAAATACCTTATTGTTTTTCTCGATTGATCCTCGTGTTCATTCCCATCAGCATCCAAATACCACATCCATTTTCCGCTTGGGTCAAAGCCATTCACCGGGTTGTTATTGCAATACGCAAACATATTGCAGCCGAGGAAGCCTTGTCCGGTGCTGGCCAGCCCGTCGGCGTTGATGAAGCGGCAGATCGCGGGGTCGTAATAACGACTCTTTAGATAATAGAATCCGGTATCTTGGGAACGGTAGTAGCCAGAGAGTCAAAAATCAGCATATTTTCCGCAAGCCCAGCCAAAGAAATCTACGCTCCTCTGGCTGGGCTTTTTGCTAACCCTTAATCCGTTTCACCGTGAAACGGAATTACTGTAATTGGTCATGAGCCGGTTACGAATAACCCAACCTGACTGAAATACCACATTTTTACTTCTTGACGTGGGAGTTTATTGCCTTTAGTCGACCTTTCGAACAGACTTGATATATCCCATGCTAAGAGGATTCTCCGGGGGATAATCATGCAGCAGTATCGCCTTCTTGCTCCACATGTGGTACAGCTGAAATAAGTCATCTTTTTTCTGAGTGTTGTTCCAAATGTTCGCAGCTTGAACATGAGCCATGTGGACAGGTTCAAAAAACATGCGAAAGGGAGGATCAAAATCGAAATCGGCAAAGCCTTGAAGCACTGGCATATTCACAAAGAAGTCAGACTTAGGTTTCTCATAATAGGTCCATGAGATGCCAGGAAGTGTTTTAATAAACACTTCGCCCAAATACCTTCCGACGTCAAAAAAGATAAGTTCTGTTTCCAGCGAATACTGTTTTCTTTCTTTTTTGAAAACCCCTGTATGAAACGCCGACGTATGTTTGACCTGCTCCCCAAACATTTGCGGTACATCATCTGGTATGTTTTCAATTTCCATTGTTAATAAGAACCATTCCCAAAGCGGAATCAGGGATTCCGCAGAGAGGTCCATCCGATTTCTCGGAATTGAGAGCTTCCCACAGACCTGTGAGGAGAGATAATCAATCCGTTCTTCCAAAACTGACAGATGCCATCGAAAATATGCCTCTGTTTCCAGGTGTGTCAGCTTCTCAACTGGCTTTTTAAGTGGAGGCACGCACACTTCGTATTGGAACGGTTTTTTCTGCCAAGACATATCTGTTACCTTTCTTGATGAATGATTATTGTGATATTTGCATCATCTAACGCTAAATACAAAGGACCAGACGGGCCAACAGTGCCGCTGCGCACACTGTAGTAAAAATGCCACTCTATTGAATGAACGATATTGTTGTCTCGTAGCCAAACATCTTTAATAATTTCAGATGAAATAAAGGCGGACTTGCTTTGGTACCCATATTTTGATTCTGCAATTATTCCTTCCGAAGGGTTGTATGAATCAACTATTCGTTTTCCTTCGGGGGTGTTAAAGGATCTCTCTTTAGCTGCTTGCACACTTCCCAAAGCGTCCCGTGTTCCTTGCTCAGCAGCTTGCCAACTGTTAAACGAGGCTGACGCAGGGTCGTTATTGCCACACAAAAAAACGAGGCATTCGTCTTCGTCATCCGCCGTTTCGTCATATGATTTAGCTTTGCTACCTCCATCATCAAAGAAAACGAGAGGGTTATTCAGACAATATGCGAACATATTGCAGCCCAAGAACCCTTGCCCTGTACTGGCGAGGCCGTCGGCATTGATGAAGCGGCAGATGGCGGGGGCGTAATAACGGGACTTTACATAGTAAAGGTTGGTGTCTGAATCATAGTAATAACCTCTGTAGCGCAGGGGGTTGAGCGTGCTGAGGTTGTCGGTCGTCAGGTTGTTGACGCTCAGAATCTCGCCGTAGGCGTTGTAGGTGTAGGTCGCGCGGATGACGCCCGAGCTGTTCACGATCGCCATCACGTCGCCCTGCTGGTTCAGAATGTAGTACCAGCGCATCTGTTCCGCCGTCGGGCTGGACTTGTACGCAAAGCCGTAGGGCGCGCCATTTTCGTCGTAGAAGAACTCCAGATACTTGCCGCTCCACGACTCACAGACCAGCTTCCCGCCCTGCCAGATGTACTTGTGCTCCACCCCATTGACCGTCTTCGTCAGCCGCAGGCCGTCGGCGTCATAGGTATAGCTGTTGTTCAGACCGGTGCTGGTGTTCACCGCCGTGGCAAGGCGCCTGCCGTTGACCCAGGTGAAAGTCGTTCCGTTGTAATACGTCAGCGGGTTGCCGACGGCGTTGTAGGTGATCGTGTTGCCGTTGTAGGCCGTCAGCAGGTCGCGCCAGTTGCTTTGTACTGCCCGTCTCAATCAAACCGCGGCGACCCACTGTGTGTCATCTTGGACAGGTCACTTTTTATGCGGCTTCGTTCCCTTATTTCACATTTGATTCATATAATTCGAACTTTGCCAAGAAATATGCAAAATAAAACGTCAGCATACATAAAGCGATATATATTACTCCGTAACTAATAACAATATATAAAGGTAAAGAAGTTGTATCTGAGTTTATGTATTTTTCAATTATAAAAAGCAACATAAAAACCGGAGGAACCGCTGAGAGCCAATTATATTTTTTCCTTTGTGATTTTACGAGCTGTATTCTCTTACCGCAATACTTGCATCTATAAATTCTATATCCAAATCCGCCCCGAACATGGTTAACAGAAAACAAGAATCCGAAAAAGGACGACCTATGAACATGACCCATACTCGTTGCCTCCGATCATTTAATAATTTTATTCCTCAAGTCCATGTATCATCATTTGTACTCCATCTTATAACAAAAAAGTAAAATCTATCGCTTTCCTCTTTTATATAATAATATTCTTCTTTCTGATCTACAATTTCCCCAAAATCACTATTGTGTTTTATTTTTGTAACATGATAGCATTGATGTGTTCCATCTTGTGGACAAAGGCCATGATTCATTATAATAGAACCAAACCCAATTACGGCCCCTAGTGGAGCAACCACACAAGAAATAATAGTACTTATCTCAAGAGCGACTAAATCAGTCAATAGCGGTTCTCTCTTGTTAATTGTTACTTTTGCTTTTACAACTATGACTTCATCATACTCATCTTCTTCGTAATTATATTCCATTAAATATGTATTCTTGTAAAAGTCTTCAAATTCTCTTTCTTCGTCAGAGCCACCCCATGTTATTGTTGAAAGTTCACCTGTAACATCGCACCAATTCACTGGATTATTGTTGCAATACGCAAACATATTGCAGCCCAAGAACCCTTGGCCGGTACTCGCGAGGCCGTCGGCGTTGATGAAGCGGCAGATCGCGGGGTCGTAATAACGGCTCTTTAGGTAATAGAATCCGGTTTCTTGGAAACGGTAGTAGCCAGAGAGTCAAAAATCAGCATATTTCCCGCAAGCCCAGCCAAAGAATTCTGCGCTCCTTTGGCTGGGCTTTTAATTCGTTTCACGGTGAAACGAATTGTTCATGAATCAATACCTTTTTTCACTCCGAACATCCGATAGCACAAGCAGATATCATCCTCGTAGCACGGGTAATCTTCAACCTCAAGGGACGCAGGATAGCTTGACCCTTTTACAATCGTGCCAAACAATGGCCGCGCTAAACGCGGGTCTTTATCACATCCGTCTTTTGGGATGGGGATGCTAGGATAATTCCCGTTTTGTTCAAAAGCAAAAGATTTCTCTTTCCGCTTGCTTGTCAAACTCAACTGCCCCCAGTATTTGTAATGCCCGTTGTCTTTCATCATTGGGAGCAATCCCAGCGCATTCAATTCTTCTGAGTCTTTTGGGATACAATCAGCCGCGCATAGCGTTAAACACACTATCTGTTTCAAATTTCCTTCTGCATCCTGATAAGAGCCTATCTTACGCAGTAGCACTAAGCTTCCGGATAAACCAAGATTTCGTGAATTAGGAGTGGTCAAGCGATGCGAAAAGGTGTCCCCGATTTTCCATCCCGGGTCATACTGCTTTTTCTGCGGATATGTGACCTCCGAGCCGATTGCTTCAGGGGCAGTAATTGCTTTTTCCACAGTCAGTATAAAGGTAGACGTCGCGTTTTCATCGCGATAATCGCGCAACTGTAATGCGGCATTTATAGCCTGCTGCTGCAGTTCTGGCGTCAACTCGCTTTTTTTGCACAGCGCGTAGGCCAAAGCCATGACATACCTGCCTGTCTTCGGGATCTTTCAGTTCGTCAGCAAATTGTTCCAACAGTAAGCTGAGCGCCTGTGTCCTGCCGAATCCGTTTCTGCGTTGACCATAATAAGCATTTACAACATCGCAAAACAGAGGCGGCCAAATACTAGCGTACATTTTTATCCATCTCCCGACTAACAGAATAAATTTAGAAAATAATCCTCAACATGGTTTATCAAATACTCCTGCGCAGCAGCTAAATAATCAGTTCCTTTTGAACTTCTCGATCCGATCCCGTGAATCTGATTATTTAGGGGATTACTTGGATCTAGTAAATGAAGTTCTACCAAAAGTGTTTCTTCCAACCCTCTTGCTTCATAATAACTCAATCCAGTAAAGGTCTTAATTGGGCTAAGCCCTCTGGTATGGCGATGATAATTCATCCTCGCTTCGTAGCCGGAAGTAGTAACCCGGCCAACATATCTATAGTTTCCTTGCTGGTCAGCCAACAAATAGACAATATAACTTTTGCTTTTCCGGTCAGCTGATGTTTCTTTAGCAGCTTGATTTACTTCCGATATTCCGATTAGCCCGAGCAGAAAAATGCCAAGAGTCTTCACATCTTCTGTTAGGTCAATAGGAACATATCCCCCTGCTGAGCAAAATTGATACTCTGAGTATAGATCAAATGCGCTCTCCCCTGACGGGTCGCAGCCATTCACCGGGTTATTGTTGCAATACGCAAACATATTGCAGCCGAGGAACCCTTGGCCTGTACTCGCGAGGCCGTCGGCGTTGATGAAGCGGCAGATCGCGGGGTCGTAATAACGGGACTTCAGGTAATAGAATCCGGTGTCTTGGGAATGGTAGTAGCCAGAGAGTCAAAATCAGCTTGTTTTCCGGCAGGCACAGCCAAAGAAATCTACGTTCCTTTTGCTGTGCATTTTGTTAATCCGGAATCCGTTTCACGGTGAAACGGATTGTCTGGTTACATCTTCAAATGCAACTATTTATGCTCTATAATACTGAGACAATTTTACTAAAACAAAGAAAACAAAAACGACTGACAAAAGTACCAAGCAAAACCAGTATGTAAAGCCATCAAAAAAGGAACTGGCTGTTTGATATACAACATTACCATCACGAGTTACTGTATATGCCCCCCAATAATTGCAACTAATCGTATACTCATGTTTGTCAACTGTAAATGACCTTCCTTTTGTCTTTTCTTTTATCTGAGAATAGGAAAAGCCTCCATATGATATTTCGTTTCCATTCAGATCATAAGTGCCACCTTTGCTATCAGAAGCACATCCAATATACAGGATGTCGCTATCGATGTAAAAGCAATACGACCTGCTTGTCGGAGGTACTATGGATTCTACTCGTTCTCCATTGTTGATTACAATAATCTTGTTTTTAGTTCCAAGATAAATATTTCCATTACTATCTACATCAAACCCTTGCAAAGAACCTACTATTTCGCCGCTGGATATAAATGTCATCCTCCCAAAAAACAATATGAATAAACAAACAATAACAATACCGAAAAAGAGATTGACAACGAATGTGGATGCTCCACGCTTCGCCTCATCGCAAAACATAATCACACCCCCTAATCAGTAAATCGAATATATTAATAGAAACAACCCTAGATTCTCCATACTGACCATGCACTTCAAAAGGTACTCCTACTCCAATGCCCATTTGGAAGGTTCCAGCTACAGACGTACTTCCTTTTCTCGCATCAGGCATTATTGTCGCTTCACCACCAAACACCGCACATTCACCGCCTGAGCCTCCGACTGAGAATGAGCTTCCTTCTAATGCCTGTAAACTTGATGCGTTTGAAAGCGATACAAAGCCAGTCAATGAAACGCCCGGCATTCCCGCGCCATAAAACATACCCGCAACTAGGCCAATATTTCCGTTGTTATCAAGCCCAAGGCCAAGATTGCCGCTACTACCGGCGCCGAAACCTAACAAATAATCAATTCCAAAAACGAGAGTACCACTATACTCCATTTCTTTTCTTTCGGTTAAGTAATCTCTAAACTCTTGAACGCATTCTTTTCCTTTCTCAATAACAACGTCAACAAATCTAGGCCATGTTCCACTCGGATCATACCCATTCACCGGATTATTCCCACAATACGCAAACATATTGCATCCGATGAAGCCTTGTCCAGTCGATGCCAGCCCGTCGGCGTTGATGAAGCGGCAGATCGCGGGGTCGTAATAACGGGACTTTAGGTAATAGAATCCGGTTTCTTGGAAACGATAGTAGCCAGAGAGTCAAAAATCAGCATATTTTCCGCAAGCCCAGCCAAAGAAATCTACGCTCCTCTGGCTGGGCTTTTACTCTTATTTAATTTGCGCCCTACGATAAAAAAATATTATAGTCTTCAAGACCGGATGGTAACCCGAAAAATTGTTTATTATCGTTTCTCTCGAGCCAACGGGATGAAGCTACAATCTCCGAAACATCTTCTTCTGACCGAGGATATAAGCCACAAACACCTTCATGTGTTTCACTCCACAGGAAAACACTTCCATCGCTTCGATAAAAGCACAAATCCTCAGGAAGCAGACCGGCCGTCTGATTCTGATCACCCCATGTGATCCAGGAAAACAAGCTATTTGCCTTGCTTAACAGATATTGCCTGGCTTTGTCCGAGCAATAGAAGAAGTGTTTATTCCCGTATCGGTCACGTTGCTGTGCCGCCGATATTGCCAACTCCTTCTCCGGCAAATCAAAGGCTGTGCCTGAGCGATTTGCGTTCAGCGAAAAATAATGACAGCAGCGAAAACAATTATCTATCAAGCGTTCATAATCTTGCCCGGAAATATCATATTCCTTAGAAGGATCATTGTCATCATGATCAACAAAAATATACATATAACGCTCCAATTCTGTTTTCATCCGTACCATACGTGAAAATGCTTATAAAAGTGCAAGAAATCATAACCAGATACATGATAATGATTCAAATAGCCGTCTTGGTGTCCTGCGTGCCAAATCGGCTCAGCTCGGCATCCAAGCGCAAGAGCCATTGAATAAGCATCATCAGCAGACACTGTATAGAGTCCCCATGAAGTTCTTTTTCCGATAGTTGAATCTTCTCTTCGCGTCAACGCCCAAATATATGCTTGCCAATACAGCATCGGTTCTGTTTTGAATATAAATTGACCATCGTTTATTCTACAACCATAATATATGGGAATAGGCTTTTCTATTGCCTTAGTCTCTTCCCGTGTATTTGTTTGAGCCCTTATTCCAACCGTAGAATTAGATAATAAAACGTCAGCTGCGCCAAGTATTCCTATAGAAACCAGAATGTTTTTGAACAGTTCTCCAAGGTCGACAGGAGGTATAGGAATAGAACCGCCATACATATCAGGCTGAACTGCCTCGTAACTACTTCCCGATGAATCAGCACCATTCACCGGATTATTCAGACAATACGCGAACATATTGCAGCCAAGGAAGCCTTGTCCTGTACTCGCGAGGCCGTCGGCGTTGATGAAGCGGCAGATCGCGGGGTCGTAATAACGGGACTTCAGGTAATAGAATCCGGTGTCTTGGGAACGGTAGTAGCCAGAGAGTCAAAAATCAGCATATTTTCCGCAAGCCCAGCCAAAGAAACGCCTTTGGCTGGGCTGTTTCAATCCGGAATTCGTTTCACAGCGAAACGAATTGATCTTTATTTCATGATGATGAAGTGTATGGGTTCCGAAATAGCGCAATTACAAAGTCTATTTATCATGGACGGGAAATCAAGAATACTAACGCTAGCAATCTGATACTCTGTATACTCAGTCCCACTTTCACCCACGAACAAATGGACAGCATCCTGATTAGTCCTCTCCAAAATAATATTAACGAGACCACAAACCACTCTCATTCGTTCCAAAAAAGGAACCGCATTTACTGCGTGATTATAAATACAACCATCAGGAAGTAGCAACAGCTCACAATTATCATACATGAAGTCATCCGCCAAACTGAAGAACACAATATTATTATCAAATGATTGTATGACAGGTTCAAGATAACTCGAAGAGGTAAATACTCCAAACCCAAATTTATTGCAGTAAGCAACGACATCTTTTTCTAAGGACAAAAAATCTCTAGGTGGTTTTATTATAATAAGGCAGATTTTGCTCATGTAATTATCCTCGTCCTATTTTGTTCCAGTCTAAATCATATGTGTTTTCAATCCTATACGGGTCTCCGGTAAGGTCGTAATATGAGTATACGTGAATATGCGGTAACGTACCAGCATGAGGTCTTCCTTGAAAATCAATTCTCATAGACTGTCGAGATTGAGAATCATATTCAGTATAAGAGTAAAGATTTCCTCGACTATCGTATTTTGTATATGAACCATTAGGCGTTCCATTATTTTGGGGGCTCCCCGTCCCGCTTAAATGTTGTGATGTCTGAACACTGGAATCAATAAGTGCATTAGCACTATTTGCGCCACCGATCTCGGTAACAGGCGTATTCCCATAATATAAGCTCAAATCACAATATAGATAATATGCTGATGTTCCTAATGTGTAAACGGTTCCAAATGCGAGCAATCCATCTGCACCTGCATACAGAATGGTATCCTCCCAGCTCTCACCTGCTTCACGCATTTTATAACCCGAGTATAACGCAGTGCCTAAACCGAAAACAGCTGAGCCAATAAGAATTAGCGTCGTAATTGCTAATTTACCACTTGGATCTACTTCATTCACCGGGTTGTTGTTGCAGTACGCAAACATGTTGCAGCCGAGGAAGCCCTGGCCGGTGCTGGCGAGGCCGTCTGCGTTGATGAAGCGGCAGATCGCGGGGTCGTAATAACGGCTCTTTAGATAATAGAATCCGGTATCTTGGGAACGGTAGTAGCCAGAGAGTCAAAAATCAGCATATTTTCCGCAAGCCCAGCCAAAGAATTCTGTGCTCCTTTGGCTGGGCATTTTTCGTTTCACGGTGAAACGAATTATAGTTACTGCTGCGAGAACCATTCGAGGATGACACGGCACGGACTATCTCGTCCCTTATCCCTGTCCCAATCCAACCTCTATGTTTCCTTTGCCTTTTAGGCCTAAAATTGGGACCGCTGCAACGATCCCTTAATTCGTTTCATGAGAGAGCCTTATGAGTGCGAGAAACTATCCTTCACAAACGTCTTTGTTTCATCTATGTTATGCACGTCCTTCTGATTCTTGCAACCGGCAGGCAAATTCCTTAGGGTCTATCTGAAAACGAGAAAAGAAATCATCAAGATCTGTTGTTTTGGTGCGGTAATCCTCTGAAACTCTTACTAAAACATACAGAATCTTCCGGTCGGATGGATTAATCAACACTCGCTTAATTCGTGCATGCTCAATAGAATAATACTCCGTTCCTTCTCCCTCGTCGGCCTCTCCTGGTTCAGGTTCATATAAAGATAGGCTATTCTTTTCCGGCAGATACTCCAAATACTCTTCATCATAAGGAAAGATCTTGAACTCCTCTGTCGGCGCAACAGACTCTACATAAGCAAAGAATGATTTGTCATCAGGAAGCTTGAATTCCAAGCTAGCCTCGAAAGCATAAGTGTAATTGTCTATTGCTTTGTAATGATACTTCACGTCTTCAAAGGACGGATCAATCACCGAAGGGAAAAAACTATAGAACTCCTTCTTTGCGCGATAGTTGCTTTTTAAAGTACCGGTTCCTATTATTTTTCCATATTCATTTATATCGGAAAACTCCGTTACTCTTGGCGCATGGGAACAAGCAGAAAGTGAACAAATACAGATAGTCAAAATTACGAACACAAAAACAGAACGTTTCTTTTTCATTTACTAACCTCCCAAGATGGCGACAACTGCATCAATAAAGGCTGTTATTGGGCTTGCATAACAATATGTTGATGTCTTTCATTCAACTTTAAAGCTTACTCCCATTTTTCTCTTGCCCGCCTCCGAGTTCAATCTGTATGCAGCGCATGATGTGTACTCAACCCTGCTCGAGCAGTTGTGTTTTTGTCAGCACCTGCTCTCCGATTGTTAGTTTGTAATCATCGGGTAAATCACGGATAACGAAGACATAGCTCGTGCCTTTGAGGCCTCCCAACAGCGCACTCATAGCCCGACCGGAAGAAAAGGATACCCAATTGCCCTCGTTTTCTTCCAAATCAAGACAATCCTTTGAAAGGATGAAGGGGCTGGATCCTAAAGAATCAAACACATCATCGACATCCACATCTTGATTCCTCAGATAGCTGTCTCCCAGAAAGATAACCGTATAATGGCCCACCTGCCCCACACAGCTGTTACCAACAGTAAAAATCTCGTTACGCGCTTTATTGTCAGAGCTGGGGAATAATGAGTGAAAACCCGCCTCGGTATCCGGGCAAAATGCCCGCCAGATCAGTCCTTCCCTTGTCGCTAGCAGCGGATATATCTCCAGACCATGCTCTGCGCGGCGAACACTACTAAGGTAGAGATACAGGTCTGAATCCGCTTTTACGCAGTACGTCACCGAGGCAGGCATATAAGAAAGCCCAAAGTTTCCACAGATAGAAAGCTGCTTTTTCAGTACAGCCTGGCCCGGTGTGAGCGGAAAGATGATTGCTGCTAGGATCAGGAATAAGATCAGCGCAACAACGATCATCGCTTTGGTTTTTTTTGCTTTAATCATACCTGCCCCTCCTAATAGTCCTTTTCAGCTAAATCTATTTTATCATAGCAGTCCACCAAAAAACCCACCCCCAGCAGTTGCTATAGGAGTTCCTCCAATAACGCTAGCCGAAGTATTGCCAAAGCCAACCGGGGCAATACTGGGATTAGCAAAACTATTCCCTATCGCCTTCAATGCTTGCTTAAATGCGTATGTGTTTTTGAGACGAAAGGAAAAAGTAATATCTATATTAAATTCTGGTTCTACAATTGAAAAAGTCGCGCCAAGGGATACTCTTCCACCACTATAACTTACAAATAAGCGTTTAGTATATCCACCATACGAAAAGGTTCCGGCCAAGGAATCTGGAGTTGCGGAGTAATCTAGAGAAAAATTGTAGTATTGGTTCTCTCCAGATGAATTTGAAACTGAAAAAGATATTTGATCCTTTCCATTAGTTTCCAATTGTATTTGCCCTTCTTCGGAAAAGGTTCCGCAAAAATCTACTTGAATAACAACTTCGATTCCTTCTCCAAGATCAACGGAAAACTCTTGCCCAGTTGCATTAAGGATATCCGACAAATGGCCTGAGGTATCTTTTAAACAAACAGGATTATTGAGGCAATATGCAAACATATTTGTCCCAATGAAGCCCTGTCCAGTGCTAGCAAATGCGTCGGCGTTGATGAAGCGGCAGATCGCGGGGTCGTAATAACGGGACTTCAGATAATAGAATCCGGTGTCTTGGAAACGATAGTAGCCAAAGAGCAAAAAACGTTCCATATTCCCGCCCTGAGCGCAGCATAAATGCGGCGCTCAGGGATGTCCCCAAGAGGCGTCTTGATTATGTATAGTTACCCTCAAGCCTTTTGAGAAGGCTTCTTGAAGAAACAAGATTAAGTATAACAAATATGACAAGATAGCCGAACCTGAGAACAATTTTTAGGATTAGCTTCTCAACGGGAGAAAAGAAAAGTGCCACAAGGATCATAATCAGCATAATCACAAGCGGAATAAGAACTGAAAAGAAAACAATTGCTAGTTTGTGATTCCCTGAAAGAGTGTTTCCTTCTTTACTGCTTAGTGCAGAGAAAAAGCGAAGCGTTAACCAAGAAGTGATCGAAAAAAACACAGCTAACAAGAATGAAACCACGAACCTCTTGTCGAGAAGTAATGACGGAATGAGTTCTGCGTGATATATCATGCAATAGTCGCGGACGTCTATGAATGCAAAAAATGAAAGCAAAACAGATGAAAAGGAGACTTCTATCTGGAACATACAAAAAAACAGTATTACTATTTTTTTCACCATAACACTCACCAACAAAAAACAGATAACGAATATATTTCTGTACTCCCGTCTGGATTTGCTATATGCCAGAAAACTGGTTTGATTTTTGCTGCATCTTTTGCCAGATCCCAAGGACTAATCCGTGCACGCCCGCCCGAAAATGATACCCCTTGGTTTGTGGCAATCACTTTACAAGTAGTTGCTTTTGCAAACTCATCTGCAACTGTAAGACCATGACAGACAAAAAGGTATAAATAGCCATCAATAGATATCTCCGGAACACCATCACTAATTGCTTCGCCATCATATGTTACATGGTAAAAAGCTAAATCGTTCGGATCTCCGTGTAAGTAACAATAAACATCTCGAGTGTTTTCCGGTAGATTCTTTAACAAAGAAACAAACTTACCAAAAGAATCAACAGGAACAAAAAATGCATGCTCAGAATATGTCTGACTTAGTGCGGCATCATCCATGTTTTTCGTGCTATCTGGATGATGATAATAGATGACTATATCAACAAATGGCGCTGAATACTCGACAGGCGTAGCTACACACGAACAACCAAATTGATCTGTCATATTCACCGGGTTGTTGTTGCAATACGCGAACATATTGCAGCCAAGGAAGCCTTGGCCAGTGGAGGCGAGGCCGTCTGCGTTGATGAAGCGGCAAATCGCGGGGTCGTAATAACGGGACTTTACATAGTAAAGGTTGGTGTCCGAATCATAGTAATATCCTCTGTAGCGCAGGGGGTTGAGCGTGCCGAGGTTGTCGGTCGTCAGGTTGTTGACGCTCAGAATCTCGCCGTAGGCGTTGTAGGTGTAGGTCAGCGCCGGGCTGCTGCTGTTATTATAATATACGTTGGTGACTCTTTCAAGGTTGTCATAGCCGTAGCCGACGGTATTTCCGTTGCCGTAGGTGAGCTTTGTCAAGACGCCGTCGTTGCTGCCGTAGGTGTAGCTCGTCGTCTTGCCGCGCGTGTCCGTCTGCGAGTCGAGGAGGTTGCCGTAATTCGTATCCCCGATAATCTTCGATTTTGGCGCAGAGTTCTATTTCGAGCAGGCAGCTCCCCATCCCGCGGCGAATAACCTGCTGAAATTGTTTTCGTGTCATGATTCTGCTCCTGAAAGGGTAGTTCAAAAAACAACTTCTTTGTGCTTTTGATACCACAATGCCGGGGAGGTGCTGAAGATCCAGAATCATCCATTGCCTGTTAAGCTCAGTAAACTCCCGACAAGCCTTCTTCGTTTCGTCGGGATCACAGGTGACTCCATCCGCAACAAGCTTAGGAAATCATCGAAATAAAAGCAAAATCCGAACCCATCTCCGATCAAGAAGATGTGGTTCGGAATTTTTTACTTTAGTGGAGATTGGCGGACCGCGGCCCGCTGCGCTCCCCTTGCATCAAGTCAACACACTAAAGATGCGGCATGTTTATGATTTCGGGAAGGAGGATTTTGTGAAAGGAACCCAGGAGGGGTGCCTTTCACGTCCAATAGCCCCGCCGCGCGGATCAGTTTGCGCAGTAAACTGGCCGCCAAATAAAAATGCCGCCCATCGGGGCGTACTCCATAAAGAAGCTGTTTTGAGGCGGCAATCACCGGCTCAAGAGGATATGAAACCGGCGTGACCGCTGCGGTCACGCCGGTTTTGTCTCTTGGATTTTGTGGGGCAAAATCCGATGCTCGTTATAACTGCGG
>ODAI012855067.1_pt1 | contig 30868 bp, 42 predicted proteins | sample 1539321 | NCBI WGS metagenome assembly ODAI01 (sample SAMN02144231, study PRJEB22623) | gut metagenome | biome: sheep rumen | host: Ovis aries | place: New Zealand
ATATATATGTTCAGTAGTGAGAACAGGGAGCTGACAACCCCCAAGAGTTATGTTAGGCATAACAAAGACATAGCAAGTCAAAGCTAGTCGCACTGGTTAGAGTCCAGTTATATCTATTCTATGGTGTCTATAAAGGCACTATATTGTTATATTGTAATAGGTAATACCTATATCAATTAGTGGCGTAATTGATAGTGCAACTTTTTTATAAGTTGCATAGAGTAGATAGTTGAAAAAAGTCCGTAGAAGTGCGTATGGTTAGTCACTTGTTTAGCCTTTCTTTATTGTTGAAAGAACCTCTATCTATTCTATGGTGCTTATAAAGTGCCATGTTTTTTCATACTCCTAAAAAGTGGGTTGGACTACCTGAAAAGGTTGGGAAAGGGATGTTTAGAGTCGTGAAGCGATGTGGGTTATCTAAACAATATAGCGGAGTGGAGAAGGAAGTAATCTCGCAAGTGTCCTTAGCTTGAGGTCGGTGGTGCAAATCCATCCTCCGCAACCAAAAAAGGGAGGAAATAAATGAATTTAGATATAAGTATAACGCAGAAGCAAAATTTATTTATGAAATCCGAAGCATTTGAGACCTTGTTTGGAGGAGCTGCTGGAGGAGGAAAGTCTTATGGACAATTAGTAGATGCCTTAATCTATGCACTGCAATATGCAAAAAGTAAGCAAATAATCTTCAGAAGAACATTTCCAGACTTAGAAAGGTCAATAATAAGAACGTCATTAGAATTATACCCAAGACAAATAGCATCATATAATAACTCAAAGCACGTGTGGACATTTGATAATGGTTCAATAATAGACTTTGGTTATATAGATAATGAAAATGATGTATATCAATATCAATCAGCAGAATATGACGTAATAAGATTTGATGAGCTAACACACTTTACTGAATATATGTATACGTATATGATTTCACGTTGCCGTGGTGCAAATGGCTACCCAAAACGAATAAAGAGTTCTACTAACCCTGGAGGAGTAGGACACGTATGGGTAAAAGAGAGATTCGTAGATATTGGACCAAGTGGAGAGATACATAAATGTAAATTAGAAACAGGAGAAGAGACAACACGTCTATTCATACCAAGTTTCGTAACAGATAATAAGTTCTTGATGGAGAAAGACCCAGATTATGTAAAAAGACTAGATGCTTTACCTGAGAAAGAGAGAAAGGCACTAAAAGAAGGAAATTGGGACATATTTGATGGGCAATACTTCAAAGACTTTGACCGTAGTGTAAATGTAATAGAACCATTTGATATTCCAGATGAATGGGACAAATACCGTACAATAGACTATGGACTTGATAAATTAGCCTGTTATTGGATTGCAATAGACCCTCAAGGGTATGAATATTGCTATAAAGAGCTGTATGAGTCTGATTTAATCATAAGTGAGGCAGCAGCTAAAATCCTAGAGGTAAATGGCGATGATAAAATCAAATATACTTATGCTCCACCAGATTTGTGGAATAGAAGGCAAGATACAGGAAAGAACGCATACGATATATTTAGAGAGAATGGGATTATATTAACAAAGACATCAAATAACCGTGTATTAGGCTGGTATTCAGTTCAAGAACACTTAAAAATAGAAGAATTTAAAGATGAACAAACAGGAGAGATAGTAAGACGTAGTAAACTACGTTTTTTCAATACTTGTAAGAATATCTTAAGGACATTACCAGCAATACAAAGAGATGAAAAGAATCCAAATGATTGTGCAAAAGAACCCCATGAATTAACACATGGGCCTGATGCAATAAGAGGATTTTGTATAGAAAGAACAAAAGCAACAAGAATAATGACAGAAGAAGAGCTAATGTGGGAAGAATCACGTAGGCAAAGAAGAAGATTAGGAATCTTAGGAATAGCAGGAGCAAAAGCTACCAAAGATTATATGAGTTATGGAGGGTGAGATATGACAGTTTTAATATTAATAAATCTAGCTTTAATTCTATTAGTTTTATATATAGAGATACCAAAAATAAGAAAAACACCAGAAAACACTCCAAAAATGACAAAAGAAGAGAAAAAACGCATGGAAGAAGCTAAAAAATCATTTGAAAACCTAATGAACTATGATGAAAGACAAGCAATGAGAAAGGAGTGATTTAAAGGGCAGAAGTAACAAAAGATTGGGAACTCTATGAAGCAGGAATAAAGTATAATCAAAGTCTTTATGGTAATGAAAAGAACTATTATGACGTAATAGATGCAAATATAGCCTTCGCAAGTGGAGACCAATGGAGAAATGTAGTAGCAGATGGACTACCAAAACCAGTATTTAACATAATAAAACGTGTAAAACAATTCAAAATAGCCTCATTAAAGGCCGATAATATATCAATTTCAATGCAACCAATGGAATATAGACCTCAAACTAACGATATAGTAATGCAACAGAAGGTAAAAGACACAGATTTAGCCAATGCAGAGATAAAAAATGTCTTAGAAAACATAAAATTTGACGCAAAAAGTAGAACTTTATTAGGAGATGGGTTCGATACAGGAGATTGGTGCTTACATTTTTACTTTGATATGGATGAACAACCATTTAAACAAACAAATCCAGACATAAAAGGACTAATAAAAGCCGAAATTATCGACTCAACTAACGTATTATTCGGAAATCCTAACACAAGATACGTAGAAAAACAGCCATATATCATCTTAGTAGGTAGAGATTTAGTAAAAAATCTACAAGAAGAGGCAAAAGCGAACAAATCATCATCAAATGTTGATTTAATTAAGGGTGATTCTGATACACAATATCAAATGGGAGATAATGGAAAGGTAGAAAATGATGCTGAAGGCTATGAAAAAGCACTATATATCATCAAATACTACAAAGAAGATGGCAAAATATACGCAAATAAGTGCACAAAAGGGGCATATATCTACAAAAAGAAAGATACAGGGCTATCTTATTACCCAATAGCATTTAACAACTGGGAAGAGGTTAAAGGGTCATATCATGGCCGTGCTGAAACAACTGGAATAATACCAAACCAAATAGCAATCAATAAAATGTTTGCGATGGTTATTTATCATTTAATGTTAACAGCATTTCCAACAGCAGTATATGATGCAGACCGAATTGAAGGATGGACAAACGAAATTGGAGCACAAATACCAGTATCAAACTTACAAGGAGATTCAATACGTAATATAGCAGGTTATTTAGAACCAGCAACAATGTCATCACAAATAATGGGAGCTATAGAAGCAGCAATGCAATATACAAAAGAAACTCTAGGAGTAGGAGATGCTTCACTAGGAAATGTAACAATGAATAACGCAACAGCAATCATAGCAATACAAAAGAGTGCAGCAGTTCCATTAGAGAACGTAAAAGCAGCTTTTTATGAATTTGTAGAAGATTGTGGAAAGATAATTATAGATATGATGGCAACATACTACGGAACAAGACCAGTAGTAGTAACAGGACCTAATAATGAAAGAACAGTAGAACCATTTGACTTTAAGATATTAAAAGATATGTGGTTACATATAAAAATAGATGTAGGAAACGCTTCATACTTTAGTGAAGTTGCAAGTGTTCAAACACTAGATAACTTACTAAATAACGGAATGATAGAATTTGTAGAATACTTAAAACGTATTCCTGATGAAATCATACCTAATAAACAAGAATTAATTACATCTATAGAACAACAAGACTTATATAAACAAGCAATCTATAACTTAATGGGACAATTCATGGACAGACTAGACCCTGAAACAAAAGCAAGTCTAATGCAATTAAATCCAGAACAAATGGAGAAAACAGTATTAGAGATGATGGGAGCATTAGATAATCCTGAACAAGGTTATAATGCAGTCCAAGACATGGAAAACCCACTACCTACTGATGAAGAATTAGCACAAACACTACAAATGGGAGAGACAGGAGCACAACAATTAATGCAACCTCAAACTGAAGTAGGAAGAAACGCAGTAGATAAAATGCAAGAATTAGAACAAATAGGAGGAGCTAGAACATAGTTCCTCTTTACCTTAATAGGTAGTATATTGGGATTATTTGGCCCTCTCTTTATAATCCCAGTATAGTGCTTATTAGGGCACACGGCCTACCACAGCCGAAGGAGGAAAATTAAATGGAAGAAGATAAAGTTGTAGAAAGTATACCAACTGAAACAATGGAATCTGATGATGACTTTTTCGCAGAAATTGATGATGAAGTTATAAAAGAAGAATCAAATGAAAGCGATGAAGCCGAACAATCTGAAGAAACTGAGGAAAGCAAACCAAGCGAAACCAAAGAGTCTAAAGATGAAGTAGATTTTGCACCTTTGTTAAAAGCATTATCAGGAAAGATAAAGTATAACAAAGAAGAAGTGAATGTAGATTCTATTGAAGATTTAATTACTGGTTACCAAAAAGGATTAAACTACGATAAGAAACTACAAGAACTAGAAAATCTACAAAATAGCAAACTAGAAAAGTATGCTAAATCAAAAGCTGAAGAGCTAGGTATTACGGTTGATGAGTATATGGACCGAGTAGAACAATACGAAAAGGACCAACAAAAAGCTCGTGAAGAAGAGCAATTAGAAGAAATGATTAATAACGGAGTACCTGATTCTATAGCTAGAGAAGTAATTGCAACAAGTCAATTAAGACGTGAGTTGCAAAAGAAAGAAAACGAACTTAAGGCAAGAGAGGAAGCACAAGCTAAAGAGAAAGCTAAAAACAAGGAATACGAGGACTTTTTAAAAGAGTTCCCTGATGTGAATCCTGAAGATATACCTAAGGAAGTTTTCGAGAATGCTGAAAATTCTTCACTAAGCAACGCTTATATGAAATGGCAATTAAAAGAGTTGCAAAATCAATTAAGCATAGCAAAGACTAATGAGAAGAATAAAGAGGCAGTAGTAGGAGGAGTAACTGATACTGGTCCTACAAAAGAAAACCACGAAGTAGACCTCTTCTTAGAGGGATTTAACGAAGATTAGAAAAAGAAAGGAATGATGATTAAGGGCATTAGGAATTAACTTAGCCGAAAAATATTCAAGCAAAGTTGCTGAAAGATTTAAAATGAAATCATTAGCAACTGGATTTACAAACAGAGATTATGATTGGGATGGTGTAAAAACATTACACGTTTATTCAATTCCAACTGTAGCATTAAACAATTATAATAGAACTTTAGGAGCAAACCGTTATGGAACTCCAGCAGAGTTACAAGATGATGAACAATCATTAACAGTTACTCAAGATAAATCATTTACATTTATAATTGATAAAGGAAACAAGATGGACCAAATGAACGTTAAAGATGCTGGTAAAGCATTAAGTCGTGAAATTGATGAAGTTATTGTTCCAACAGAAGATAAATATGTATTTAATGTAATTGCAGAAAGTGCAAAACCACAAACAGCTCAAGGAGCTATTACTAAATCAAATGCTTATGAAATGTTCTTAGCAGGACAAACTGCATTAGATAACGCATTAGTTCCAGCAGCAGGAAGAATTGCAGCAGTAAATGCTACAACATTAGCAAAATTAAAACAAGACTCAGCTTTTGTTTTAGCTAGTGAAATGGGACAAAAAATCAAAATCAATGGTTTAGTAGGAGAATTAGATGGAGTTAAAATTGTTAAAGTTCCTGACAATTATCTACCTACTGGATGTGAATTCTTTATTACTCATCCATCAGTAACAGTAAAAGCTGAAAAGCTAAAAGATTATAAGATTCATAATAACCCTCCTGGAATTAGTGGAAACCTAGTTGAAGGAAGAGTTTACTATGATGCTTTCGTATTAGATGCTAAGAAAGATGGAATTTATTCTCATTATTCAACAGTTTAGTACAAATCAAGAGTTTATCTCTTGATAAAAGGAGCTTATAAGAGCTCTTTTTCTGAGGAGGTAAAATATGTTAGCAGAAGATATTTTTAATATGACAATGGCAATGATAGATGAAATGTTGGCTTCAGGACAGTTAGATGCAGAAGCAACAGCAGAATATAGAGCGAAAGCACCTTCTATACTAACAATGCTACAAACAGAGCTAATAGGTATAGACAATAGATTTAGAGATAAAAAAGATTGGGTTTACCCTGTAGTAATAGAAAGTCTTGAACAACCATTACAAGTTGATGATATAAAAGCACAAACACTATTAACAAATGGATTAGCAGCACAATTAATGTTGCATGAAGATAAAACATTAGCAAATTACTTTGAGCAAAGATACCAAGAGATGAAAGGTATGTTTATCAAACCTACACCAAGAAAACCAGAGACAAGAGAAGATTTATACGATGCAACACTAAATTACTAGGAGGTGATTTATAGGGCACAAATAGCAAATGTAAAAGATGTAACTCCAACAAGAGTAGATAAGTTCTTAGGATTAAACATATCAAATACTGGAGATACTCAATTACAATTAGGTGAATCAGGTAATATGGAGAACTTCTATATTACAAATGACTTAAAACTAAGAAAAATGTATGGCTATAGAGCTTTTTGGGACTTCGAGCACCCAATAAGAGCAACATACCCTGCTAATTTAGGGGGAATAGAATACCTTTTAGTAGCAACAAATAACAAATTATATTATTTTTTAAAATCCCAAATAGAAGATTATGAGAACTGGGAAAGCATAACACCTGTAGAAATAGGAACAATAGGAACATCAACAGATGTATCTTTCTTTACGTTTGATAAAAAAGTATATATTCTAAGTGGTAAATATCAAAGTTGGGATGGAACAACATTAGAAGAGGTGGAAGGTTATACACCTCTTGTTTTTATTAATACACCACCAGCAGGTGGAGGACTTATTTATGATGAGATAAATATGTTAAGTTCAAAGAAACACCAAACATTTAATGGAGATGGAACTTCAACTGTATATCATTTAGCACAAAACTACTTCACATCAGATGTAGACTTAACTTCAGTTGATAAAGTTATAGTAGGAACTACTGAACTTGCAACAAGCGACTATACAGTAGATACACATAACGGAACCGTAACATTTAATACAGCACCACCTCAAGGAATGGACAACGTAGATATTTATTGGACTTTAGATGATGGTGATAGACACATCATTGAAGGTATGAAATACGGCACAGTTTTTGGTGGAGATGTAGACACAAGGGTGTTCCTATATGGAAACCATAATTGCCCAAATAGAACGTATTTTAGTGGTATAGAAGCAACAAAGGGACCAAGTGTAGAATACTTCCCAGCAACAGCACACGTAGACATTGGGCCATCTAACTTTGAATTAACAGACTTAACAAGGCAATATGATAGACTTTTGGCAACTACAAATAGACCAGAAGCATATTATTTAACAATATCAACAGAACAATTAAATGTAACATTAACAGATAATTCTACTGTTCAAAGATATGTTCCTGCTGTGTCAACATACCCATTAAATGAGATACACGGTAATATGGCACCAGGACAAGGACAATTAATAGATAACTACCCAGTAACAATAGATAAAACAGGATTAACTCTATGGAAAGCAACTAATGTCCGTGATGAAAAGAACATGGAAGATATATCGCAACGTATCAAAAGCGACTTAAACGATATGAATATGAAAGCAATGACTACATTAGACTTTCAACCTGAAAATCAGTTGTGGTTTGGTTATGATAATAGAATATATATTTATAATTACTATAATAAGACATTCTCAAGAATAAGAATTGCAGATTCATTTACTTGTTATTCCAATTTAGGAAACTCAGTATATATGGGACTAGAAGATGGAAGAATAGTAAAATGGGGAGAAGAGTTTCAAACATTCGATAATACGCATATAGTAGCCCATTGGGAGATGAATTTCAGCGACTTTGGAGCAGCATACTTAAGAAAGACAATGACAAGATTATGGGTATTAATGCAACCACAAGCAAAGTCTAGTGCAGAGATAGGTTATGTAACTAACCGAAAAGAATCAACAGTAAAGAAGAGAATAGAATATAAAATCCAAGTTTTAAACGATGTAATGTTTGATGACTTCAGTTTTCAAGTATCTAATAATCCTCAACCATTTAGATTAAAACTAAAAGCAAAAAAGTTTACTAATATGAAGATAACAATAGATAACGCAGAAGAAACAGATTGCACAATCTTACAACTAGCATTAAGAGTTGAAAGCTTTGGTGAGAGTAAGTAGGAGGTGTGAGGAATGAACGAAGAAGTAATAAAAGAAAGATTAAATGGAGTAGATAAAGAACTTGAAAAACATGAAAAAAGATTAAGTAGTTTAGAAAAGACTTATTCAATAATGGAAAGAATGGAATTTCAAATAAAAGAAATGGATGCAAACATAGCAAAGTTAAGTGAAAAAATAGATAATCAAAGCAATGAAAAAGGTAGAAAATGGGACAAACTCATAGACTACCTTTTCTACTTTATAATAGCAGCATTACTAGGTTATGTAATCCATAAAATGGGATTAAAGTAAGGAGGTAATAATATGCCATTAACAAAGATGACAACAAACGTAAATAATATACAAGCACTATCAGATAGACCAAATACAATAGATGGTTTAACTTCAGCCGAACTAAAAGAAAAATTTGATAAAGCTGGAGCAGACTTAAAAGACTATTTGAATACAACATTAACAGAAGAACTTGATGAAGTATTATCAACAATACCAACAAACTATGTAACAACAACAGACCCAAGATTAACAAACTCAAGAATCTGTAACAACAATTTCGATAGTTGGTCTACAGCAAGAACAAATTTAAAGATAGGTTATGGAACTGCTCTACCATCAAGTGGAGATGAAGGTTCAATATTTTTCTTATATGAATAGAGGTGATTAAATGGCAAGTGCATCAAATAGTGTAACATTATGGTCTAATGGAGGCCATGGCTATACATTAAACGCATCTTTTTGGGAAAACTCAACAAGCACACCTAATAACACTTCTAACATAACGTGTAAGGCAACATTAACTTCTCAAGGGGCAGCATGGAGTTCAAGCTACAACTCTACACTAACAATTTATTGGCATGATAATAGAGAAAACTATGATAGATATGTAGCAAGTATTAACCTCTCAAGTTTAGGAGTAAATGCAAGTGCAGCAGCACAAGGAACTATAAATGTAACACATAAAGATGACGGTTCTTTATCAGGTTATGCTTATGCTTACTTTACTAAAGGTGGAACTTCATCATATACACCAAATAGTGGTGGAGTAACAAATAACTGGACAGCGTTAACAAAAATAGCAAGAAACCCAACAATAACATCAGCTCCTAACTTTACAGATAGAGATAACCCAACAATGTATTTCACAACAAATACAATGCCTAACGCAACATATAATGCGTGTATATCTTTAACAGGAGCAAAAGATGATGTCCCTTATAGACAGATTAATATAAGTAGTGGTAGTTATACTTTTAACTTAACACCTGAAGATAGAAAAGCATTAAGAGGAAATACGCCTGCTGGAAGTAGTAAAAATGTAATGTTCTTTTTAAGAACAGACTCAGGTGGACAAAGTTATTATTCAACAATGACAAAAACAATGACAGTAGTAAGAAGGCCTGTAAAAATAATGAGAAATGGTTCGTGGGTAAACTCATTTCCTTATGTTCGAGTAAACGGTCAGTGGAAAGAAGCGAGAACTTATATAAGAAACAATGGTAGTTGGAAGGAGGAAAAATAAGGGCAAGTTACGAAACAGAATTAAATAATTTAAAAAACGCACAAAGAAATGCAGCAGTTGCTAACTTAGAGAATACAAGAAACCAAGCATTAAGTAACCTACAAGCAGAACAACAAAAAAATGCTGCAACATATAATCAACAAAGGTCAACAGCAAATGCACAAAATAGAATGAGTGCAAGAAACTTTCAAGAATACTTAGCATCTACAGGAAGAGCTAATTCAGGATTAAATGCACAAGCAAGGATGCAAAATGCAAATAATCTAAACACTTCACTTAATACATTAAATGCAGGTGAATCAGCAGCATTAGCAGACATTAATCGTAGAACAACAGATGCAAATAACGCATATAATACAGGACTAGCAAGTGCAAATGCACAAATAGAAGCAGACTATATTAAGAACTTACTAGACCAAAGAAATCAAGAACTAGCAAGAGACTTACAAGAGAGACAATTCCAAGAGAGTGTAAGACAATTTAATGAAAATCTAGCACTACAAAAACAACAATTACAGCAACGTTTTAGCAGTGGTAGTGGTGGAGGCGGAAGAAGCTCTGGAGGAAGAAGAAGTTATGGCGGAGGTTCTTCAAATGATGATTTAGGATTCACTGATTCAAGTGGCAATGCACAAGCAAATGCAAATGCAGTAGCACAAGCAGCAGCACAACAATCAGCAAATGCTATTAACGCATTGTTACCAAGTTATGGAACAGTAAATGGTAAACAAGTAAAATTAACTGTAAAAAATGGGCAATATTATTACAAGAACAACAAAGGTAAGTTAGTAAAATACTAGAAAGCGGAGGTTAAATATGGCAAAAAAGAAGCAAAGAATTAATTTAATCGACCGAAATGGAAACTCACAAGTAGTTCAAGTAAACTCTAGTGATTTATCAGATAGCACAAAAAATGCTAAGAAAAGTACAATAAAAAAAGCAATTTCAGGTGGAGCATCAGAAGCAAGAAACTATGCTCCATTAGTAAAAGCAGCTAATACAGTTACAGGTGGTACAGCTGGACTTTTTCTTAATAAAGACAAACAAGGACATTCGTTAGTAGACAATACAATACAACTAGGAAAAAACTTAGCATCAGGAACATTTTCTGGTTTAACATCTATTCCTGATTCTGAATTATACGAAGTAAGAAATAGTTTAGAAAAAGGTGAAAAGAAAGCCGAGGAAACAACTGGCGTAAGAGATACATTAAAAAGTTTGTTTGGCACTGGTAAAGATGCTTTATTATCATCAAACCCAATAACAGCACAATTTGTTAAAAATGATGATGACAGTAAAGGCGTAGAAGGTGCACTAAAGGGATTAAAAAATGTAAGCGATATTGGTGGTGGCAAAAAAGGTTTATACAAATCAATAGAAGCATTTGGGGAAGCCTATTCAGACTATAAGAAAGCAAAAGGACAAGAAGGTAATTTATCTAAGAAAGTAGAAAAATTACAAGAGAAGATAGATAAACCGTCTGAAGAATACGCACAAAAAGTTCAAGAAGAAAATCAAAACTATAGTAAACCAGTTCAAGTTCTAGGAGAAAACTTTCAAACAGTAGGAAATATGGTTCCATCCATTGCAATGAGTGCTGTAACTAAAAACCCAAGTGCAGGTATGTGGGCTCTATATCAAGGGGCAAAGGGTTCTTCAACTAAAGAAGCATTACAAAAAGGTGCTGATTTAGACACAGCAACAGCAATAGGAAACGCAAAAGGATTGTTAGAAGTAGGAACAGAACAATTATCTGGAGGAATAAAATTCAAAGGTAAGAGTGTTTATGGTCAAGGTGCCTTAGATGATGTTATAGAAAACAACGTAAATAGATTAGTTAAAAACAAAGCTGCTAACTGGTTAGTAAAACAATTTGGAACAGCTCCATTAGGAGAAATAGCAGAAGAAACTATATCTGATTTAGCAGGACATTTTATTGATAAAAACACAGTAGACCCTAACGCAAAATATACAGCTAAAGATTGGCTACATACAGCAGGAATGACTTACTTAAGTACACTAACATTAAACTTATTAGGTGGAAGTTTTGGTAAATCATCATATAACCAAAACCTACAAAGCATGGCTGAAACACAAGTTGCTGATATACAAAATAGAGTAGATAGAGGTTTAATGAGTCAAGAAGATGGAGCAAGAACAATAGAACAAATAACTCAAGAACTTAATGATTCTATAGGAACTAATGAGGAAATATCTACTCCTGAAGAGATACAAGAAGCACTAGCAAACACATCTTCTGAAGATATACAACAAGCAGTAGCAAGTGCAACAAATGCAATAACAAATCAAATTGAACAAGGTAAATTAAACGAACAACAAGGGCAACAATTATTAGAAACAATCCAAGAAAATGCTCAAGATATGTTAGAACAACAACAGAAATTAACTCAAAACCAAAATGGGCAAATGCAATTTAACTTAGATAATCAATCTACAATAGAAGATAAAATATTTTTAGTTCAAAGCTTAAATGATACCGAAAGGGCAGCATTAACTGAAATAACACAAAAATTAAAAAGAGGAGAACAACTAAACGAGCAAGATAGAGCAACACTACAATATCTAAATTCTAAAGGAACACCTCAGGCAGCAGAAAACACACCAATTCAAAACGAAGTAGCACAACCTAGTGCAATTCCTCAAGAAACACAAAACGTTGCTCAAAACATAGAAAACGTGGCAAATAATGATATTGTAAATAAAGATAGAATAGAGTATAATAACAATACAAGCACGAAAGAAGGTGTTAGTAATGACTTTAGAACAATTCAAGAAGAAAGTAGAAGAAAACTTAATGAAGAGGGTTGGGGAGACTCAATCAAAACAGTTGATGAAGATTTACGAGGAAGAATTAGAGGAGCTTTATCAGAAGAACTTGAGCGTAGAGGCTACAGCAACAGCGATAATGATGGGCTATTAAAATTAGAATCAAAAGGAAATAAATTTAATATACATAAAAACGTAGATGGGGAAACATTCCATGATATGTTTGAAATTGCAAGAGCAAACACTAACTATGGTGAATTGGTTGACTTGCATCCTGTAGAAACAAATGAAGATTCAACAGGTTATAATGAAATGAATAACTACCTATCAGATGATGGTATGCAAGGATTCTCTATAACAAAAGACGGAGATGTAGTTTCCGTATTTAATGCTGACCCAACAAGAAAAGGGTTCTTAAGGTCTATAGTTAGTGAAATAAATAGCAACGGGAAAACATTAGATTGTTATAACTCATCAAAACAAGCATTAAACGAAATATATTCAAAGATATTTGGTTGGAAAACAGCATCAGTAATGGACCATAATATGGATTATGACCACGATAATATAGCTAAAAACCATGATAATCCACCAGTGTCATTCATGGTCAATCCTAACCAATTAAAAAGTGATGTTACAGATGCCGATTTAAACAAGAAATTTGGAAAAGACCAATATGATGAAGCTTTTGCTTATAGAAGTGCATTAATGAAAGATGGAAATGGAAACAAAAACGATTTTATCTTTGGAGAAGATGGTTATTTTAAAGGTATGAAAGAAGGAACTAGCGATAGTTCTTTTTCTAATGAAAATGCACTAGCAAATAGAGATAATAACGCAATAGATAAACAAGGAAATCCAGTTATGGCTCCGTTCTTACAAAATAATGGTGGTAATGGAGGCAACGGAGGAGGCAACAATAACACAACAGCGTTAGGAAAACAGCCTGAACCTAAAAAAGGAAGTGTTGAGGCAGATATATTAAGAAGTTATGATGAAAGAATTGCTAACAAAAAGAAACCTTTTAAAGAAAAAATAGACACAGTAATGCACGAAACAACAAGAGCATTATTTGATAAAGGCGAAGAAATATATCGTATAGGTAAAGGACATAACGATGCAGAACTATACCCTTTATATGACTTAGCTCAAACATCTAAAGCTTCAGCAGACTTTAGTATAAACGCAGACCAAACAAACCTTAAAGGTGAAAAAGTTGGTGAAAGTTTAAATAAAGTATGGGAAGAAGTAGAAAAGAAAAATTTAGTTTATGAAATGAATAAATATCTATATGAACAACACAACTTAGATAGATGGAATCAACTTAATGAAGATGGTTCAAGAAAGTATGTGTTTGGTCCTGAACATAGTGATATAGTTTCAAAGAAAAACATAGCAGATTTATTAAGACTACATCCTGAATTAGAGGAATTATCAAAACCAATATTGCAATATCAAAAGAATTTAAAGCAACTTTTAGTAGATAGTGGATTACAAAGCCAAAGTCAAAGTGATAAACTTGATTCAATATACAAAAATTATGTTCCTACTTGGAGAGATAAAGACAATACCGGCATAAAAGCTATGAGCAATTATGGTGGAAATGTTACAGTAAATAATCAAATAAAAGCAGCAAAAGGTAGTTCAGAAAATCTTTTACCATTAAAAGAAGTTCAAGCACAAATGACAGAAAACATATTTAAAGCTGCAAGAATGAATGTGTTTTTACAACAACTATACAAAGACATTGGGGACATTAACGAATTAAAGAAAATAGGTATGAATAGCCTTAAATCAGACACTAATATAGAGCCTATTGATGCAGATGCTTTTTATAAAGCAGCAGAAGAACATTTAGATGAATACTTAAAAAATTATGCTCCAAATAATGCTAAAGTAGATAAAGTAAACGGACAACCAGTAGCAACAGTATGGTTCAACGGACATAAAGTAACTATGCCTATAGATAAAGGAATACAAACAGCATTAGAACCAGTTACAGTAGATGGTAGCGTTGCAAAAATACTTGAAACAATAAATAACTTCAAAAGAGGTGTTATAACAGAATACAACCCTATATTTGCAATTACAAATGCAAAAAAAGATGTTGATGATGCAATAATAAATTCAAAATTCAGTGCTATAGAATATCAAGCAGAATATGAAAAATCAATAAAAGAAATGTTATCTAATAAAAAAATGTCTAAAGAAGAACAGACTTTGTTTAACCAATACTTAGCAATGGGTGGTTATAGTAATACAGTTTTTGATAAAAGAACAGGATTTGCTAAAGAACCAAAAGCTGGTGGAAAAGTCTTAGCAAAAATAGGAGACATGAACGATTTCATAGAACAAATACCACGTTTTACTGAGTTTAAATTAACACTAAAACACGGTGGGTCTTTAACAGAGGCAATGTATAACGCAGCAGAGGTTACAACTAACTTCAAAAGGTATGGAGTATTAACAAAGAAGATGGACAAATTAGCAACAACATTCTTTAGTGCTTCAATGGCAGGTTTCTATAAACAAGTAAGAAACTTAACACAACAGCCTAGCGGAAGAGCTTATGCAAGATTTGCAGCAAAATCATTAGCAATAGGATTAACTCCAGCAATAATAAACGGATTGATGTATGCTAATCCATTTGGAGACGATGATGATAAAGATGAAGCAGCAGAAGCATATAAAAATCTACCTCAATATGTAAAAGATGATTATTTAGTTTGGTATATCGGTGATGGAAAATTCATGAGAATACCAAAAGGAAGAGCTGCTTCAATACCAGGAATAGTTTATAACGCAGCAAAAAGTAAAGTTCAAAAAGAAGAAGTTTCATTTGGAGAAATGGTAAATTCTGTTTTAAATCAAGTAGGCCCATCCAATCCGTTAAGCAGTAATGCTATATTACAAATATGGCAATCAGGTTTGTTTGATAATAAATCTCAAGGAACATCATGGAACGGAAGCAAAATAGAAAGTTCATATTTACACAAGAAAGAAGTAACAGAAAGATACGATAGTAAAACTGATGAAATTAGTAAGGCTATAAGTAAAGGTGTTTCAAAAGCTACAGGAGGAAAAATAAAAATATCACCAAAGAAATTGAATTATACAATAGACCAAAACTCAGGAATAATTGGAGATATTCTTCTACCTATATTTACTCCTAAATCAACAGGGCCTTCTACCGCTGCAAGAATATTCAATCCAATCACAAGTAAATTCACAACAGACACAGTAGTATCTAACAAAACATCAAATAAGTTCTACGATAAAATAGATAAATATAATGAAAAAGTTGATGCTGAAACAGCAACAAGAGCAGATTTAGTTAAAAAGAGTTACTTAAGCAGTGTCAGTGGCGAAATAGCAGATAAGAGAAAGCAAATAGAAGAAATAGAATCATCAGATTTAAGCAAAAATGAAAAATATAAACAAACAAGAGAATTACAAAAAGAAATAAACAACTTGCAAAAGAAAGCATTGGAAGATGAAAATACATATAAAAAAGTAGGAAAAGAAGTATCAACTATAGGAGATGAAGTTTACTATAAATCTAGTTATGATGGAAGGACAACTTGGAAGAAAGAAAGCGATAAAACAAAAGCAAAAAGAGATGAATTAGGATTAAGTGTTGAAAAATACTATTACTATAAAAAAGATGAAGCTTTTAAGAAACCAGATGGAAAAACAACGTCTATAGTTGATGGTAAAACAGCTAAAGACAAAATAGCTTTGGTTGATGCTTTTGGATTTGACCCTAGTGATTATGAAAAATACAGTTATGAAATAAATCAAATAAAAGCAGGAAAAGACACACAAAGACAAGTTACTGAATATATTGAAAGTTTGCCAATATCAGCAACTCAAAAAGCAGCATTGTATAAGAAAAAATATAAGTCATATAGAAATGCTGATAGAACAATATATAATTCAATAGAAAATAGTAATTTATCTAAAGAAGAAAAAGAATCTTTAGCAAAGTTCTTAAAAATAAAATAAAAGAGGTGATAAAATGATTAGAATAGACCCAAATTCATTAAACGCAGAAATGGTTCGAGGTGATACTGGAACCTTTTCTGTTCGCCCTAAAATAAATGGCGAGTATGTTCTAAAAGATGGAGACCATTTATGGTTTACCGTAAGAAAAATCAAAGATAAAACAATACTACTTCAAAAAGATGTTACTGAATTTGATGATGGAAAAGCAGAAGTAGTTATAAACCCTAGTGATACAGCAAACTTTGAAATAGGAAATTATATCTATGATTTAAAAATGATAAGAGAGGATGGAACAGTAGATTCTCTAATACCAGGTGGAAGAGATTCAGCATATTTAAGTATCAAAAGAGGTGTTAAGTAATGGACAATTATAATTTAGAACTTAACGTTCCTTCTATTGAAACTAACATAAATCAAACACTTATTGAAATAGAACTACCTGGAGGGGCAAGAGGAGTCAAAGGTGATACAGGCCCTCAAGGGCCTAAAGGTGATAAAGGAGATAAAGGAGAAAAAGGAAATAGTGGTGTATGGACAGGAGAAGAAACACCACCATCAGATTATGACGTTTGGGTTATTCCAGATGGCACTGGTAGCACTATTCCTACAAAAACATCAGAATTAATTAACGATAGTGGGTTCATAGACGAAGAACTAGACCCAGTATTTAGTGCAAGTGCAGCAAGTGGAATAACTTCTTCTGATATAACAAATTGGAATAGTAAAACTTCATTTAGTGGGGACTATGATGACTTAACAAATAAACCTACAATACCAAAAGTAAACAATGCTCTACTAACAATAAAAAGAAATGGTTCTATAGTAAACACTTTTTCTTCAAATGCTTCTGTAGCTACAGTAGCAGATATAGCAGTTCCTACAAAGACATCAGACCTAACAAATGATAGTGGTTATATTACTAATTCAGCAGATAATTTAACAAATTATACAACAACAACTAATTTAACCACTCTATTAGGAAACAAACAAAATACAGTATTAAGTGGCACAGCAGCTCCAACTTCAAGTGATGGAGAAGATGGAGATATTTATCTTCAATATAGTGCATAGGAGGTATATATGGCAGATATTACAGGTAGCATTACTGATACTTATAATCTTAATGGTGGTGGCACTTGCACATACACATTAGATTATTCAATCACCAAAAATGCTAGTGCTGAAACAGCATCAGTAACAATGCAATTAAGACAATACTATGATTTAACAGGTATGACAGCAAATACACTAATGGTAGATACAAGAAGTGGCAATTATGTAGTGTGGTATTATACAACATCTTCTTCTTCTGAAAATGTTAGCCAATCAGTATCTAATCAGGCATCAGGCGATATATATTTATACCCAGGAGATAAAGCAACATACTATTGGAATAGTCATACATTCACCATTCCTTATAGAACAAACGGAACGTTAACTATAAATATAGGATTTAAAAATTTAATGGCTAATACGTGGAAATATGGTGGTTGGATTTCTCTTCCTGATATAACTAACAGTAAAATAAAGAAAAATGGAAGTTGGAAAGATGCACTATGTTTTCTTAAAATAAACAATGTATGGAGAAGATGCTTAATATGGAAAAAAATAAACGGAGTTTGGAAGAAAGGTATAAGGAGGTGAAATAAGGGCAATATTAAGAACTAAAAATAAAATAACTAACGAATGGGAAGAAATACTGGCAATAAAAGGAGATAGAGGCGAAAAAGGAGATACCGGAGAACCAGGACCTCAAGGCCCAAAGGGAGACACAGGTGAAACTGGTGCAACTGGGCCAAAGGGAGATACAGGAGCAACTGGACCTGCTGGGCCTACAGGACCTCAAGGACCTAAAGGTGATAAAGGAGATAAAGGAGACACTGGACCAAAAGGTGATAAAGGTGATTCAGGAGCATCCGAATGGGGTGATATAGGAGGAACTTTATCTAACCAAACAGACTTGCAAAATGCTTTAAATAGTAAAGCCGATGCAAGTAATATACCAACAAAGACGAGCGATTTAACTAACGATAGTGGATTTATAACTTCGAGTTCATTGCCAACAAAAGTAAGTGATTTGACAAATGACTCTGGTTTTATCACAAATACAGTAAATAACTTAACTAATTACTATACAAAAACAAATACATATACAAAGAGTGAAGTAGATAGCTTAATAGGTTCAGTAAGTTCACTAGATATACAAATAGTGCAAACACTACCTACAAGAGATATATCTGCATCTACAATATATTTAGTACCTAAAACAGCATCTACAAACGATAATTATGATGAATATATTTATGTAAACAATGCTTGGGAACATATAGGTTCAACAGAAGTAGACTTAAGCAATTACTATACAAAGACACAAACTGATAACTTATTAGATGATAAAGCTGATGCAAATTCATTATCTACAGTAGCAACAACAGGAAGTTATAATGACTTATCTAATAAGCCAACTATACCAACAGTAAATAATGCTACTTTAACTATTCAAAAGAACGGAACAACAGTAAAAACATTTACAGCAAACTCATCTTCAAATGTAACAGCAAATATAACAGTTCCCACAAAGACCTCTGATTTAACAAATGACTCAGGTTTTGTAGATAATACATATCACGATAGCACAAAACAAAACTCATTAGTAAGTGGAACTAATATCAAAACAATCAATAATGAATCACTACTAGGAAGTGGAAACATAAATATTACAAGTGGTGGTGGAACTATGGTTGATATGAGAGTCAATGGTAGTTCAATAGTAGATTCAAATAATGTAGGTAATATAGCAACAGAAGGAACATATAATGCAACAACAAATAAAATAGCAACAATGAGTGATGTCCCTGATTCAACTTCTGATTTAACAAACGATAGTGGTTTCATAACAAATTCTGTAAATAACTTAACCAATTATTATACAAAAGCAGAGACAGATAATTTGTTAGATGCTGAAACTGAATATGTTGATGTATCTTTTTTATGGACAGCAGCAGCAAACGGCACAGCAATAACAGCAGAGCAAAGAACACTTATTGATACAACAAATAAATATATATTTTATATAAAAGTAGTAGATGGTTATGACCGTGATTATTATTATTCGACAGGAAGGTATCAAGACACAGGAGATAGCTACACAACAATAGATTTTATTTACAATGGAGAGAAATGGTATAGATTTTATATAAATCGTTCTAACATAGTAACAAAAACATCATACAATATTCAGAGAAAACTTGTAAGTGGTTCGACTATCAAAACAATAAACAACACTTCTTTACTTGGAAGTGGAAATATAAGTGTAGCAACTACAAGTGATATACCAACAAAGACAAGTGATTTAACTAATGACTCGGGATTTGTAGATAATACATACCATGATAGTAGTAAACAAGATACCTTAGTAAGTGGAACAAATATAAAGACAGTAAATAACCAATCACTATTAGGTTCTGGTAATATATCAATATCAAGTGGAGTTACAAGTTATAACGATTTAACTGACAAGCCTATTTATGATGCTTCTTATGTTGGATTTGCTGAAGGAAGTACAATAACAAATGAACAATATCAAGAACTTAAAGATGCAACTATTAATCAAAATATATTAAATCTTAACGGCAAGGCAGCTACTAGCTATTATAATTTTGGAGATATTAGGATTGAATGTACAAGCGGAAATCAATACTCTAGATTTACAGTATCTAAAAAAGACAATAATCACACAGTAAGCCTTACTGAATTTGATTTAGGTTATGACTCAGATATTCAAGACTTATATGCAACAAAACAAGACACATTAGTAAGTGGAACAAACATAAAAACAATAAACGGTGATTCTATACTAGGTAGTGGAAATATAAGTGTAGGTGGAGAAAAAGTACCGATAGGAACAATATTTGAGTTCCCAACTGATGATGCTACAAAACTACCAACAGGTTATTTATTCTGCGATGGTTCAGCAGTAAGTAGAACACAATATGCAGACTTATTTGGAGTAATAGGAACAACATGGGGTTCAGGAGATGGTTCTACAACATTTAATCTACCATCAAAAGCAGGATTAGTAACTGTAGGAGTAAGTACTGATGATGAAGAATTTAATACTATCGGAGATACATTTGGAGAAAAAGAACACAGATTAACAATAAATGAAATGCCTTCACATAGTCATAGCACAGTATATATATCTTCATTTTCAGGTGGTAATCAAAATACAAGAACTGGATATGGTTATAATGAAGTCGCATTAAATAGGAGTTCTTATGGTAATAGTGTTGAAAAAACAGGTGGAGGATATGCACATAACAACATACAACCTACAGTTGTATCTAATTTTATAATAAAAGCATCAAATGTATCTCAACTACCAGATGAAGCAGAAGTAGTAGATGGTTATTCTACAAGTACAACAGACGCTTATAGTGCAAATTATATAAACAATATGATATTAAATGCTGTTTACCCAGTAGGTTCTATATATATGAGTGTAAATTCAACAAGTCCAGCAACATTGTTTGGTGGAAAATGGGTAGCAATATCACAAGGTAGAACTTTAGTTGGTGTAGGAACAGGGACTGATATAAATGGAGATACAATGACATGGACTGCCGAAGCAGAAGGGGGAGAATATTTCCATACATTAACAATAAATGAAATACCTTCACATAATCATATAGAACAATATGGTGATTTAGCATGGGTTGACCAAAATGGCTTAGGGAATACTACAACAGGTTATAAACCAGTATATGAAAGTCAAGCAACATTAAAAGCAAATATTACAAAAAATACAGGTGGAGGACAAGCACATAACAACATACAACCATTTTTCGCAGTATATATGTGGAAAAGAACAGCATAAAAGGAGGTATAAAAAGGAAATTAAGTAATAAAGCATATAATGTTTTGAAATGGGTATTGTTAATTTTTATTGATGCATTGATAACATTAATAGGTTCATTAGGACAAATATATGGGTTTGATACTGAAAAGATAATATTAACAATAGCATCTATATCTACTTTTTTAGGTATCATTACAGGCATATCTAATCATAATTATTATAAGAAAGGAGATAAATAAATGTTAAAAGGAATTGATATTTCACACCATCAAAGAGGAATCACCTTTGGTAATGATGTTGACTTTGTTATATGCAAAGCAACAGAAGGTATTGGCTATGTAGATGAAGAATGTGATAAAGCATATCAAAGAGCAAAAAAAGAAGGAAAACTTTTAGGAGTTTATCACTTTGCTAGACCTGATTTAGGCAACTCAGCAATAGGAGAGGCAGATTGGTTTTTAAAGAACATACAAGGTTATATAAAAGAAGCTATTCTAGTCCTAGATTGGGAAAGTGGAGATTTAAGCAACGTAGCATGGGCAAAAACATTTTTAGATAGAGTCTATGAGAAAACGGGAGTAAGAGCAATATTATATGCTTCACGTTCACCAATAAACAGTTATAACTGGAGTTCAGTAGCAAATGCTGATTATGGATTGTGGGTAGCTGATTATGGAGCAAATACAGGAAATCCAGGAACAAAACCAGTAGTAAAATGGTGGCCTTTTTACATATTGTGGCAATATACTTCACGTGGTAGAATATCTACTTATGGAGGCAATGTAGACTTAAATTACTTCTATGGTGAAGCTGATACATGGAGAAAATATGCTAATCCTAGTGGAACACCTAGTAAACCATCTCAACCTAGTAAAAAATCAAACGAAGAAATTGCTAATGAAGTATTACAAGGTAAATGGGGTAACGGAGAAGATAGAAAGAAACGTTTAACACAAGCAGGTTATGACTATCAAGCAATTCAAAACATAGTAAACCAAAAAGTAGGAGTTGAAAAACCTACAGCAACATATTACACAGTAAGAAGTGGAGATAATCTTACTAAAATAGCAAGACAATATGGAACAACAGTAAATCAAATAGCAAAATGGAATAATATTAAGAACGTAAACTTAATATACCCAGGACAAAAATTAAGAGTTAAATAAGGAGGAAAATATGAAGATTAAGAAAAAAGTAGAAGAACCAGTAATGGAAGAAATAATGGAAGAACCAGTAGTAGAAGAAAGAGTAGAAGAACCTAGAGTAGAAACACCTGAATATTATATGCTAGGAAGAACTGAAACATTAGAAGATGTAGCAAAAAAATTCAATACTACTGTAGAAAGATTAAAAGAAATAAACGGAGAACTTTCTCCAACTAATCAAATGAGAGTAAGATAAGATGGAAGAGAAGGGCTTAGCATTAGAACTTTTATCTGATTATAAGAGAGCTAATAAAAGACAATTTATAATTATTCTAGTATTGATATTAATGTGGTCTTTGACTATAGGCTATCTAGTTTATACATTAAATGATATAGGAACGGTTGAAACAACTAATCAAGAGATTACAGGCGTGGAGACTATTGATAACAGTAATATTGCGAATGGAGATATAAATGGGGACAATAAAGCAGACTAAAACTATAACTAAATATAGAAAGTCTAAAACAAAGCCTAAACACTGTCCTACCTGTGGTGCGTTCGTAGGTAATAGAGGTAGAAAAAGTGTTAAAAATAGAGTTTACAAATGATGAACTAGATTATATAAAGTCAAAGATTCACTTTACTGAATTTCAAGAAAGAATAATAAAATATAGACAAAATGAATATTCATTAACTAAAATGGCTATGTTAGAACATTGTAGTGAAAGTACAATAAGTAGAGAAGTTAAAAAAGTCAAAAAGAAGATAATGAAAGTAATCTGACAAAAAGTTGGTAATTCCCACTTCTTTTTTTGTGCAATAATGGAGGCAGAAAGGAGAGATATACCTAGATAATTGTTTAAAATGCAGTTTATGGGTCAAAATATCTCTCTTTTCATTTAGGAGGAATACTATGTTTAATACTTATGGCCCACAGGCTAGTTTAGATAGAATAAATAGTCATATTGCTGAACTAGAAAAGATGAAACAGCAACTATCTCAACAACAAATGCCTACTAACTTGACTCAAAACTTTCAAATAGCACCTAATCAAGGTGGAATTAAGTATGCAGAGAGCCTAGAACAGGTAGAAAAAGAACTTGTTATGCTAGACACTCCATACTTTAGTCGAGATATGTCAGTTTTATGGCTAAAAAGAGCCCAAGGAGACACGAAAACATACGAACTTAGGGAAATAGTCAAGAAAGATGAAAAAGACCTAAAAATAGAGTTTTTGATGGCAAAAATAGAAGAGTTAGAAAAGGAGATAAATAATGAACCAAATAACAACAATATTGATGAATCAAGTGAAAGCAAAAAATCCTCAAGCATTTCGAAGAATAGAACAACTAATGCAAAATCAAAGTAATCCTATAGAAATATTTAAACAAGTAACAAATGGTTATAGCAATGACCAAATGAATAATTTCTATAATCAAGCAAGAAGTATGGGATTTAGTGATGATTTAATCAATCAATTAAAGAATGGTGTCGACACACAAAAGTGATTATATAGAAGAAAGGAGAATGAACATGAACGGTAGTAATGGAATAGTTCCTACAGTTGACCTAGCAACAAATGGTTACAATAACGGTTTTGGAGCATTTGGTGGCGATGGAATCTGGGCTTTAGTTTTATTGGCTTTATTATTCGGTGGAAACAACGGATTCGGTGGATTCGGTGGCAACGGATGGAATAATATAGCAACTACAGACTATGTATCAAGTGAATTTACTCAAAGAGACATTAATAGTGGATTTCAAAACACTAATAACTTAATCTCAAGTGGATTTACTAACCAAGCAACAAACACTTGTAACTTAAGAAGTGATGTCTTAACTGGTAATATGGGACTACAAAATTCAATCTTAGGAAGCTCTAATGATATTCAAAGAGATATTCTAACTCAAACTAATGAGTTAAATACTAACTTATTAACTTCAGCATTACAAAACCAAGCAAAAATGGACCAATGTTGCTGTGATTTAAGAGCTCAAGGAATTGAAAACACTCAAAAAATACTTGATGCTATGAGTCAAAATACTATTGATGATTTACGTTCACAAGTAAACGACTTAAAGAACACTATCACTGCTAATGGTATTGGAACAAGCATAGTAAATCAAGTAAGACCATACCCAATTCCAGCATACCCAGTTTCTAGTCCTTATGTAGGATTTTATGGAAATGGATTTTATGGAAATGGATTCTTTGGGAATACAATCGTTTAGCATAATGTCATTTGACAATCTCTATTGAGAACTTGCTAATGAAGAATAGGCGAGTTCCTATTCTTTTTTAAATGAAGGGAGGAATAACAAGGATTCAAAGTTTACAAGAACAAGAACTAATTCTAACATCTAATACAGCACCTATTACTTTTTCTGATACTGATTTAAGAACAAATAGTGCTAACTGTCAATGGGGATGGCTTAATCATAATGAAGGACAAGCTACATTCAACATTGTAAGTGGAGGAATATATGAGATTGATTTTCAAACGAATGTTACAAGTGCTACTGCTGGTAATGTTGCTTTGGCTATCTTTGCTGATGGCACTCAACTAGCAGGAAGTGAAATGGATGCTCCAGTAACAGTGGGAATCTATACTAATGTATCTGCTAAAAAGTATATAAGAGTATGTGGTAGAGGAAGTGTATCAATCACAATAAGAAGTGTTCCTACAATAACTTATGATGGAACTACAACAGATACTCAAATACCAATCGTTAAAAATGCTAATATTTCGATAAAACGCTATGCTTAGCAATGATATATCACTAATATTACAAGCCATAAGTTTAGAAATATTACTTAGAGACTATAATAATAGTGATTTAATGCAAGAATTACAAACACAAGACGAGAAGTATTTGAAAAAGATAATAGAGCAAAATAAGGAAATAAAAAAACTTCTGGAAAGGAGTGATTCTTATGGAAGAGAAGATACTAAAAATAACAGGTGAATATATAGAACAAGTTGCTGATAATGGTTTAGAAGATGTAGATATAGACTATTTATCACAAATTGTAGATATTCATAAAGATATGAAGGAGGTAGAATGTATGAATTACGGAAGATATGGAAATTATAACGAGTATGGTAGAAAAGGAGTAGATGCTAAATATCGTGGAGAAAACTATATGGACAGCATGAGAGGAAGTTATAGAACTTATGAAGAAGCACGTAATGAATATAATGCAGGTAATTACGGAGCAAAAGAAGATGGATTAAGAGAATTAGAATATATGATGCACTCAGCTATGAAATTTATCAAAATGATAAAAGAAGAAGCTACTTCACCTGAAGAGCAAGAGATTGTTAGAAAACATATCATGAAGATAAGTGAAATGTAATGTATAAATACTATAATAAAAATCCAAACAATAGAGATATTGAAGATTGTGTTATCAGAGTTTTGTCATTACTAACAAATAGAGATTGGGATGATACTTATCAAGAACTAGCATATTATTCATCAAAAGATGGTTATATGACAGATAATGTAGAATTTGTAGAGAATTACCTAGACGATAGATACCCTAGAGAATGTCATTATTCAAAGACGGTAGGGGAGTTTGCCGAAGAAAGACCTTATGGTATGTATGCAGTAACTATGCCTAACCATATAACAGCTATAATAGATGGAGTTATTTATGACACATTTGACCCATCAAATAGAATAATGCGTTGTGCGTGGAAAATAACAAAAGACTAGAAATAGTCTTTTTCTAGTCTAAATAATTTCTACCATAACGAGCAATGAAGTCGGCAATAGATTTATCATAGTAGTCCATCCAAGCCTGTTGAGCTATCTTTTGTATTTCTACAATCTCCTTCCAAAACTTAGGATTTTTGTGAAATGATATTTTACCAGTTCGGTGCATTTCAGGAGTTAAGAATATAACAAGTCCATCTTCGATACATTTCTTTCTGTTTCTAACACCAGGGAATACCTCATTTCTTTCTAATCCTGGAATTCTTTCAGTTGAATACCACTTGTTAGGTGGCATAATACATTTTTCTTTCATATATTCTTTTTTCTCTCCTCTGTAGCTAATTTATACCAATTACGTGCTGATTTTTCACTACAATAGACTTTATCAGCAATTTCTTGCCAGTAAAGATGCCTTTTTCTACCTTTATAATCTGTTATAAATTCTTTTTCTTTTAAGAAAACTACTGCTTTAATAGTCTCACCGAACTTTGCTAATCTGTCTATTTCTTGTTCTTTCCAGTAGTTTAAATCTCTTATTTTTGATTTTATATATAAAATTGTTACTTCTAGTTGTTCTCTATTTTCTAATTCTACATATTTTAATATGTTGTCTACGTGTTTTCCACCATCTACAATTATTTTATCAGGATTAATCGCTTGAGGTCTAACTAATGATTTAATTTCTTCTAATCTATTTTGATAATAATTCAAATCATTTTCTAATCTTTCTAATTCTTTAGATACACTTTCTAAAGTCATTTTTTCCTCCTCTCTTTATTCAACCAAACCATTTAATATTTTTAATAAATCTCATTTTAATATTCTAATAGTCCTTCCTTTTCCTTCTTTGTAGTCAATGTAACCTTTTTCTTTTAATGCTTTAACATGAAATAATGGTGTTCCTGGAGACAAAGTTCCATCTATTTCACCTATTTCCCTAATTGTAGGACTAAATCCATTCTCTTCTATATATTTTTTTATTGTATTATATACCCTTGTTTGCCCTGTTGTTAATTTATCATTCATTTTATACCTCCTCTATTTCTATTCCGTATTTGTATTCAAACATTTTCTTTTTTAACCGATATACGTCAGTTTTAAAGCCTTTTGTATCGACAACGTGCAATTTATTATCTTTGGTAGAAATATACGTAAAATCGGCTATATATTGTGTTTTTCGTATTGTTTTATCGTTCATTTTATATTTAGGTATTAATTCATAGGGGACTTGGAGTTTTAACTCCTTTATTTCCCCTATTTTTTGTCTATATTCAAGTAATTGATAATGTTTCATTTCTTTTACACTATCAAATTTTATTCCGTTGTATTCTACTTTGGTGTTATGATATTTACTTTTCTTTTGGTCTATAGAATTATTTAGAAACTTTTTATATAATCTATCGCTTACTCTCATTTTCTTTTTAGAATCTGAATCACAAGACAAGCTGTAGTTATTATTAATAAAATTGTTCCTAAGAATACAAACATTAAACTAATCAGGTCTATCATATTTTTCTCCTAAAATATTAATTAAATCATTTCTTTCTCTAGCATCCATCCACGTTGCTTTTTCTAAATATTTTAAAGCACTTTTTATTTGCTTTTCTAATAGACCAACTTTTGTTTTACTTCTATCTTCTGTTGCTTTTCTTAATTCTTCTTTTACTTCGGTTAATTTATCACTCATTTCTATATTTGATTTATACATATTATCGTATGATTTTTTCATTTCTTCATAATCATGTAGTTTTTTTAATTGTTCGGTTATTCCATTATATAAATTGTAAGAAATACTTGTTTTACCCTTTATTCTAACTCTAGTCAATTTAGAATAAAGTTCTTTTTCTATAATTTTTAAATCCATTTATTTCTCCTTTATCATTCTTTTTACATAAGGCTTTTCAAACTCTACAAACATAATACAAGCATTGTCTTTTGTTATCATTGCCTCTTGATATATATTCCTGTCTAATGTATCTAATGCAGTATAACAATAATTTATATCATCAAATGTAAATATTTTTTCATAAGGAAATCCTACACCATTTACTACTCTTTTCCTTGCTGACAATTCAAACACTTTTCATCCTCCCAAAACTCTTTATCGCACTCTTGCTCGTTATCAATTAATCTTAAATCTATTAAAATGTTACCTATTAACTTTGTTTCAACTATAACCCCTAATATAACTAATATAGTTATTATTATTCCTTTTATCATTTATTCTCCTTTGTTTTTTCATCAATTATTTTTTTCATTAATTCATTTAATATATTTTTATATATTGCCATAAAATCTGCCACTATCTCATCATTCCACTCAACTTGTAAAAAACCATAACTATCTATAATTGCATGTGTAAGTTCATGCATTAATGTATATTTATAACTATCATTTTTTAAATTATTTGCGATATAAATTTCTTTTTCTTTGAAATATGTCATACCACTTCTATAATCGTTATCATCAATTTTTAAACGCTCATCATTCCAATCTACAAAATATAATGTATATTCAAAATTATTTATTTGTAATTTCATTTCTTATTCTCCTTTATTTAATTTATCTATTATTTCATTGATTTTATCGCACATTACTTTACTATGTTTTGTTAAACCACATTTTGTTCCATATTCGTTTAATAAAGCATAAGCATTTGCACTTCCATTATGAACTATCTCTAACTTTTCTATCTTCTTATCTTCTTCTATTATTTCTACTTCACAATTTAACCAATCTTCACTAATTCTCCATTCAACATCTTCGTCATCATCATATCTTAATGGTTTTCCTTTTTCATAAAAGTATTCTGTTTTAAAACCATTATTTATAACATAAAAGTGCACTTCTTCTCCATTTGCTATCTTATTTAATAAATCTATTACTTTCATTATTTATTCTCCTTTAATATATTTAAACTCATCTAATGAAGCATTATGTAATTCTTCCAACTTTACTAGCATCCATTGACTTGTGTTGAAGTTTTTACATAATTTATCATATAAATTCTTTGCATAATCATAGTCAAAGCAATGAAACTTACTAGAATTTGTATCAGTCCATCCTATATCTTTAAAATATGGCTTCCAATAACGATTATTGAATTTTAATAAAATTATATACTTATCTTTCATAATCTATTTATTCTCCTTATCTAAATATTTGTCTGTATTTTGTTCTAATAAATCAAGATTATATCTTAAACTTTCAATTAGTTTGTCTATTCGATAACAAAGTAAATCATCATTTTCTTTTTCAAATGTTTTTAATACTTCTCTTTGATTTTTTAAAAATCTTATAATTTCTCTATATAGTTTTGCACTCATTATTTATTCTCCTTATCTAATATCCTATTTATTTCCCTTACTTCATCTTGATTTAATACTCCAGGATAAGCATAGGTATATTCTCCAAACTCAGTTTTTGATTTTATATATTCTCTTACTTCTTTTATGATATTATTTAATCTTTCTATTTCTTTTGTTGCTTCACATAATTCTTCAGTTGTTGTCATAAATCCTTCATATATTTCTTTATTTCTTTTCTTTAATCTTTCTATTTCTTTGTCTTTTTCATCATAAATAGTTATTAATTCTTCTAAACAATTTTTTTCTCCAACATATAAAGCATTTAATTTTCCTATATACTCAGTTTTATTCACTCTTTTTCACTTCCTTTTAGTTCTTGTAGTTTGTGTAATGCAAGTTCTATACCATTAAAAACATCATCATCGTATCCATTAATATCAAGTTTATCTAATCTTTCTTCTAACCATTTTTCTAATTCACTTATGATATTAGTTAGTCTTTCTATTTCTTGTCTTTGATTTATTATTGTTTGTTGACTTCTTTCATCATCTTTTACAAGTAATTCTATTTGTTTTTGTAAATCTTCTTTATTCACTCTTTATCACTTTCTTTTAGTTCTTTAATTTTATCTGTAAATTCTTTTAATTCCCATTCACTTATTGAATAATAACCATTTTGACTAATTCTAAAAGTTTCATAGAACATATTATCTAATTCTTTAATTCCATAATTTAATTCTTTGTTTCTTTTATTTAGTCTTTCTATTTCTTTTTCCAACATTTTATTTGCTAACATTACATTTTCATAAGCAGTTTTATAATCTTCTCTATTCATTATTACCTCTCATTTTATTTTCACATAATTCATAATTTCCTATTGTTTGTAAGCACTCATCCATTGTCATTGGTTTTTTTTCAGTTTTTGGTGGATATGTAAACAATGCTACAAATCCAAACATACATAATATACAACCTAGTAACCCTATCATCATTGCTTTCTCTACCATTTTAATCTCCTTATTTTCCATTTATAATAAATTATTAGAAGAATATTATGTTTTCTTTTAGCTTTATATAGTTTCCTTTTCCAAATCAATTCCTGCATCTATATTTGCTCTTAAGATTCTTACTTTCCTTTCATGCTCTATATACCCTTTATTATGCTTTAATTTATATTGGAGTTGTCTTATTCTTAATTGATTATAAAAAGTATCATCCCACTCTTCATCAGGTCTTTTCTTTTGCACTTTTAAAACATAATCTAAATAATTACATATATCTCTTATATCATTTGTATCTAGTATTACATTTGCACTCATAATATTCTCCTTATAGATAATTC
>ODAI014728581.1_pt1 | contig 30847 bp, 62 predicted proteins | sample 1539321 | NCBI WGS metagenome assembly ODAI01 (sample SAMN02144231, study PRJEB22623) | gut metagenome | biome: sheep rumen | host: Ovis aries | place: New Zealand
CTGCCCAAACTTGCAGTTGCCTATGCGGGTACGTCAACGGGTGCTATCATCGCCGCCTGCCTCTCTGAGGGCATCAAGGCGTACGACTTGTTCGACCTGTACGATAAGAACCTTTCAAAGATTTTCACAAAGTACCCTTGGTACAAGAGGCTTCAACCGAGCTGCCCGACCTACGACAATAGCAACTTGAAGAAGCTCCTGAAAGAGAAGTTGAAAGGTAAGTGCAAGGACTGGACTAAACCCACCTACATCACGACAACCTTCATGAACGGTGAATCCGTGGAAAAGGTATGGGACAGGAAGGACGACCAGGACAAGTGGTTTGCCGTACTGTCTTCGACTGCCGCTCCCACCTATTTCGATGTTCTCTCCAAGGACGGAAACTACTATTGCGACGGTGGCATGTGGTCCAACTCGCCAATCATGGTTCTCGAATCTGGCCTCAAACGTGATTGCCCGAAGTGGAAGGACGTGAAGATACTTTCCTTCAACACTGGAATGGACACGCCGAACGATGACACCAAGGGAAACAGGAACTTGCTCCAATGGGGCGAGTACATCCTTGACAACTGGGTTGCACGTGCTGGCAAGAGCGACCTGTTCGAAGCACAGGCAAATCTCGGTAAGGAAAATGTCTACGAGGTTTCACCGAAGGTCAAGAAGAAATACAAAATGGATGACCTGTCGATTAAAGACGAGGTCATCGGTATCTGGGACGACGAGTTCAACCTCATCGGTGACGAAGTGGTGAAGTTCATCAAAAACTAAAGCGGTGTTGGAGGAGGATATGTGACTTTCGAACACGAATAGATATCGTATCCTCGCCATCCCATCCAATAACCCATAATGTATTCAGAAAGATAACCGTAAAGACGTGGTTCTCTCTTACGTCGCATCACGTCAATTGTGAACCGTTCCAGCGTCGGGAAAAGGAAACGGGCGTAATCGTCTACAACCCTCTTGTTGCCAATGAACATGTTGCATCCGTAGTAGCTACGCTCTGTCAACATGCGGTTCATCGTATAGTCTACAAATTCAGTTGAATAGTAGTCTCTCAAGTACATTAGCCACTTGAATAGCATTTCCTTTACGATGGTGTTCGTACTCGCTGTCGGGTTGTGCTTCTCCTGTGCCATCCAAGTAAGAACGTTTGGGGATGACAGGTGGTTAAGCGACATGATTATGTCGTGAGATGACAGAATGTTTTTGATTTTGTCTTCGGTTAGGATTGTTCCAGGTACTGCGTCGTTATCGGTGAAGAAACGACGGTAATGCTCCAGTCCTACGATGTCGGTATTAACCTGTTTCCACAACTTGTACAATCCACCCAACTCACAGAAGTAACGATGGTCAAGATAACAGTTCTTCAAATCATAGAATGCACGAGGACGGCCAACATTGATTTGAACTGCTTTGATGTCAGTTCCACAAATAAGTATAAGCATTAGAGTTCCTCCGAGCAGATTGTCGTTCTTTCAGCCTCGTCAATCTCGGTCAACTCCCTGTTGAAACGGATATGCGGTTGAAGTTTCAATCTGTACTTGTTAAACAGGAGCCATGAACCGAAGGTAAATTCCCCGAAGTATCCGATATGGCGAAGCACTCTGTCTGACAGCGGGTACTTGCGCATGTATGCCCTCGTGTTTGCAAACAGCCATTCGCAATACTTGTCTATCAACTCCTTTTTAGCGATGAACATGTTGCAGCAGATGAGTGCCTCGTGTTGCAACCTGTCGAGACAGAACTGCTTGAACCCTGGTGTTCCCGTTTCAACTACGTCCAGCCAGTCGTTGAACATATTCGCCTGTTTGGAAATTTCAAGGTAGCTGTAAGCAGTCCTTCCTGGGGTGTGCTGGTGGAATGCGACGATTGCGTCGTATTCGTCAAGGATGTCCCTTGCATCGTACCTGTTGAGAATGTTGTACGCATTCGGGTCGTAACTTCCGTTTTCCTGCATTACGAAGCATCGACGGTAGTGTTCCAGACCGATATACTTTGCCTTGCTGTGCTTGTGCATGTAGTACAGTGCGGTAAGTTCGCAGAACCAAGGATTGAACTTGTCGATGTTCGGCTTGTCGTGTTCCTCGTCAACGAAGAAGAACTTTCGGGAAATCTCCTTCTCCTGCATTGTCAAGACACGGTTCTTGGTGGAAGTCACCACGGCTATCTCCATTTCGTCGTCAGTAACGCGGTCTTCCTTCAACGGCAATGCGTGGGAAACTGGCGGGATAAGATTGTCGTAGAAATCCTCCACAGCCTTCGTGAGCTGTTCGATGTACGGGGGAGCAGGAAGCTCCAACGCTGGCGAAAGATGCCTGATTGCAATGCCATTGTCCTGACAGAGAATCGACATGAAGATGTGGGCGTTGTTTTCATCAAGATGGAACTCACGGAGTTCGAGAGGGTCATCACGGAGTTCGCAGTCGTACATGAACGTAAATCCTGAACCAGAGTTTGCTGCTGGATAGATTGTCTCCTGTGCGCATACGAGTTCGTAATACTTGTTCGCCAAGTTGGTGTCTTTCCTTCTTTCGGCAAGGCTGGAAAGAGTTGCGACAACCTTGTCATCCTTCCGTGACACCTTGATGATGTTGAACGCTGCCGTGCAGATGCTGGTTGGGAACTGCTCGTGCATCCTGTACAGGTCTTCAAGGCAGTTTGAATCATAGTTGATGTTTGGCTGGACAGAAATGATTGGAAGAGCGTCGTACCTCTTCATTGCAATTGAAATAGGTTTCAACGGGTCGTGCGTCGGCTTCATAACATGGGTTTCAACCCTGTTCATCACGGGCGGTGTAAACCCTTCCGTTTCAGACTGGATGCATACAAGCACGTTGATTTCTGGGTTCCTGTTCAGTATCGAGTTGATTGTCTTGCGACATGAACTCAATTCACTTTCATGTACCGTCATGACGGCTATCGCTTTGGGCATTTTTAACTCCTTTTGTCGCAATTAAAATATATTTTTGACCCCGAACTCTTGCCAAACGGTTTTGAATTGCTTATATTTGTAGCATGCAGCAATATTTAGATTTACTCAAAGACATTATGGAGAACGGCGTTGACCGTTCCGACAGAACTGGCACTGGAACTCGCTCCGTATTCGGACGCCAGTGCCGCTATGACCTTACCAAGGGATTTCCGTGTATGACAACGAAGAAGCTTCACCTTCGTTCAATCATACACGAACTCCTTTGGTTCCTGAAAGGTGACACCAACATCAAGTACCTCCGTGACAACAATGTGACCATCTGGGACGAATGGGCCGATGAAAACGGCGATTTGGGCCCTGTTTATGGTCACCAGTGGCGTTCATGGCCGACACCTGATGGCGGTCACATCGACCAGATTAAGAACCTTGTCGTAAGCCTCAGGAATAACCCAGATTCCCGTCGCCATGTCGTGTGCGCTTGGAACGTGGCCGAAGTTGACAAGATGGCCTTGCCGCCTTGCCATTGCCTGTTCCAGTTCTATGTGGGCGGAGTTGGCAATTCTGGCCGTCGCAAGCTCAGTTGTCAACTCTATCAGCGTAGTGCTGACACCTTCCTTGGCGTTCCGTTCAACATTGCTTCCTATGCCCTTCTGACGATGATGTTGGCACAGGTTTGCGACTATGAACCTTGCGAGTTCGTTCACACCTTGGGTGACACCCACATCTACCACAACCATTTCGAGCAGGTTCATGAACAACTGTCACGAACCCCGAAGGCGTTGCCGACGATGAAGATTAACCCTGACGTGAAGGACATCTTCGACTTCCGTTACGAAGACTTCGAACTCCAGAACTATGACCCGTATCCTGCAATTAAGGCCCCGATAGCAGTATGATTGTTTCGATGATTGTAGCAATGACTCCCGACATGGTTATCGGGAAGGAAGGCCACCTCCCGTGGCATATCAAGTCAGATTTGCAGCGGTTCAAGCGGATTACGTCTGGGCACCATGTCGTTATGGGCAGGGTGAACTACGAGGATATCGGCAGGCCGTTGCCGAACCGTACAAACCTCATCCTTACCCGTGACACGAGTTTCAAGGCTGATGGTTGCACCACGGTTGCATCCATCGAGGAGGCAATCAGGATTGCAGAAAATGCGGGTGAAACCGAGCTTTTCGTAATCGGTGGAGCCTCTGCGTACCGTGCGGCAATGCCGTATGCAGACAAGCTGTACCTTACCATCGTGTGTGCCAGGGTCAAGGGTACGGTCAAGTTCCCACAGGAATGCTGGACTACCGAATGGAAACAGGTCGGTAACTATGTCCACGGCCACAGATACGAAATCCCCGTTGTCGGGACTGACTCAAACGACGACTTCAATACGATGTATTGCACGTTCGTAAAGGATTCGTATTTCGATAAGACTGGGTTGGAACCCAATTTCCTTCCGTCGTATGTTCCTGATTTTAAGGATTTGTACGCCGCAACAATGATGAACATGGAGTCCAAATGAATCCGATTTATATTTTTCTTATGATGCTGTTCCTTCATACTCTGGATGACTTTCACCTTCAGGGGTGCCTTGCGAACTTGAAACAGAAGTCCTGGTGGGCAGAGCATGCCCCAGACCCGATGTACAAGCACGACTGGATTCCCGCACTGATGGCGCACTGCATCAGCTGGACAACCCTTACGATGCTTCCCTGCATCCTCTTTATGAGCGTTCCCGTATGGTTGGCAATCGTGCTGTTCGTATTCAACGCCGCTTTCCACTTCTGGATTGACGACTTGAAGTGCAACCGCATGGCTCTCAACCTCATAGAGGACCAGCTCATGCACCTTTCTCAACTCACACTTACCTTCCTCGTCTGCTGGAAGATTCCCGCAATGTTTATCTAAAAGGAGATAACCATGAGCCACTACACAACATACGTTGTCACAAAGACAAACAACAAAGAAGAACTCGACAAATTGATGCTTCCGTATCATGAGTACGAATGTACTGGCATGACGGCGTATTGCGTCCATCTTGACAAGACGGCGGAAGTCATCAAGGAGTATGCCGACAATAAAGATGACTATGACTCTCCTGAAGCCTTCTTGGAGTCGTGGTATGGCATTAAATCTGACCATGTCTATGAAGAGGAACCTGCTGAAAAACCAGAAGACTCGTATGCCGTTATCAAGGACGGCAATATCGTAAAGATGTGCAACTTTACGAACCCCAACCACAAATGGGACTACTATACCCCGTTTAATTGGGAAAGCTGCACGTTCCTTAAAGAGGGTGCTAACGGAGCAGTACAGGCAATCGAGAAATCGCAGCTTGACATTGACGGTTTCATGAATGGCAGAAAGAAGTATTTCTCTGAATTGTACAACAAGTTGAAGCCGTATTTCCAACCAGATTTCATTAGCTGGGAAGAGGCACGTAAACAGAATGAAGATGATATTGCCAAGGCAAGAGAAGTCTACAACAACCAGAAGAGCGTCAAGGATATGGAGGCTGGCGTCGGCTCGAGTGAACTGTTCCATATCAGATGGAATATCCAGGTTGACGACATTGCCAAAATGACCGAAGAAGAATTCCTCGACAGCAACCTTCGTGAAGCTGCCCCGTTCTGGGCTATCGTCCTTCCGACGGGTCAATGGATTGAACATGGCCACATGGGCTGGTGGGCTGTCAGCTGGGATGAAGACAAGGATTTCAACAAGACCTGGACGGAAATCTGGAAAACCCTTCCCGACGACTGCTATGTCTGGCGCTGTGATTGCCATACCTAGTTTGAGGAACTGTATATGGAAACGAGAAAAATCAAGCTGCTTGTCAGTGTAGAGTATCAGCCAGAACTTCTGCACAACATTAGAGATGAATCCAATAAACTGGTTGACCAGGTCAATGAAGAACCGGATGCCGCCGATATTGAGTTGATGGATAAAGAAATCAAGGAGAGTATCGAATGTGCGTTGGCTAACCTGTTTGATGATGGATTTAATCATCCGTACCGCAAGGATTATTTGTTGAACCACGGCGACGCCATGTTTAAAGTTGTTAAGTGTGATGATTAACTAAATTAAATCGGAGGAATCATGAATACCGATAAGGGAACTATTATTGGTGAAGCGTGTACATACCGTCTGATAGACCTGTTTGACGACCTTGCTGGAAGGATGCATACCTACGGCCCCAATGCCGTAATCAGTTTCACTCGGACTGGTTGGCATGTGGAAGACCGTAAGGCGGGTCCTACTGAACGCCGTCTGGTGGGAATGGTATCAGACCTGGTTTACGCATTGAAGGAATTCAAGCCAGAAACGAAGGTCGCTATCGTGGACGCAAAGGGAACGATGCAATTCTTCAATACGTAAATGACTTGACAATTTCACCATTTGTAACTATATTATCCTTCGGACATCAACCGAAGGATTTTTTATGGCTGTTATCGCAGTAGATTTTGACGGAACCCTTGCTCTAGGGGACAGTTTCCCGAACGTGAACAACTCCGTCCCGAACACGGTTCTCATAGACGCCCTCAAGACTCTACAGAACTTGGGGCACCAGATAATCCTCTGGACATGCCGAGAAAACTACGGCGGGAAGTACTACGAGGACGGGCCGTACCTTATAGACGCAATCCAGTTCTGCGAACGCTGCGACCTACATTTTGACGCTGTAAACAAGAATATCGGCGAAAATGACGGTGAGGAAGGAACCCTTTATGGCCGAAAAATAGCCGCAGACCTCTATATCGACGACAAGAGCGTCATCCTTGAACCCATAAACTGGGTAGGGTATGTAGAGAAACTTTTGAGAAGGTTTGAAACTACGTTATAACACGGGGGTGCTTATGTACATGAGTGAAGACGCCGAGTTGAGGATAGCTGGCATCGAGCCAGAGTCGTTCGTTGACGGCCCAGGTATACGTTTCGCCGTGTTCACCCAGGGTTGCACCCACCATTGCCCCGAATGTCAAAATCCCGAGACCCACGCCTTTGGCAAGGGTCACGTCGAGACTGCAGAAAGCCTGCTGAAAATGATTGATTCTAACCCGTTGCTGACAGGCGTTACCCTCAGTGGTGGCGACCCGATGGAACAGGCTGTCCAGCTTCTGCCGTTCGTACATGGGGTGAAGATGCGGAGGTTGAACCTGATTGTGTACACTGGGTACTGCTACGAGATGCTCGTATCTAAGTTTGCTCATCCAGCGATGAAGGAGTTGCTGATGTACACGGACATACTGGTCGACGGCCCGTACATGAAGGACCTGCGTGACCTGGAACTGTCGTTCAGGGGTTCGTCCAACCAGCGTCTGATAGATGTACAGCAGAGCCTTGTCGAAGGGAAGGTGGTTCTACACAAAATCCAGCAAGAAGAAATGAAATTGAAACAGGGGGAATTGGGTGGTAGTATCAGTTAGCGGATTGCTGTTTTCCATCGTATTGGGAGTAATTGGTGCCATTATCGTGCTTTTGGTAACGGCTGGAATGAGCTTTCTGGTCAAGACGCTCTGCAAGGTTTTCTCTTGGTTGAGGGGAAGATTTACAAAAGAAGGTCAAAAATGAGCTTTAGTAATCAGGATAGTCAGGGAACCCCTGACGTGGAAATTCTTTCCCCGAGCAGTAAAATGATATTTACATGCAGCGATTGCGGCTGTGAATTTTCGGTTTCTAAGAAATATGTAAAGCGTGAACAGACGGGTATGAATGAATTTAGTTCCGTATTCAACTGTCCTGAATGCGGGCATAAATGCTACAATTGGGGTAAGTAGCGCTAAAAAATGTAAAATACCCCTTGACAGTATGTTTTTAATGTGCTATATTTTCTCCTGTGAAACCACAGGAGATTTTTTATGAACAATAAACACCTTATCATCGTCGACATGCAGGTCGATTTCATCACGGGCGCCCTCGCCAATCCTAACACAGAATGGGCACAGGCTGTAATCAAGAACATCATCGAGCTAATCAAGAAATTTGATGGCAAGGTCTGGTTCACCCGTGACACTCATTCCAAGAACTATCTCGATACCCAGGAAGGCAAGAATCTCAAGATTCCGCACTGCATCAAGGGCACTCCTGGCTGGGAAATCATCCCTGAACTCCGCCAGTTCGTCACCGAACAGAATGTCATCGACAAGAATACGTTCGGTTTCCCGTACTGGGCTGCCGTCCTCGGCGACCATGATACCTATGCTGGTATCGAAATCCCGCCGACCGAAGTCTACCTCGCTGGTACTGTTACTAGCATCTGCGTGGACAGCAACGCAAACGGTGTCAAGACGGCGTTCCCCGAAGCTATCGTCGGCGTGTACAAGGACTGCTGCCTCGACCTTGACAAGATGCATCACGATGCCGCATTGATGGCAATGGCAGCAAAACAAATCAAGCTTCTCTAAAAAGGAGATATCATGCTCTTAGACACACTAAACGACAAAATCAAAGAATTCATGAAAGCACACGACACGGTGGCATTGACTGCCCTCCGTACGCTCGTGTCCGACATCAAGAACGCATCCATCGCTGCACAGAAGCCTGTTGACGACGCCATGTGCATTGCCGTTATCGACAAGGCTATCAAGCAGAAGAACGAAACCATCGAAGGTTATGCCAAGGCTGGCAAGACCGACCGAGTTGATGAAGAAAAGAAGACTCTCGAACTCTACAAGCAGTTCATGCCCGAGCAGATGTCTGAAGCCGATGTTGTCGCAGAAATCGAAAAGGCTATTGCCGAAACTGGCGCCTGCGAACAGAAAGACATGGGTAAGGTAATGAAGATTCTTTCCCCCATCATCAAGGGCCGTTTCGACGGAAAGGCGGCAAGCCAGCTTGTCGTAAAGGCGTTGCTCGCAAAGGCAGGCAAGTAATGAAGAATTGGGTCTACATCGGCAGGTTCCAGCCGTTCCATAATGGACACCTCGACGTTCTCCATCAGATTATCGACAAGATGGACAAAACGAATGACCGTATCATCCTCGTTCTCGGCTCCACGGGTTCTGGCAGCCCCAGAAACCCGATTGACTCGGCAAGCCGTTACGACATGATTCAGAACATCCTTGATAACGACGAAGTTGTCAACAAGGCTGGTGTCCGCACTCACATCTTTATCGAAACTCTCCGAGATTCCCCGTACAACTGGACGATGTTCGGCAAATGGCTTCAGGCGTCCCTGAGCTCCTATTCTGCCAACATGGAAAACAACATCCTTTGCGGAATGGAGTACATCAAGGATTACGCAAACCTTGTTGGCTGCCCGTATTGGCAGGCAACGGAAAATGTCCATGTCCATGCGACAGACATCCGTCGGGCTTTTGCGGAAAACGATACCGAGTTCCTGAAAGCGAACCTTCCCGCAGGTATTTTTGCCAACGAGGAATTGTTTGCCAAAATCAAGGATGAAATTGTAAGTACCTACAATTTGCAGCAGAAGTATATCAAGGATTTGAACCCGAAGTATTCTTCTGTCTACAAGACCGTGGACAACATTGTTCTCTGCGCTGGTCACATCCTGTTCGTCGTCCGCAAGGATAACGGCAAGTACGCCCTCCCTGGAGGTTTCCAAGACCCGACCGACCTTTCTGCACAGAAGGCAGCCGAGCGTGAACTGATGGAGGAAACTGGATTGGATTCGTCCGACTGGACGCCAGCCGCATCGAAGAATTTCGACGCACCGTTCCGTGACCCCCGTTCTAGCGACCGTGTGAATGCGGAAACTACGGCGTTCCTGTACCGTATCAACCCGAAGTATGTGCTCGGAACTGACGGTGTTCAGTACCCGAGACTCCCAGAAGTCGTCGGTCAGGATGATGCGGCAAGTGCAACTTGGCTCAAATTGAGCGAGGTGTGCAGCTCTGCCGAAAATCTGTTCCACGCAGACCACAAGAAAATCATCTTAAACATGCTCGGTCTTGAACCGAGATTCTAAAAGGAAGGTAACAATATGCTCGACCATTGGTGCATAGAAAGTCTGCTTGAGACAGACCTGTATAAGTTCAACATGGACAACCTCTACTTCACCCAGTACAGCGACTACACCGCTAAGTGGGCCTACAAGTGCCGCAACCGCAAGGATGGCAGCGTCGTGCAGTTCACCAAGGAAGACGTGGCGGAAGTCAACCGTCAGCTCGACCACCTCTGCACCCTTACGCTTAGCCGTGAAGAAATTGACGCTCTCATGAAGGAAGCAACTTGGCTTACCCCTGCTTACAGGTATTTCCTTTCGCTGCTCCGCCTCGACCGTAGCCAGGTTCGTGTTTCGTACGTCGAAAACGAGCCGTCCCACATGATTATTGAAGCTGGTGGTGATTTAGACCCGCTTATGGTGAACACGTTCTTCGAAATCTACGTGCTCGCCATCGTGAACGAAGTCTACTTCTACAACCACAATCCGAACCACGATGAACTCGAAGCCGAAGCAATGCGTCGTATCGACCAGAAGGTTGCAATGATTGCAAGCGGCGAGTATCGTCTCGGTGCATTCTCCGAATTCGGTCTCCGCCGTCGTTTCTCCCGCAAGGTTCAGGATTACCTTATCCGTGCATTCGCAACCGCACAGAAGAGTGGTGTCTTCGGTGATTCCATCTTCCTCGGCACCTCCAATGTGTATCTCGCATTGAAGCACGGTGTCAAGCTTATTGGAACGGTCGCTCACGAAGCCATCGAAGCAATCGGTCAGGGCAACCCGATGTATAACCCTGCCTACTCCAACCGTCTCATGATGGATGCTTGGCAGAGACAGTACAAGGGCCGCAACGGCATCTACCTTACCGACTGCGTCCGTACCGATGTATTCCTGAAAGACCTCACCCGCAACGATGTCCGTGTCTGGGATGGTTTCAGACACGACTCGGGCGACCCGTATGTGTGGGGCGAAAAGATGATTGCCGCAATCAAGGAACGTGGTGGAGACCCGATGCAGAAGACCCTGCTCTTCTCCGATTCCCTCGATTTTGAACGTGCAACGAAGCTTTACGACTACTTCCATGAACGTGCGAAGGTTGGTTTCGGTATCGGAACATACCTGTCCAACGACTGCGGTCTGGAACCGTTGAATCAGGTCATGAAGGTCATCGAATGCAACGGTCGTCCTGTTGCAAAGATTTCCGACACCGAAGGAAAGCTCATGTGCCGTGATGCCGAGTATGTCGCCCGCTTGAAGAGCGAACTTGACTGGCGTCTCACCCACGGGTAATAAAAATTTCTAAATAATCCCTTGACAGGGCTTGTTTAATTAGTTATATTAAGTGACGGAAACATCCGTCACTTTTTTATTAGGAGTAAATCATGATTAACCACGTTGTTGGCGACATGCTCGATTTCAGCATGGACACACCCGATATCATCATCCACCAGACCAACTGCGAGGGCAGGATGGGTGGCGGCGTAGCCAAGGTCATCAAGGAAAAGTTCCCCCAGGTGTATCTGGAATATCTTGAATTTATCGCACAGAACCTGTTTGACAAGCGGGGCACCATAGCTCTGCCGATAAAGTGCAGCCACCTGCTTGGAAATTTTTCTTACAGCGAGGTTCCTGTCGGTGACAAGAAGGTGATTTTTGCCAACCTGTTTGCTCAGGATAGCTGCTCGGAAAGTACTGCGGCGTTTAGCGAAAAGCGCTTTACCAGCTACGATGCTATGCACGAGGGAATGTTCGATATCAGAAACATGCTTGTGTATTCGTATTATGTCCAGAAGTTGCATGCCAACCGTCCAGTCAAAATCTGGATGCCTGAAAGGATTGGCTGCGTCAAGGGTGGCGGAAAGTATGAAATCGTCAAGGCAATCGTCGAAAGCGTGTTCGACCATCCTAGCTTCCGCAACATGATTGACCTAACTCTGTTCACGTTGCCCGAAAAGCTGGCTCGCCCGAAGGGACCCGCCGATGCGATGTAAGAATTGCCCGTACGAGGACTACGACTACCAGGAGAATTATCCCTGTTGTAGGCTCTTCGGCGATAACGATGACTATATCTATGAAAACGCCAAGGGCGAACTTGGTTGCAGATACAACATGCGTGGTCTGCAGAAGTTCGTCAGGGCGCACGAAGAGGACGAGAAGATTATCGTGCAACAGATGGGCGATTTCGCAAAATGGTGCGAAGAGCACCCTAACCCTCCATATGACGACCCTGAACCAGAGGTAAATGATGATACGACGAAAGAGTTACTTCAAGTGCCGCCACGACCTGCTTGACATCTGGGAGTGGATGGAAGGGGCGTTCGTCAAGGAGTGCCTCGATAAGGGTATCGACCCAGACGATTTTGGCGAAATCGACGTGTCTTTCTCCGTCGCAGTAAAGCAAAAAAGAAAACCCGAGATTAAAAAGGACTAAGTATGCGCCCGTACAAGATTAGAGTGTTCCTTGACCATAACGGTGCGGTATCCGATTTCATCATGGCAGATACCGAGTTCGAGACGGTCGATGCGGCTCGATTGTACATCAAGAAGCAGTTTGATGATACAATCACCAATCTCGAAAATACGAACACCTCCTATAACGTGTCCTGTATCTCTAACAAGGACAGCCTTGATATCCCACGGGGTTATCAACAGGATTATGAGTCCCTGTTCTTCAAAAAGCTGTTTACGGATGATTTCACTATGATTATGGAAGTTATCCGATAGAAGGCATTTATTATGAGTTATAAGTACCAAAAGAACATTGACAAGCAAATTCTAAAGCTTCGCTTTGTCCATTCCTACAAGGAATACTATTCATTGCAGTTCAAAACGCCTGGATGGTTTGCCCAGTGGATTACCGTAGAGAAATACTTACCTACGGTAAGCGCTTCGGATAAGCCAGGTGGAGTAACTTCGTATGGCAACTGGGAAAAACGTTGGTGGCGAATTGAATCCAACGATTACGGGAAGAAACTGCTGGACGAACTGAGGGCAAAGTTGAAAACCGTCGGCGATATTTACCGTACCTATATCGAGCCTGAGGAAAAACGAATGGAAGCCGACTATAAAAGATACAAAGAGTACTGGAATAAAATAAATTCAGTTGACTCTATTATCAAATAGTGGTTGACAAATTTTTAAGATGTATCTATATTTTCTAATGAAATTCTCAAAATGAGGTTTGATATGACAATGACTATGACCGATGCGGCATATAAAAAACTCTTTGATACGGCGAAAGAGTGTGACATGCTGAAAGCGCACATGTTTAAGTGGTTCGCCGAACATGGCTTTACCAAGGCTGTCGTCGGGGTTTCTGGCGGAGCCGACTCGACCGTTACCTGCAAGGTTGCTTGTGACGTACTTGGCCCCAAGAACGTATACGCAGTGAAGATGCCGAACGGAGTCCAGGCGGACATTGCCGACTCGAACAATGTCATCGAATACTGCGACTGCCACGAATCCACGATTAACATTTCCGATGCGTTCAATGGATTGAACGAACAGTTCGCCAAGAGCGGCTTCAAACTCAACACTGTATACAGTACGAACACCCCCGCACGCCTCCGTATGGCTACTCTCTATGGTGTTTCCGCCATCGTCGGTGGCGTTGTCCTCAATACCTGCAACCTTTCCGAAGACTGTGCATGGGGTAACTTCTCCACGCTCTATGGCGACAACGCTGGTTCCTACGCATGTCTCCAGGGCTTTACCAAGACCGAAGTGCGTATGCTTGGCGAATATCTCAGCATCCCGAGCAGGCTCGTATGGAAGACTCCTAGCGACGGCATGTGTGGCATATCCGACGAAGCGAGAATTGCCGAACTTTCTGGGGTGAGGGGATTTACTTATGCCGAGTTCGACAAGTTCATCCGTGGATTGGAAACCTCTTTCAGCCGTAGCGATATCCAGCGTCTCGTCTGGGGTTACAAGAAGGGTACGTTCAAGAACGAACTCGTGAACATCCCGCATTATACTCCAAAGCTTCCCAATGTATTTATCGACAACAAGTGGTAGTCCATGAGCAGTCTTTATGTAGGAGAAATACCTCTCGACAAATTCAAGGAGGTGTGCGAACGCCACCACCTTGAAACCGAGACGCCGTCCGAAGACGGAATGGGGTTGTTCTGTGCCGTGCTCAATGTGACGGAAGACGTGTTCATGCTTATCACGTACTCTGACGAGGCCGATGGCCGCAAGTACGTGAGTCTGTTCGCATCTAACCGCAAGACGGGTTCTACGCAGCAGATAAGTCATGTCCCTGCGTACTACAACAACCTCATCACCGCAATCAGAACAGCTAACCGTTTTTATGACGACACCAAGGCAAGGGGACTTGCCGTAGTGCCTAGAACTTTAAAGAAGGAAACCGCCAATGAAGGTAATGGTAACGGGCCACAGGCCAGAGAGAATAACAGGCAGGGAACAGGAAATCAAGGAATGGCTGGCGAAGAAAGTTGATGAACTGAATCCTAGTGACTGCATCTCTGGCATGGCACGGGGCGCCGACCAGATTTATGCGGAGGTCGCTTATGAAAAAGGTATTCCTCTTATTTGTGCTTGGCCTTACAAGCGTAAGCTTCATCCTGTTGAGCAGAAGTATCACGACTATGCGGAAGTGAACTATCTCGCCTTCCACAAGTATCAGCCTAGCTGCTACTCGACCCGAGACAAGTGGATGGTGGACAACTGCGATGTCGTCCTTGCCGTATGGGATGGAAACCCCGTTGGCGGCACTTACGACACGATTGAGTACGCCAAGGAAAAGCGCAAGCCAATCTATCTCTTCCCGTGGACTGCGGAATCAATCACTGAGATTATCCCGTTGGACCCTCCCCAAGTGACACCTGACGGCTTTACCCTCTTCTAGGAGCAAGCCATGTCGATTTTCAACAAGAAGGAAAGGGCGAATATCGCCAGAGTCCGCAAGGAAATGAAGCAGACGAAGGAATACAAGGATTTGCTCGTGCTGAAGGAGAAGTTCAACCGAAAGGAGATATCCGAAGCCGAGTACATCGAAGAAATGGGAAAGCTCCTGAAAGGTGTTCAGGAACAACCCCAGGAATCAATCAAGCTTTAACTATCAAAAATGGAGAAACCATGACAAACCCAGCTCAACTCGAACAGGCAATCGCCATCCCCACCGCAATCGTCGCCGACCTCAACAAGGCTAAGGAATTCATCGATTCCGACAATAAGGATGAAGCCAAGAAGCTCATCGACAAGGTAGCGAAGTTCATGCAGTCGCAGGCCGACATGGCCAAGAAGGAACTTGAAGCCATCATGAAGAAGCATGAAGAGGCACTCGAAGTCTTGAAGAAGGACAAACACGTCGACCTCCAAGACCCGTTCATCATGATGCTCAACGAAAGCACCTACACCTTCAAGCGCAAGGAATGGGACGCTGGCATCCGCTACATCCGTGACCAGGACGGCAAGACCATCTGCCGTGCCCGCAACGTGGGTGGCCTCCTTACCGAAATCGAAAAGACTGACCTCCAAGACCCGTTCAGCGCTCTCCAGGCTGGCGCTCCCCAGGCACCCGCCGCACAGCCAGCAAGTCCTATCATCACGGGTTAATCCATGACCAAGACCGAGTTCGTACATGCTTGCGAAAAGGTCGGATGCACCGTTTCCGAAGGAAGGGTGATGCTCGGGGATATCCAACTCGGCTACTACTGGGAAGACAGTTTCGACGTGGTGGCCAACCCCGAGAATTTCAACCTTCGGTCAAACTGGATGTACCGCCAAGTCGACCTCAACACTTTCAAGGTTCTCCTTAAAGACGTGGTCGATGGAATCAAGAAATCAAAGGAAGTCGAAAATGCTGAGACAGATTAACAATGATTATGTCAATCTTAATCTAATCGAGGTTGTACGCCCGATTGAAACGGACGGTAAGGTCACTGACTACGAAATCATTTTGGTTTCTGGCCGTACTTACATGGTCAACAAGAAAGTAGGCGATTCTATCCGCCTTGCTATGAACGGACGTAATACAAAGGTGGTGGTCGAACAGGCCGCACCTAAGAAGTCGACCGCCGACCTTCAGACCGTTTTGCAGGCAGCAAGGAATGTTAACAGCCCGTTTAAGAGGTAAGTTGAAATGAGTGATTGGCTTAACAACATCAAATCGTTCGGAAATCCGAACCTTGAACTTCGTGCGGTAAGCCTGTTCGAAGAGTTCAAGAACGTCGTCGTCAAGGCCCGTATCGAGAACCCAGACGAGTATGCGGAAAACATGTTCGACCGCATCATGCACCTGTACAAGAGCACCGAAAGGACGTACTGCATCGGCCCGCATGACGGCGTAATCGACTCGTTCTTCGGCCCGTACAGGTTCCTGAGCAATTTCGAACCCTGCACTGTCGAGTATGACGGGATGACCTATACCTGTTCGGAGGCCGCATACCAGGCTGCAAAGACGACTGATGTTTCCCTCCGTATCGCCTTCACGACGATGAACGGCTCCAAGGCTAAATTCGCCGGCCAGAGACTGACGTTGCGTCCCGACTGGAATGAAGTCAAGGTAAACGCCATGTACGAAATCGTGAAGGACAAGTTCTCCCGTAACCACGAGTTGAAACTGAAACTCCTCCAGACGGGAGACTTGCAGCTCATCGAGGGAAACTACTGGGGAGACAAGTTCTGGGGTGTCTGCAACGGGGAAGGTGAAAACCACCTCGGAAAGATTCTGATGAGGGTCCGAAAGGAACTGTCCGAAACACCGTAATTTTTCAGGAGTTCACATGTTGCATTTTGCACCAGTAAAACGTGACGAAGACCATAAAGTCGGGTATTCAACGCTTGGCGGAGTTTACCTCCATGGCACTTTGGAGACGTTTTTTGATTACGACCTCGTGAATATACACACATTGGACGTTCTTGAATTTTTGGAAGGGGAAGAGAACGGATTTGACGGTGTCGAGGTAGTTGTCGAGGGATATCCAGATAAGGTTCTGCTGTATGCCTGGAAACCCACAGGAAATTGCCCACTCCCACATCGTGGGATTCTTGTAGATGCAGGTGACACCAAGTCAATCTGTTATGCGAAGGAAAAATTCGATAGAAGGAGTGCATGGCTATGACCTACATTTATTGGGAAGATGAATTCAAATGGGGCATGTACGGCGCCCATGGCAAGGGTGGAGTACCAGGAACTGGAATTGTCGTTAACCCGACTGCTCCGTTCAAGGGTGTATGCCAGCGTTGCGGTAAGCGTCTCAATGTCCGTCATTACCCGTATTCCCCCGTAGATAACAACTTCGGCGTATATTGTGAACACTGCATGAAAGAAATCGACGAGGAAATGTCGGCTCCCGACGAGTTTCCAGAAGAAGAACTTTAAACATCAACAAGGAGAGATACCATGGCAAAGGAATTTGAAGTTACATACACGGTAAAGCGTAAGTTTACCATCCCCGATACGGCAACGGATGAAGAATACGATGCCATGAAGGATATGGTGGTCGCTGCCATGTCCAAGGAAGGAGTTCAAGGTGACGTGAAAGTCAAGCTCACCGATGCCCCTGACGAAATCAGGCAGAAGTACATCATCAACAAGGAATGCCAGGATTAAATCTGAAAAGGAAATATCTTTATGGGAAAGCAGCCCTACAGTAAAAAAGAAATTGAGGGACGAATCGCCTCGTTCAAGTCCAAACTTGACGAGATGTACAAGATTTTGTACGAGACTCAGTTTATTCCGCATAATAGTCACTCCAGGGACATGTTGTATGATGCGATGGACCATGTGGAGCGTTGGCTTCAATGGCATGCAAACGAGTTTGAACGTGAAGATATATTCAATGGAATCCGTAATGCCGTCAAACGAGATGCGGAGAAATTTGGCTTCCCAGCGTATATCAACAAGACTACATTCTGTTCTTTGTTGCATGCCGATGAACTTGCCGCCAAGTTGATTGACGGAACATATCACCTTGTTCCTATTCCGACATGGTATGAAGAATATCGTTGGTGTACTGGATATGAGCCCGAGGATGGCATGGTGTGTTTCAAACTTATTGTCAAAGACAATGACGACAATCAAGTTGGCACTTATTCTTGGACTGAATGTCACACCAAGGAAAAGGCCTCCGAGTGTAGGGAACCTTGGATGATAATTAAGGATTGCCCACCTAGTAGGAAACGTAATCTCCCGCCTACCGATGAAATAAAGCCAGGGGACAAATTTTCTGACTATGACACAAAGAAGCCGAATTTTACCGACCTGTTCTAATGGAGAGATGATGGAATATACCGATGATGAACTGGCTCAGGCGGATTTCTATGGGGTCAGCCCTGATGTAATAAGGGCGAAGTTGAGGCCGACTGAACATCGTGTTCTTGTGATGGAAGACGGCAAGCTGCGTTCGAGGGTTGTATCCGATGCTGAATACAAGGAGCTTAACAGTCCGAAATTCAGCAATCGTACTGGAAAGTACGATTCTGAACAGCAAAGGTATGGCTCATCTTTCAATGTTCGGAATACCGTTTTTGGCAATGTTTAATCCGCATCACTCCGATGCGGGTTTTCTTTTTGTTCTTGTTCTACCTTGTACTGCATGTCCAGGACCAGACGGGTATTTGCGTTCGGGTCGCTGTTGGTTAGCATCAGGTGGGTATCGACTGGGTCCAAATAGGTGTTCATATCGTCTCCGTTGCGGCAATGTTAAAATATATTTTTGGCGATACCTTGCCAGGATTGAAAAAATTATGTATATTCATAAAAAGTCTTTATACAGGAGCGTTCAAAATGAGAATCTTGAAAGTTTGTGCCGATGTGCGTTACACTACGGACGCAGAAATCTTTAACCCAGATACGAGCAAGTTCGAAGAGGACACAAATGCCAAGATGCCCTGTCTGAAGGGAACCAACTGGTGCCCCGAAGTCGATGTCGACCGTGGGGTAATCATCAACTGGACGCAGGGTGTTGAAGCCATTCTTCACTACAAGGTTTGTGACTGCTTCTCGGCAGAATTCCTTGTCGACGGCAAGAGCACTCTCAAACCCTACGAAGGATACGTACCTGACTGCATGTGCCCTGCGGACGAGGGATATGGCGACTACATCGACATGCATGTTAATCCCGACGGTTCAATCGATGATTGGAAACTGTCTGTGTTCGAACGTTTTCTGTTTGGCTGGGAGAACGCATAATGTCCCTGGATATCATCCTTAAATGGGGAAAGGGCCGTGGACGGAAGTCCGACAGCCGCAACATCACCCACAATGCGGGTAAGATTGCCCAGCACGTAGTTCTCTACGATTTTCAGGGCGAGGGCCAGGTTACCCTCTATGACGTGCTGTGGAACCATGCCGACAAGAAAATGAAGGCGAGGGAACTCATCGAGGACCTCAGCAACGGGTTGCGCCTTCTTTCCGCAAATGCCAAACAGCTGAAACGGTACGAGACTATCATCAAGCAGGAACCCGAGATGAAAAACGGGAAGATGGAAATCAGGAAGCTTCCTAAGGAAAAGTGGTATGTGTGGGGTAGTGTCGAGGAAACAGACCGGTACGGGAGAAGGTTCGGTCTAATCCCGTTCGTTGAAGACATCCTGCTTCTCTGTATCAAGCATCCTGAAGCCGACGTTGAATGGAGCCGATAACATGATTACGATAGACTATTTCAAAAAGATTTGCTGTGACACCCTCGGGGAAAAGAACTGCCGTTTCGAGTATATCAAGGAACCGCCTGATGGGGATATCTACATAATGTCCGTCCAGTGCTGGTTCAAGAACGAGGAAAGCCAGTTTGCCCTTGAAGAACGCAAGGTCGCCTCAATCTTCCTGTATGAAGACGGTTCGTCTCTTGTGTGCGTCAAGCCGTATGGCAAGCACGATTCGTACGGAACCGAATGGCGTTTCAAGTTCAAGCGCCTTATGAAGAAACACACTCTCGTGTATGTCAAGTACGACAGGCTTATCGAAGAAATGGCGATGGACTTCAAGAACATGTTTGGCAACACCGAAGAAAGTATCTACTCCCTGTTCTGGTCTATTTACGGCATGGAATGGCCTCCTGCAGCCTATAAGATGGCTTCGCATCTTGTGGAAGTCATGCGTTTAAGGGATAGAAAAGCCACAATAGAAGGAGGCGACAATGCCCAATCTACCTAAATTCTACTACCGTGACCTCAAAGTCCGTGGAACCTGCTACCAGGAATTGCCTGAACGGGATATCTTCATCCGTAAGTACGTCGGGAGGGACGGATTCGAACGTGAGAAGTGGATACGCAGACATCCGAAGTCTGATGCCAAGTGGCGTTACCACCACATGGTCGAGAGGACCTTGGCTAAGGGCGAGGCACCGACCCATCCTCTCATGATGAGACGCTACTTCTTCAAGCGCTGGTTCATTACTATGCAGAGTGAGTTCTGGCAGCATTTCCTACCTGAGTTCAAGCTAAGTATTTTGAAAGAGCTGATGCGTATGGTAAACCAATATGTGAATACGGGGAAGGTAGGCGAGAAGATGGCCGAAAAGGGAACCAAACTCGATACCGTATTTTCTGTCTTTATGCACTCAGCACAGAACGTTGCCATAAAGAAAATTAAAAAGAACGTAGATTCAATTCCACTGGAGTAGAAGGAGTTAACATGTTCAAATACGTCATGAACAGTTTCTGGCCGGACTTTCAGCTGGTCGAGGATTGCCATGAAAGCTTCACGTAAAGACAAGTTCATCTGTATCGTCGCTGCCCTGTGGGCGGTTACGAACATTACGGTGTACTTCCTGTTTGACATCGACCATGTCCTTTATTCAAATCTAGTTTACATCATATTCCTGGTTTGCGTCCTGCTATGCAAGCCAGCTATGCGTTGGTTGAATGAGAAATGAAAATCTATTTCGTTAGACACGCTCCCACTTCCGCAAACAGTACTGGCACCATGACGGTCGGCTACGAGAATGCCGACATAACGCTGTGGGACAAGCCAGATGACTGGGAAGAAACCGTAGGTTGCCACATCCCCGACGAGGCACGCAGGGTAATCCTCAGTTCCCCGACAAGGCGTTGCGTCAGCACTGCAAAGTTGCTGTTCGACAGATGTCCGACCGAGCTGAGCGAACTTCTCGGCGAATTCGACTGCAAGGCCCTCGGCCATTTGAAATTCTGGGCGATATCCGCAGCTGAGTTCAACCAAAAGGTGTTCCTGCCCGCAGCCACTATGGAAAGCCGTGCAAGGGCCATCCTGAGCGAACTCGTGAACAATGTACGGCATGAGGAACAGGTGGATTCTTTTGTCGCCATATCCCACGGTATGGTGATACGATACATGTATCATTTTCTCAACGGCAACCCAGGCATTTCCGCCTACAAGGTAATCAACTCGGTTGGATTCCGCTTTTCGAACCTCGACCTGCTCGTGGTTGACACCGACAAGTTAAAAACAGAGGCATACCACTGGAAGGACCCTATAAAGCATGCGTAAAGATGCTGATATATTGGCGGTTTCGTGTAATTTCGGCATGAAAGCGCTAACATTTTGGCATAACAGGAGCAAACGATGAAACTGAGACTTATTGAATATCCCCGAGAAAACAAGTCGACTGTTTGGATGATTCAGACAGAAGAAGCGAATGGCACGAAAGAATACCTTTACTTCTTCATGGGACATATTGCACATGCAAGAGAAGACGACGAATTGGCGAAAAGTCATGCCGAATTCCACGATTATATCCGTGCCGTTGGCGCTTTTCACGCTATTAAGGACGTGTTAACTCGTGAAAGGCACAAAGGTGGGCCACGAGTGGTTCTGGAAGAGGATATATAGATGATGAATTTCATAAAGTTTGAATATCTGGTTGCATGCGCCATGTATACGTACGGGACGCAATGCATCACCATGCTTGACCTAAACGAATACCGCATTAAGCTGGAGGCCGAGTTCAAGAAGCGGAATATCGAAGCGATGTTCCTGTTTTCCAGCAAGTATGCCTATGAATGCGTACACGACAATCCCGACGTATTCGAGTTAATATGTGACGGGACTGCAGTTCGCCGCAATGACGAAGTATCGATTGATGACCTTATAAGCAAGTACCTGTCCTACATGTCGAATGACGACCTGCTGGCGGTAACCGCCGTCAAGAATGCGTTGGACGAAAAAGTTATCGAGGTTAAAAAATGACTTTCAGGGAATACAGGAAAGCGGTCAAGGAAACCGTTGTATGGTTCTGGAAGGATATTTTTTACCAGGCGGGTGACACGGCAAAGACGCTTCGAATTGCAGTTAAGTTCGTGAAGGCTGTCGTGGTTGCTGCATTGCTCATGGTGGCGTACCTGACAGTTATCGCAATGCCAATTATAATCCTGGGTGGCGTACTCGACATGGGAAAGTTCCTTGGCCTCCTTATCGGAGTTCCTGGAATGATTGGGTTGATTATCCTGACGGCACCGTTTATCGAACCTGTACTAGACTGGTACTGGGACCACTTCCTTAGTAATTAACGGGGATTACAATGAGTTATACGTACGAAACAACTATTGATGACGGCAAGGTTAATCGTAACGGGCGGGTATACTCCGATGAGTTGCTTGCCAAGTACAATGCAAGTTGCCCAAGGGACATCCGTTACGGGGACAAGGTTGTTGGCCACATGGAACATGTGTGCCATGATGGAGACCGCTATGTCGCAGCAATGACCCTTGACAAGGATATGCCCGAGGAACTCAAGAATCTTGCGATGGGAATCCGTGCGGTCGGTGAAATCGACGAGGACGGCGAATGCCATGAATTGAGCATCGAGTCGATAGACTTTGTCAAGTCAAAGGAATGATTGCTATGAAAGATGACGACGATTATGTATTGGATGAAAGCGTCCAGATATTCTGGCCCGTTTGTATTGAACCCCTAGATGAAGACAAGTGGTTCGACGATGATTACGACGGGCCTACCTATGACACCCCCGAGGAGCAGATTCCACTGCTTCCTGACCTGTTCGACAAATTCTCGACTTCGTGGCAGTCGATGAATAGCCCGTATGCCCCCGAGGATATCCCCAAGGGAGTGAAGGTGCATGGAATTTTCTTCACTTTCGATAAGGAGCTTGGTGTGTGCGTATGTGCGAACTACAAGTTCTCGTACAAGCTTCTCCGCAGTTCAGAAGCGTTCAAGAAGGTAATCAAAAAGCTCGCAGATGATATTGAAACTGGTTTCGACTCGTGGCTGAATACCCATTTCATCTTCAAGCATGATGGAAAACGGTTCTCCATAACCTCTGGGGCATCGGCAAAGCGTATAGTGGCCCCAGTGGAATGCTATGACCAGCTGTTCTTCAAGTGGGACGACGTAGATGATGTCGGCGACGTGGAAATGGCCCTTTCCCACGATAACGACTGCTTCAACATCATCTGGCGACCGAAGGAACACAAGAAGACTCTCGACAGGGTTAAGAAGCGTCTTGAGGAATTCACGAAAATAGCGGTCGCCCGTGGTGAAAATCCAGACGAGGAGTATTGCATCATCGAGGACAAGAAGACCCTCGAAGCGTTCGATTTCGTCAAGAAGCACAAGAAACAGTACTTCTTCGGGCATTTCAATTAAAGGAGTAAACATGAACATTTTTAAGGAATTTATCATCTATCTTGCAAACAAGTTCCAGGAACAGCCAAGCAAGGAAGTCATCGAGTTGCGTAATCAGATTAAAGAAGCGAACAGCCTGTATTACACCTCCGCCGAGGAAAATACAAAGCTCCGCAACAAGCTTAGCCGACTGTCGTTCAAGACCACATGGTATGACCGTGACCATTACCCTATGCCTGTAAATCGCCGCCTGATTGTACAGGGTAAAGATGGCAAGTATTATGTCGGAAGAACTATGAAGGATACCCAAGGACGGACGGAATTCCATATCGAATACGAACTGACTCCTGTCAATCCGAAACTAATAGGCTCTGTCGTGTTGGAATTCCTTGGGATGTCATCATGGGCAAAGCAATGGAAGGTCATTGAGTTTCCTGAAGACGATGTGCCAGAGCCGAAGAAATCTGCCGAGGATTGCAAGATTGGTGCCCGATAGTATAAACTGTTTGCATGAACAGGAAGGCACTTTTTGAAGAACAGCTCGTGAAAATGGGTCTCCCCCCGAAGACGAAGGACATGCTCATGAAACTCAATGACGCATGTTTCAAGGAGCGGGATGACAAGAACCCGTGTATCGACGAATACGGGTTCTACAAGGACCCGATGTCTTGTGACATCGAGACGTTGAAACGGGCATGGGACGAACCCATCAGGGAGGACAAGAACCCGTTTGAAATCAAGGAAGTCGACGGGCCTACCCACGACAAGCCAATCGGCGGTTACATCCCGATTAAATCACAGCAGGAAAAGGACGACGAGGAATACGCCGACGACCCGCTGTACCAGTTCTCCAAGCGTATCCGCCACGAGTTCGACCGAAAGAGCCGATACAGACTTCCGTTCAGCGGCAAGTATAAAATGAATTACATCGTCGGTCCCGAGATTGACGACCCCGAAAACCGCATGTTCGACGGATTCCCGAAGACGCTTGATTTCATGAAGGAACACAGGGGATGGCTCTGTGGCCAGATTTCATCCCACTCCATGCCTGAATACATGGGCGGCATGGTCAAGATGCTGATAGGCAGTTGGCATATCACCCTGCTCGTCGTGAAGGACCCAGATTCTTCTAGGGTGGACTACTGCGTATACGGTGGGCCCATGCTCTACATGAAGCACGGGACGATGTATGACGGAGACTGCCTTGCGACCAGCAATACAGACGACGTGGAAGAAATCAAGATGATTTGCCACAAGATTCTGCACGAGGCTTACGACAATGCGGTTAAGGCACAGTTCCAGTCCATCCGCAAGACCAGCCTTGACGTTTAGCCAAGCAAATTGGCAAGGGAACGGGATACCCTGTCCCTGATGCGTTCAAGGTCCCACTTGTAATCGAACAGGGCATTGTTGATTTCCTTGATGGCCATCGCCAGCTTCTTTTTCTTGACAACTTCGCAGTTCGGGTGCAGGTCCTTGGCCTTGTACGTCTTTAGCTTGTTGTAGAACATGTTATCTAATTTAGTTCGCCTAGACGCTCTTTTCCTTTCCATGGAGTCCATGACATCGTTGAACTCCTTGCCGCTCAACGATGTCAGGTAATCGCCAAGCTCCTTTATGATTTTGTCATTTTTATCGGCCATAATTGGTATCCTTGTTGTAAGTTCTTATCTAAATATAGTTAAAACTATCCACACGGTCAAGATTTTAACGAAATTCCCTGACGACCTCTTGCCAAGTGGCATCGAAATAGGTATATTTATAAAAAAGTTTCATTACAAGGAGAAACCTATGTTCGGTATCGAACCTAATCTTGACAAAGTGTTCGGCGGAATGTTGAAGCCGAAGCAGCAGAAACTCGTTGACTACACGCAGTACCGTATGGAACGTGATTCCGTCCGATACGAAATCTTTGGCCGCAAGGTGTGCAACTCAGCCCTTATGTGGCATGAGGATACCCGTTTCTGGTTTGACCGTGAAAACATGGTCATCGTCCCCGAATTTAGCCCGTACATGGATGTCATGGGTGCCAAGTTGTTCCCTGATACGCTGGCCCGTTACGGAATCCACGCTTAATCCGTTCGGAGGAAACCATGGGTGAAATCCACGAGTACATGAGCGCCTATCCTTACTATGACGAGAACAAGTGGCGTTGGTCCATCGAGAATCCGCATAAGGATAACGCCCTTTTCATGCGTTACCGTGCCAGGAAGGACAAGAATCACCGCAACATGGACAAGCTTCCGTTCTTCGATTCAATCGAGAAGGATGCCAACCAGTTCGGTATGCATTCGTGTACCTTTACCGACATCTTCGGCATTACATGGAATGGAACGAAGGGTTGCCAGATGGTTTCCGACGACCCTGACTACGAGCAGCACCTTTACTACTATGACGAGGAGAGCGACGAGTACCTTGTCTCCGACGAGTACACGCAGGACAATCCGCCCGCTGATTTCGTCAAGCTGCGTAACCCGAGATGGGATATGTGGGTTGATGTCAAGGGTATCAAGACGCTCTACTACAAATGGGTTCAGAACAATAACCACCTGTTCAAGGATTCCGTGTTCTATGCGGAATACGATGATGGTACTAAGCTTTCGTTCTACGACGTGATGGGTCTGATGCACGGACTGAAACGTCTTCGTCCAGACCTCTACGATGGTGTCCTTCCAGAAATTGAACGCCATTTCGAGAACCTGCGTGATAACGAACGTGCCGAAGTCAGGGAGTTCTGGCCTGGAATGACCGCCCGTGAGTATTTCGACAAATGGAACAATGCCATGGATTACTCCGAAAAGACTGGTGAGCCAATCCCTACGGACGGGGCATAATTACAATTAAAGGAAACAAAATGAAAACGATTCGCAACTCGGTTTTTGAAACCAATTCCAGTTCCTGCCATGTCGTTACCTTGCTGAACTCATACGAAATGGAACAGTTCAATAATGGTGAACTGCTCGTCGAGTTCGGCAGGAGCCAAGGCGCAAAGATTGTCGCAAACTTCGTTGAGAAGTTCCGTTTCGGCTATGAACTCGAACGCTTGCAATTCGGCTACGATTACAAGGAGGAAAAACCCACCTATTACGACCTTCCGAGGGAAAGCTTGAAGAAACTGAGAGATGCCTTGTGGGATTTGCTTCAGGAAGGCATGAAGACTCATATCGAACATTTTGATGACAAGGTTGCCTCGATATTCTCTGATGTCGGTGTAACGGATGATTTGTACATCGAACGGGTTAAAAGCTATATCGAAGACTTTGCTGGTGTATCGACCGTTAATCACCTTATGGAAGACATGACGACATACACGATGCCTAACGGCGATGTTATGCATTTCAGTTGTCATGAGTTCGAGTGTTAATATGAGAACGTGGCTAAAAATAAGTATCCTCAGGAGTGCTGCTGACAACGGTTACCGTCTGGCGATAGACGGTACGCTGATTGACCAGAAGCCTCCTGCTGGTTCATCCGACATTGAACTGAGTACCCACAAGCTAGCCGACCTTCTTGACCTCGACACCCTCGTGGATATGCTCAAGTACAAGAATGACTGTGAAAAGTTGAAAAAGCTCTTCTTCGTCTCCAACAGGGAGTTGTCCGACTGGGTTGACGCCAAGAAGGGACGCCGTATTCATGTGGTCCAGCCGAACCAGATGATTAACCAGGGAGTATCCCACGACACTTGGCCGTACACGGAGGACACGGCAGAACTGAACGCCAGAAACGCAGGAGACATCTTCGTTGTCGAAGCGGGCTCAAGCACCCTGAACCACCTTACCCGAAAGGCTATCGGATTGGAATTGTAATGCGGAGAATGATATGGATGAGATGATTCCGTCCAGTGCGTTGGAAATCACTTTGGAATGGCTGGCGAAGTTCAACCGTCACGAGTATTTCACCAAGGAACTCTACAAGAAGCTGCCTGAATACAAGAAATGCGGCATTCGCCGTGAGAAGACCGAAATTGAGGTTGCGTTCATCTGCAAGGCGTTGCGGCTTAAAGGCATCTATACGACGCCTTGCGGAGTCGCCTGGTCCCACATCTGGGAAGATGCCGAGACCGTAGACCAATACCTTGAACGGTACGAGCCTATCATCGACGGATACGTGAAGTGGTGCGAAAAACAGAGCAAGAAGGGGTAAGTATGATTGAGGATTTGGACAACAAGATTGCTAAATTCGCCATACGTGAACGCTATACCCAGGCGATGCTCGGCCTGTCTTTGGCGCACAGCAACAACGTGTACACCAAGAATTTGAGGCATACAATCACAGGATTGCCTGTTCCTGACCGTGACAAGAGTCCTGTGGTATTGCACCTCCCCAAGGAATGGGTGATTATTTGGTCTAATGTTCATCTTTGGGTTGTCAAATACCTTAAACAGCTTAGGATTCAGGCGGACAATAGGGGCTAATCATGGATGAAACATGGCTTGGAACATCGAAGATGGAACAGGAGGCGAACTACTTCGCACACTGCCTGCTCATGCCCGAGGAGATGCTGATACCAGACTGGGATAAGTCATCTAAGGATTCCGCAGCGGTAGGCAAGCTCGCCGATGAATACCATGTCACCCGTACGACCATGCTGGTACGACTGAGGGGACTCGGTCTATACGAGGAGGACTAAAATGTCTGAAGTAATTAAAGGATTGACAAACGACCTGCTTTGGAAGAATATCTACAAGTTCGCTTCCAAGTGGAAACTGGCAACCATCTGCGTTGCAATCCCAGAATCCGTCCTCGAACAACTGAAACGGGATTTTGTTGCGGCTTATCCAGACAAGGATTTCGACACCGAGTGGGAAACCTGCAAGGCCGAATAAACCGATGTCCCGTAGTTTAACTGGAAAAATGTGGCTCTCCGAAGGCCAAGACGTGCGTGTTCGAATCACGTCGGGACAACTACACATCAAACCATGGAGATTCTTATGGAAGAAATCATAACGAACGGCTGGAACAACATCCAGAAATATGCACCGCCGCTGAACGAGGAAATTTTCATCTTGACTGAAGATGAATTGAACCCGTCTGTGGCGATATGCCGAATGGCCCCAGCAAATAAGCTCACCTGGACGGTAAACAAGGAAGGAATGGTCCTGTGCTACGACGTTCCCTGTGGAAATTACCATTCATGCAATGGCTCGAAGATAAGGTACTGGAAAGAAATCGACCGTCCTTATGTCAAGGGCCGTCCAGAACAGGATAAAATTCAGTCCGCAGTCGAAACGCTCTTGAAGCTCCCTGTAAAAGAACGCTATTCTCTCTTGTTCGGAACGGTCAAGGAACCTGATGTTGCCGACGCCGATGAACATGAAGCGTACCTGAAATGCAAAGATACCGTCAGGCAGGCGGTTCATGACTATATCAAAACGGTAGGCCATGACTTGACGGACGCTGAAAAGATGTCTATATCGCACATATCCGAGTTTGCGTTGAATGCATAGGTTAAGTATGCCCATGTGCGATATTCCAATTTCCGCAACCGTGGTGCGACTTGCACCAACCATGAAGATGATTGGGCAGAAGGTCGCAGCAAGACGCAAACAGCTGATGATAACCCAGAAGGACCTTGCCGAGATGGCTGGCGTCTCGGTACGCACTGTATCCCAGATTGAATCGGGGAAGGCAAACCCGACTGTCAATCAGCTGGGCGACATCCTTAAACCAATCGGGTTCGTAATCAGTTTGCAAGACCGTGTCGTAATCGAGTAATCAAAGGAGGTTGTATGAGACCAGAAAACTGGATTGAATTGGGGCAGAATGATACAGTGCAGTTTGATGTCCACTGCGTTATGAAGAAGTGCTGGGCAAACGAGTTCCTGTCCATGCTGGCAGACATGCAGCGTCTCGGCGAGATGGGTTGCAGCAGGATGAGGGGCATGTATTGCGACGGCGATGGAGACTTCCGTCCTAAGTTCAGCCACAACCTAGAAGGCTTCACCGAGACCGAGCACAAGGTAAGCAAGGAAGACCCAGATATTTGGTTCTGGGATGCGGGGTAATACTATGAAAGATGAACAGTACAAGAATTTTATCCAAAAGTGCCATCCTGAACTCGTAGCGGAGGCGGAATCTTTCATCAATGGCGATACGGAGGAGCCTACACCAAAGCCGAAGAAACGTAAGAAAATGGACCGTAGCAGCTGGGAGTACATCTGCCGTTTGATGCCAAAGTTGAAGAACTTGGCACATGTCCGCATATCTGGTGGCGGAATGGGAAGAATGGATGGATGGTATGTATATACCGTAGCTACCGTCGGATGCCGTAAGGAGAAAGTTGGCATCAGTATATGGGCGCACGATTACAAGTGTGGCAAGCATTTTACTGAAACGATTCCTCTTACGTCAAAGGAGCACTATCTCGAATTTTATACGAGGTTCGGCAACGCCTCCACATCGTGCTACCAGAGCATGACTAACTTGCCTGGTTATATATGCAAGGATGGGCACGGTAACGTCTATCCTACTGACATACCTCACAAGAGAAAAGAAATCTACCGATATCTTGGAATAGAGCCAAAGGAGTAACTATGGGTGTAGATTACAAATGGGGCGGAAGCGCTGGCGGAATCCGTTTTGGACAAGAGATTGACCGTGTCGCCAAGCTATTCGGAGGCAAACGAATCGAGGGAAGCAAGGGGCCCAATAAGTTCGGGCTTCCAGACGGGACAAACCCGAGCGTCGTGAAATTCTTCGACCACCTGTACGGCCCGCTGAGCGTTGACGAGACTAAGGAAGTATGGAATGAATTCCAGAAGCATCCTGAAATCGAGAAAATCATGCCTGATATGTGGAACGAGTTCAAGTGCGACGCAAAGTACGGCGAAGGTTTCGAGTTGAGTTACTAGGAGGTGGTTTATATGATTGAAGACAAGGAAGCGTACAGGGCAAAATGCACCGAGCTTTTGAACAAGAAGGAAGAACTGATGGACGGCATCAGTGCTGTTGAAGCGGTCAAGGAATTGTTGGAAAAATACAATGTTAACCACTTGCCCGCATTGAAGGCGAAGCTTGAAAAGGAATATGATGATACCGAATATGCGTACGAATATCTCACCAAGGAAGAAGATGAAGTCTTTGCACAAATCACCAAGGAGTTTAGTGCCAACCAGATTGAATGCTGGTTTGCACAGGGTTATGACATGGTGGAGTTGGTAAATGCCTACTTGCGTGGGGAGTTGGAAAAGTTCAAGGAGAAACCAAATGAGCACAAATGAAAACAATGGTTGCGAACTGTTCGACGCCTACCTTACCGCAAAGAAGGCGTTGACTACACGTATCAAGAATGTTCTGGAAATCCTTGCCAAGTTCAAGGCGTTGGACGTTACTCCGTCCGAAGCTGCAGAGGCGGTCGCACAGGAAATCACACAGGTTTCCAGCCACCAGTGGAGATACAATTCAGGCCATGAAACAATCTATTGCGAACATAGTTATGGACACCGTTCGTATGGATGCTTCAAAAAGTGTACGGTGAAGA
>ODAI013991642.1_pt1 | contig 30841 bp, 30 predicted proteins | sample 1539321 | NCBI WGS metagenome assembly ODAI01 (sample SAMN02144231, study PRJEB22623) | gut metagenome | biome: sheep rumen | host: Ovis aries | place: New Zealand
GTATCAATAGTATTGTTGCCATTGACCTTTGCATAATTTTCTAGATGCTTCACAAGTGCACTTGCCACACCTTGATGCAGATAGTCCTTATCAACATATAAACGATCTAAGAAACCTGTCTGCCCAATGTTTCCAAAGCCAATAATCTCATCTTCATCATTAACAGCCACAATCGTATGGTTCTTTTCTAAGGATGTTTCCCAATGATAGATATTGGGCTTCTCTGGTGCCATGGCATCAAGTTCTTCAAGAGAATAATCCTGCGCACAGACAGAATGAACTGTATCATAATATAACTTTAAGACATCATCTAAATCCATTCGATTATATAACCTGATTCTCATACGCATTACCCCCTAACGTATTACTAATTATATCAAACTCACACCTAAAAAAAAAGGAGACATGCTCCTTTTTCTATTTTAGATACCAAATAATAAATCAGTATATGTTGGAATTGGCCAGTTCCCATCAGCAACCATTGTTTCAAGATGATCAGTTGTCGCACGTAAAGCATTCATGGCAGGGAGAACTTCATCACGCCATGCCACTGCTTCTTCCATCTTTTCGCGATTAACAAGACTCTGTGCTTTTACAATTGCCTGATCTAAGGTCTGCATTTCTTCTTTCATCTTTCTTGCGCCATCCGCAAGATTTCTCAGATCATCAACTAAGAAGTCATTATCAATACCATTATTCTTTAAGCCACTGCAATCTTCACTGATCTGACCAATATAACGTAATACAGCTGGATAAAGCTGATTCTGCGCCATACGTTTAGCAGTTAATGCTTCGACCTGAATGGTTTTCACATAATTATCCAAACGAATATCATAGCGCGAAGCAATTTCTGTACGTGTATAGACCCCCTGCTTTTCAAAGAGCTGGATATAGCGTTCTTCGTTTAAACATCTTACGGCATCAACCGTATTGCGATTGTTTGGTAAGCCTCTACGCATAGCTTCTTCTTGCCATGCTTCTGAATAACCATCACCATTGAAGATAATACGCTGGTGTTCTTTAAAGAATGAACGAATGACATCCATGATATCTTCCCCAGCTTCAATACGATTACACATTTCATCCATTTCCTGAGCCATCATTGTATTAAGAACAGTGTTGGCACTTGAAATTGATTGGGCACTGCCGACTGCACGGAATTCAAACTTATTACCTGTAAAGGCAAATGGGGATGTTCTATTACGATCAGTTGTATCTTTTGAGAATGTTGGAATGACAGAGACACCTGTCTGGAATCTTTCATGGCTTTCTTCTTTCGCATCTTCATGACGAATGATGTGGTTGACAACCGCATCCAGGTCATCTCCTAAGAACATCGAAACGATGGCAGGTGGAGCTTCATCAGCACCTAGACGATGGTCATTACCAGCACTTGCTGCCGAAAGTCTTAATAATTCCGCATATTCATCAACACCTTTAATCGTACATGCCAATGTAGCGAGGAATGGTAAGTTATGTAATGGATCCTTTCCTGGATTAAAGAGATTGACACCTGTATCCGTCGTAATGGACCAGTTGTTGTGCTTACCTGAGCCATTGACACCATCAAATGGTTTTTCATGCAATAAGCATCTTAAGCCATGCTTCTTCGCAATATCCTGGGCTAACTGCATCAAGAGATGGTTATTGTCAGCAGTAATATTACATGCCGCATAAACACAAGCAACCTCATGCTGGGCAGGTGCGACTTCGTTATGCTTAGTCTTTGAGGGAATGCCATACTTCCATAACTCCTGGTCTAATTCCTTCATAAAGGCACCAACTTTACGTTTAATAGAACCAAAATAATGATCCCCTAATTCCTGTCCCTTAGGTGCCATTGCACCGTAGAGCGTACGACCTGTGAGCTTTAAGTCAATACGTTTCTGATAATATTCATCAGGGACGAGGAAATATTCCTGTTCTGCTCCAACTGATGCATTGACATGTTTCACATCATCCAGGCCAAGTGCTGGCATGAGACGTAATGCTGAACGATTCAATGCTTCTAATGATCTTAAGAGTGGCGTTTTTTCATCAAGTGCCTCACCTGTATAGGAACAAAAGAGGGTTGGAATATATAGTGACCCATTCTTCACAAAAGCTGGTGATGTACAATCCCATGACGTATAGCCTCTTGCTTCAAATGTTGCACGTAAGCCCCCACTAGGGAAACTTGATGCGTCAGGTTCACCTTTACGTAGTGTCTTCCCACTAAATTCAAGCACCGCATGTTCACCATCAGGTTCTAAGAAAGCATCATGTTTCTCAGCTGTAAGACCTGTCATTGGCGTAAACCAATGTGTGAAATGAGTTGCCCCATGTTCAACAGCCCAGATCTTCATTGCATTGGCAATGACTGTTGCCGTTTCCTTTGAGAGTGGCTCATCCTTCGCTAATGACTCATGAAAAGCCTTATAAGTAGACTTGGGAATACGGCCCTTTAAGACCTCATCCGAGAATGTTAAAGAACCATATTGTTCAAGTAAAGAATCCATATCCATTTTATTATTCTCCTTTTGTCCCCTATTATAATGATAAAATATATTTTGTATACAAAAATCCAAAGTTTTCATAAATCAAAAAAAGAAGAGTGAAAATTCACTCTTCCAATAAGCATACTATTCAGCAGCTGACTGCTTGTTCTGTGTACGTTCGTAAGCTAATAAGAATGGAATGTACACTAATGTAGAAACAGCAATAACGATCAACTGTGAAACGGCACCCATAATCTTACCACCTGTTGCGACGAACATGAAGATAACTGGTGGCATTGTCCATGGAACTTCAAGGACAACTTTAGGACAGAATCCAGAAATTGTTAAGATATAACCAATAATTAATGTGATAACTGGAGCGAAGATGAATGGGATGTCTAAGATTGGGTTTAATACTAATGGTAAACCGAATGTCATAGTTTCGTTGATATTGAATAAACCTGGAACTAATGAGATACCAGCGATTGTTCTGTTATCTTCACGTCTAGAGAAAAGCAAGATAGCGAATACTAAGCCAAGAGTTACACCGGAACCGCCCCATTCAGCGAAGCCCTGACACATTGTTAAGTTGAATACATTAGGTGGTTCTTTACCAGCTGTATAAGCAGCAGTATTCTCGTAAAGTAATGGTCTTAAGATAGGTTCCTTGATAGCAGCTAACATGTTGTTACCATGAATACCTACGCACCAGAATAACATGATGATGATGTACATGAAGCTTAATGCAACAATGTTACCACCGATAATGCTACCTAATGGTTTCTGTACTAAGTTATAGATTAATGCGTTTAATTCAGCGCCAGTCGCTAACTGAACAACTAAGCCAACAGCACCAACAACAATTGCAGTTAATGTAGTAGGAATTAAGACTTCGAATGCCTTAGCAACTCCAGGTGGAACCTGTTCAGGCATCTTGATCTTTAATGCATCATTCTTACGGAATGCATTATAGATTTCCATACCAACAATGGCAACAATTAAACCAGTGAATAAACCAGTTGCAGCAGTGTAGTTAGAAAGGATACCTTGATAACCAAAGCTATCAACTGTAATACCCTTAGCAGCACCAGCTTTTAACTTATCACCTGCAGGCAATGTTGCTTTTGCAGCTTTGGCAAGAGCAGCAGCTACGCCTTTAGAATTAAATAAGTCAGCTAAGCTTACTGAAACTGTATTACCACCAGCAGATGTAACTGAAGTTGATAATGAACCAGCAGTGAATGAAGTTGGAGTGACCATCATCCAAAGGATGAATCCAAGAACAGCTGGATAAGATCCAGTTTCACCGTTAGCCTCAGCAATTTCCGATGCGATTAACATTGTTACACCAATAGTGATACATGAGATAGTTGCATACTGCATAGCAGAAAAGATAGGGTTTAGTACTTCTAAGGCCATGATAGGAGACCAAAGTTTACCTAAACCTGTGCTGGAGTTGACTAAGACGTTAGTCCATAGTACACCAACAGCGCCAGTAATAGTCGCTGGCATGAAGTTTTGGAATGCGTTCTTGATGGCAGATAAATATTTATTCTGACCGAACCAAGCACCAACGCGACCCAAAGTGTCAGCAAATGCGTCCATAAATTTTCCTCCCTTTGAAATATTTTCGACAACAATATTGTAAGGTAAGCCCTTTCAATTGTCAATGAGTTTTAACTTAAAAATACCATACTTTTATTACTCACAACATGATTATTCTTAAAAATATATGAATATTTCATGATATTTTATGAATTTTAATATAAAAAGTTTTTTATACGTATTATTCCAATCATGTCACAAAAGAGATTTCTAAGCCTTAAATCTTTAAAACTGATAGCATAGAATAGTGTTATAAATAAGATGCAATCCTAATTATGTGGTATAGCCACAACGCCTCTGTAATACTAGAAATCTAAAAAAAGAAGCCTATTCTTCAATATGGCTTCTTCTTCTGCGTTCTTCTTTACGACGTTGTTTACGTTCACGTTTTTCAATCTTACGATGCATATCTGTATAAGCTTTTACAGTACAATGGATACGCTTGTTTTCCCCTAAAATTGCACCCGTGAATGCTGCTGCATCCATCGGGAAGAACTTAATGCATGCCTTATCATCCATATAAAGTTCTATGGCATGAGGTCTTGTTACGATATCGCTCATTTTTGAAACGGGATCGGCAATGACTTCTGCATGAATTAAATCGACCTTTTTATCAGGAATCAGTCTTCTATGCATAATGACTTCTTTATCTTTTACGGTATATTTTACTGGACGACAGCCCACAAAATAGAAAGTCAAGACTGCCGTAAAGACAACATAGAACATAAATGATGCTAGTGTAAGCTGTCCATTAATAAAGCTTGAAAGATTAAAGATAAGCATGATGACAACTGCTGCATTAAAGACTCCAACCGCATAGTTAGGTCTTACCTTAAATTCCTTCTCCATAAATTCCACTCCTTATATTTTTTGAATCACAACGTTTATATTCTAACAAACACTTTAATGATTGACAAGAATCGTTGAAAATTCATATTGCGCATAATGATAGCGGGAAAGACAATACTCTAAGATAGCCCCAGTTGTCAGATATGTTGTCTGTTCTTCCTGAATATAGGGTTCTCCCTTGCTAAGGCCTAAGAAATCTCTTTCCATTGATGACGAAAGAGAAGAGGTAATATTGAGATGACAGCTTTGTATGCGTAAATGTAAGTCCTGGGTAATATAATCATATAAGGAATGATTCAGTATGTTGACTTTAAGTTGAGGAACAATATTTAAAGGAAGATAGGTGATTTCTTCTACGTAAGGTTCTCCATCAAGTGAGCGATCACGAATAATATGATAGACGAAATCTCCCTCTTCAATCCGCAATTTTTCAGCAAGAAAATGATCTGCCGGCACCACCTCAAAGACAATGACTTGGCTCGAGACTGTCTTTCTACCTAGAAAGCGTTTTGTCAGACTGCACTCAAACTGTGTATTGATACCATCCTGAAGTGTTGTTTCCTTGACAAATGTACCCGCTCCCCGACGACGAATAATCAATCCTTCTTTGACAAGAATATCCAGTGCTTTTTTCATCGTTTCTTTATTACAACGATAATTCACACATAAAATATATTCATAAGGGAGCTTCATGCCAACGGTATACTCTCCGTTTATGATCTTGCTGCGAATCTGATCAGCAATATCACGATACTTAGTCATAGCATATACCTCCCTTATTCAAAAATACCATACTTTTAAAGCGTTTTCACGGGATTTTTAATTTCCAGCAATATTTAATGTATCCAACAATTCATTCTCTAGGCTATAGAGTTTAAATGTTTCATCTTCATATACAATAAAGGACTGGATTCCTTTTTTAGGCAAGGATATCGAATTAGGATTCACTTTAAAATAATCACTTTCTTTTTCTAGAACAGGTATATGAAAATGACCATAACAATAGACATCACCAGCATTTAAGTGCGGGAAGTTTGTTTCATTATAAAGATGTCCATGGGTTAAATAGAAGCGATGTCCATCAACATACATTTCCAAGTAATCTGCACGCATTGGGAATTCTAGCACCATCTGATCGACTTCTGCATCACAATTCCCTCTAACAGCGAGAATATCATGCTTATGTGCATTGAGTAAGGGAATGCATTTCTTTGGCGCATAGCCTTCTGGTAAATCATTTCTTGGGCCATGGTAGAGAATATCGCCTAAAATGACAAGCTTGTCAAAATCACCCTGGTCATAGACATCCATGACTTTCTTAAGTGAGCTGTAATCACCATGAATATCAGAAATCATCATCAATTTCATCACAAATTTACCTCCAAGCCAACTGGGCAATGATCACTGCCCATAATATCCGTATAAATATAAGCATCCACAAGCTGATCCTTTAAATCATCAGAGACAATAAAATAATCAATACGCCATCCTGCATTCTTCTCTCTAGCCTTAAACATATAGCTCCACCAAGAATAAACACCTTCCTGATCAGGATAGAAATAACGATATGTATCAATATAACCATGAGATAACAGCTGTGTCATTTTCGCTCTTTCTTCATCACTAAAGCCTGCATTCTTATAATTTGTTTTTGGATTCTTTAAGTCAATTTCTTCATGAGCGACATTGAGATCACCACATAGAATGACTGATTTCTTTAGCTTGAGATGATCAAGATAAGCTAAAAAAGCATCTTCCCATTCCATTCGATAATCCAGTCTAGCTAATTCACGTTTACTATTTGGTGTATAACAAGCTACAAAATAGAAATCAGGATATTCAAGCGTTAGAACACGTCCTTCCTGATCATGTTCTTCTATGCCAATTCCCTTTGTAACAGCGCGAGGTTCTTCTTTCGCAAAGACAGCTACCCCGCTATAGCCCTTCTTCTTAGCGCTATTGACATATTTATGATAGCCTTCAAACTCTAGTTCGATCTGTTCGGGTTGTGCTTTTGTCTCCTGCAAGGCAAAGATATCCGCATTAAGCTTATGAAAACTTTCTTCAAAACCTTTATTTAAACATGCACGAATGCCATTGACATTCCATGATACTAATTTCATCTAACCAACTCCTTTTGTATCATCTTACCATAAAACCTCTACAAAAGCATAAAAGGATGCCCTTAAACAGCATCCTCCTCAATTGCATAACGAACAATTGTTTTCAGTTTTTCTTCAACAACCTTATTAGGATCATTGAGATAGATTTCATGATGGAATCCCGTTAATTTCATATTCTGAACAGTAATGAATTCCATGATCTGTTTGGTTGTATCAATTTCTGTATTATAGGCACCTTTATGTAACATCTGTACACATTCGCCTTCTTCAAACTTCTTGAGATAAATATCGATGATATAAGGATTGTCTTTCTTGTTGGCAACTGATTGTTTAATGATTTCAAACGTTGTCTGATCAAGTAATTTAGGTTGTGCCATCATTAATGTAAACTTAATCATCTTTTTACGTGTCACGTCAAAACGTGAGTTATCATATGTATCCCACAGGCCTTCCAATGGTGATAAAAGATAGAGTAAGTCTTTTTCTTTCTTGAAATATTCTCTGATTTCCTGACTCATGATACGTAAGGCTTCACTCTTTAATTTAAATTCTTCCACCTTCGGATTACCAATGCCATCAACCATAATAAAATTAAATTCAGGCACATTCACAATATCTATTTTCTTTGTAGAGGCGTCATACTGCTTCTTGTATTCACGTCTAATTCCTTCTTTCACAATTGCACCACCTTCTAAACACTTCCATATTATAACAAAAACACAAAATTATTTCATTATATTTTTTAGGATATCAAAGAATTATTCATATCTATTCATCTTTTTACTAAATTTAATACATATATTACATATATAAAATATAGATATCACATTCGCTTTTCAATCTACAGCAACTCAAATATTATATGCCTTTTATATACATCTTGCAACTACAAATAGTTCTAAAAAAAAGACAATTATTTGATTATATCAAAAAAAAGAGAATGGATTGCTCCATTCTACTTTTTATAACCATTTGGATTGTTTTTCTGCCAGTTCCAGCTATCACGACACATATCTTCAAGATTGCGTTTTGCTTCCCAGCCAAGGACTTCTTTAGCCTTATCCGCATTACTATAACATACGGCTAAATCACCTGCACGTCTTGGGCCAATTTCATATTTCAATTTCAGATTATTCGCTTTTTCAAAAGCATGAACGATATCAAGAACTGAGTATGGTGTACCAGTACCAAGGTTAATAATATCCACACCCTTGCGTGTAGCAGCATATTCTACAGCCTTAACATGACCATCAGCTAAGTCCATAACATGGATATAGTCACGCTGACATGTTCCATCAGGAGTATCATAATCATCACCAAAGACTGTTAAATGATCACGAATGCCAACTGCTGTCTGTGTAACATATGGCATTAAGTTATTAGGAATACCTGTTGGATCTTCACCAATACGTCCACTTTCATGGGCACCAATTGGGTTGAAGTATCTAAGTAAGACTACTGATAAGTTTTCATCTGCATGAGCTGCATCAGTTAGTATCTGTTCCATCATCCACTTTGTCCAGCCATATGGGTTAGTACATGTACCCTTCTTCATTGTTTCATAAAGTGGCGAGTCATTTTCTGCACCATAGACTGTAGCACTTGATGAGAAGACAAAGTTATGTACATCATTAGCGCGCATTGTTTCAAGTAATGACAATGTTGTATCAATATTGTTACGATAGTATTCAATTGGCTTTACGACAGATTCGCCAACTGCCTTTAAGCCAGCAAAATGAATAACACAATCAATATCATTTTCCTTAAAGATTTTATCTAAAGCCGCATTATCCTTAACATCAGCTTCATAATGTTTAATCTTCTTACCTACTAATTCTTCTACTCGTAATATAGCTTCTTCACAAGAGTTATCATAATTATCAACAATAATAACTTCATGACCAGCCTCAGTTAGAGTAAGTGCTGTATGTGAGCCGATATAACCAGCTCCACCTGCTAACAATACCTTCATCTTCTTTTCCTCCTATAAAATACGAATATCCTTAATAACTTGTGCTTCATAAGGGCAATCTCTGAAATCTCTTCTGACATTGGCAATCTTGTCAACTTCTTCCAAGCCTTCAAGTACCTTTCCAAAGGCAGCATATTCCCCATCAAGATGAGGAGCATCCTGGTGCATAATAAAGAATTGTGAACTTGCGCTATCAGGAATCATTGTTCTAGCCATAGAAATGACACCTCTTGTATGTTTGAGGTCATTTTTAACACCATTTGAAGCAAATTCTCCTTTAATGCTTTTCGCTTCTTTGCCTTTTAAGTTACGATCAACGCCACCACCCTGAATCATGAATCCAGGAATGACGCGGTGAAAAATAAGGCCCTGATAAAAATGTTCATTACAAAGATTAACAAAGTTTTCCACAGTAATTGGAGCTATTTCAGGATAAAGTTCTCCTTTCATTATAGCGCCATCTTCCATTTCAATTTCAAAATTAATTGTTTTCATCTTTTTCTCCTGTCTGAGTCTCTATTTTTGTTTTATTTGCCTTTCTTTTATGTAAGACAAATCTTAGTACAAAGAAAGCAATGGCAACAATGACAAGCACAAGAAAGACTTTCATAATATCTTCCATTTGCTTGAAATTATAAGCTAAGGCTACAGTCAAACATAACGCAGCAATGTTAAGAAAGCCAGCACGCTTATATTTCTCATTATATATGAAATCAATCGCCAATGCATTTACGACAAATAAAGCTACTAATAATCCCATGCCAACAAAGTCCATAAGTCACCTCCTACTCCAACATCATACCACTATTATACTTATTAATCACGCATGTATTCTCTTTGGTGCAATACTTACATGAAAAGTTTTTAAAAATTCATTGTAAACGTTTTCATATATATATTAGAAGTGGTATCATATTTGTATAAAAGTCATTTCATTATTTTATACAAGGAGGGATTACTAATGAGAGACTATCACTCCGATGAAATAGGCAATGTCGCAATCTTGGGCCACTCAGGAAGTGGGAAGACAAGCGTCATTGAGGCTATGGCTTACCGTAGTGGTAAGGTAAGCCAGATCGGAACAATTAAACAAGGCAATACCATTTCTGATTTTGATGAAGAGGAAAAGAAAAGACAATCATCAATGTCACTTTCTGTTATTCCACTCGAATGGCAGAACTGCAAAATCAATCTCTTGGATACACCTGGTGCCTATGACTTCCAAGGTGAAGTACAGGCTGCACTGGCTGTATCAGAAAGTGCTGTCATTGTCGTACCAGCCACAAAAGGTCTGACAACGGGCACAAAGCAGGCTATGTATAGAGCCCATGATAAAGCTAAAATCATATATATCAATAATATTGATTATCCAAATAATGATTATCATGAAAAACTTAAAGAACTCCAGGAAGTCTATGGCCGTCAGGTCGCTCCTATCCAGGTTCCAATCATGGAAAACAACAAGATGGTGGGCTATGTCAACGTTGCCAAGATGGAAGGACGTCGCTTTGAAGGCAAAGAAACAAAGCCTTGTCCTATTCCTGAAGGCATGGATGACCTCATTCAGCCAGTTAAGGACATGATTGATGAGGCTGTCGCTAATACAAGCGATGATCTATTGGATAAGTATCTTGCTGAAGAACCATTCACAAAAGAAGAAATTTCTTTAGCTTTAAGAGAAGGTGTTATTAAGCATTCACTGATTCCTGTTCTTTGTGGTACGAATACAATTGGTATCCAGCAATTACTGAATTCCATTGTTGCTTTCTTCCCTGCTGCTGGTGATACTGTAAATTCCTTTATTATCACAAATAAGCAGAGCGGTGAAGAAGATATTGCTGGATATGATGAAGGAAGACCAACATCCATCCATGTCTTCAAGACTATTGCCGATCCATTTGCCGGACATATTTCGATTTTTAAGGTCGTCACTGGACATGTCGAGGCAGGCATGAAACTCGTCAATATGCGCAATGGTCGTGAAGAGGACTTCTCAAAGATCTATATCATGACAGGTAAGAAAATGGAAGAAACGGGTGTTCTTTATGCCGGTGATATTGGGGCTGTGATGAAGCTAGATGATACACATACCAATGATGTTCTGAATGTTTCAGGTTATCAATATGTTGATGAACCTATTAAATTCCCTCAGCCATATTATGGTAAAGCACTTAAACCTATTGGCAAGGCGAATGAAGATAAGATCTCGGCAGCTCTCAATCGCTTCCTCGAAGAAGATCCAACGCTTCGCTTTGAAACAAATGCTGAAACAGCAGAACAATGCCTCTATGGTTTAGGTGATATTCATTTGACTACGGTTGTGGATCGCTTAAAAGATAAATACAATGTTGAAATAAAATTATCCGACATCACTTTATGTTTCAGAGAAACCATAAGAAACGAAGTGACACATCGTACAAAATATAAGAAGCAGACGGGCGGCCATGGTCAGTATGGTGATGTCGAAATCAAGTTTGAGCCAACCCACGACTACGATACGCCTTATGTCTTTGCTAAAGAAGTCTTTGGTGGAGCTGTTCCAAAATCATACTTCCCTGCTGTTGAAAAAGGCTTAGCTGAAGCCGTCCAACATGGTGTGCTTGCTGGCTATCCAGTGCTTGGCATTAAAGCTACTTTACTTGATGGTTCATATCATCCAGTTGATTCTAGTGAACAAGCCTTCAAGACTGCTACGCTCATGTGCTTCAAGTCCGCTTTACCAAAAGCGAATCCAATTCTTCTTGAACCATATGTAACAATCAATGCTGTATGTGAAGAATCTTACCTTGGTGATATCATGAGCTATTTCAATAAGCATCGTTCACGTGTTATCGGTCAGGAAATTCTTGATGATGGCCTGATGAAGATTACTGCTGAAGCACCACAGGCTGAAGTCATGAACTTTGCGATTGATCTTAAGAGTATGACGCAGGGTTCTGGTTACTTTACGGAAACTTTCCTTGATTATGAATATATGGATAAGTATTTACAGGAACGCGTCATTGAAGCACGTAAAGATAAAGTTGAATAAATGCATAAAAAGCTATCTCTCAAGGATAGCTTTTTATTTGTGATAAGTTTCATTGTTGTTGATCTTAAAAGCACGATAAATTTGTTCAATAAGAACAAGACGGAAAAGCTGGTGGGGCATGGTCATCTTTGAGATGGAGAGTTTCAAATTTGCGCGTTCTAGCACATCATCACCATGTCCTAGCGAACCACCAATCACAAAATCAATCGTACTATAGCCTGAAAGCATAATATCGTGCAGTTCGCAGGCAAAATGGAGAGAGTCCATTTGTTTAGAAGATACGTCTAAGAGAATCATATAATCTCTTTCTTTCACATGATCCAAGATTCTTCTTCCCTCTTTCGCCTTAATCAATGCTTCTTCAGCCAATGTTGGGCGACGAGGAATACGTTCATCACTTACTTCAACGATTTCAAAATCACAATACCCCTGTAATCTCTTGCTGTATTCCGCAATACCTTCTTTGAGATATTTCTCCTTCAGCTTGCCTACTGCAATTACTCTAATCTTCATGCATACCTCCTGCTAACACATGAACCTGATCAGCACAACGAATCATCTTCTGATCAAAATCAATCTGTAATTCATCAAAGACCATATAATAAGTATCCAAAGCAAGTTCTGGTGTATTGGCTTCTTGTGAAAGATGGGCTAAAGTGATTTCTTTTGTATGGGGACCAATGACTTCTGCCATCACACGGGCTGAATACTCATTGTTGAGATGCCCTGTATCACCCAAAATACGATTCTTTAAGACAAGTGGTCTTCTTGTATTCATCAACATGCCAATATCATGATTGCTTTCGATAATATAATAGTTTAAGTCATGAATCAGGTCACGATTACGTTGACTGACATAGCCTGTATCGGTCATATAGAGAAGGCTTTCTTCGCCCTTGAAGATAAAAGCGATTGGGTTTGTCGCATCATGAGAGATACGTAGGACAAAGACTTGAAGGGAGCCAAATGTATATTCCTGATAGGGAATCAGTTCATGCTGGTTATCAACATCATCCAGGTTGCCCTTAGCGGTATAGATCTTATCTTTGGTAAAGGTATGGATGTTCTTGGAATGATCATAGTGATCATGGGTTAAGAAGACATAATCTATGTCATCTTCACTTAAGCCTAATTCACTGAGTTTAAAATTGAGTTGTTTTTTTGTAATACCACAGTCAATTAATATGCCTGTGCCATTTTCTTCGATAAAAGTGGCATTGCCTTTAGAGCCACTTGCAAGTACATAATATTTCATATTTATCACCGGTTTGATTATATCATAATTAAGTTTTGAGACAATTGCGAAAATCAATACCATTCGAAATGCTTTGTGTTAAAATAAGATTACAAGGAGGGCTTTTCTATGAGTAAAATAATCACAATTGCGAGAGAATATGGTAGTGGTGGGCGTTTAATTGCCCAGAAAGTAGCTGAAAAGTTGGGTCTTGTTTATTATGATAACCAGATTATTGATTTAGCTGCAAAAGAGCTTGGTTTTGATATTGATACCATTCGTAAAGCAAGCGAAGAGAGAAGTTCTGGCTTCCTTTATTCAATGGCTGGTGGCAGTTTCCAGATGCCTCTTAATGACCAGGTCTTTGCGACACAAAGTAAGGTTATCCGCCATATAGCTAACCAGGAAAGCTGTATCATTGTCAATGGATGTGCTGATTATATTCTAGAAGATTATGATCAGGTTCTAAAAGTCTTCATCCATGCACCATTTGATTCACGTTGTAAGCGTGTTGAAGAGATGTATAAGGAAGATGAGGGTGATGTACGCAAGAAAGTAAAAACTATGGATAAGAAGCGTGCAAACTACTATAATTACTACACAACAAATAAATGGGGCAATCTCAAGAACTTTGACCTCACAATCAACAGTGATTTTGGTTTAGATGAGACAGCTGATATTATTGTAGAAATGTATAATAGATTATAATAGAAGGAACCGGATGGTTCCTTTTTTCATAGACAAATAAAAAGAGAAGGCTCATGCCTTCTCAGGGTCTTACTTAAGGCCGTATTTCTTATTGAATTTTTCTACTCTACCATCAGCACTAGCGAATCTCTGCTTACCAGTGTAGAATGGATGGCAGTTTGAACAAGTATCAACACGAATTTCATCTAATACTGAACCAGATTCGAATTCAGCACCACATGATGTGCAGATAACTTTAACTTTCTTGTAGTTTGGATGAATACCTTTTTTCATTTTCTTGTCTCCTTCCGCCTTAAGATATTGCCTATCTTAAAGTAAGTTAATAAGTTGCTACAACATAATAGCATTTCCAATTCAATAAAACAATAGTTTTTTTAGAAATTAATCATCAACTTCATAACGTGAAATTTGCGCGCCTAGAGCGATTAATTTACGATCAATATTGTCATAGCCACGGTCAATATGATAGACATTACCAATCTCAGTTACACCATCAGCCATCAAGCCGGCAACAACTAAAGCAGCCCCACATCTTAAGTCAGTGGCATTGACACGTGTACCGTGTAAGTCTGTTTTGCCATTGACATAACAGCATGCATCGCCTACTTCAATATTCGCACCCATTTTATTTAATTCAGCACAATGCTTAAAGCGTGCTGTATAGATTGTATCCGTCACTTTACTCTGTCCTTCAGCCTGTGTTAAGAAAGCTGTAAGCGGCTGTTGTAAGTCAGTAGCGAAGCCTGGATAGATCTGTGTCTTGATTTCAATTGGCTTTAAGTGTTCGATATTGCCATAGACAAGAATCGTATCGCCAATAATTTCAAAGACTACGCCCATTTCTCTGAGCTTTGAAAGCAAGGCATCAAGATGCTGTGGAATAACATTCTGGATTAAGACCATATTTCCCATTGCTGCTGCAATAATCAGGAATGTTCCTGCTTCAATACGGTCAGGAATGATTTCATGGACTGCACCGCCCATGTAGTCAACACCTTCAATGACGATTGTATCCGTACCAACCCCTCTGATCTTAGCGCCCATCTTTGTCAGTAAGTTGGCAACATCGATGATTTCAGGTTCTTTGGCTGCATTTTCAATTGTTGTCTTGCCATCAGCTCTAACTGCAGCAAGCATAATATTGATTGTTGCCCCAACAGATGCAAAATCAAGATAAATACGGTTACCCTTCAAATGATCGGCATGTAAATGGTATGAACCCATATTTTCATCATAGGTAATCGTTGCTCCAAGAGCTTCAAAGCCCTTTAAATGTAAATCAATAGGACGAGGGCCTAAATAACATCCCCCTGGCATTTTTATCGTTACATCCCCATATTTTCCAAGCAAAGCACCCATAAAATAATAAGATGCTCTTAATTTATCAACCGCATCACTAACTAAAGGCGTATTGATCATGGTTTCAGGATTAACCTTTAAAGTATCTTCTTCTAGTTCTACTTCACAATTCAATTCCTTCAACAATACCATCAATGCATCAACATCAGAAATTTCTGGAACACCCATAATTTCTACAGGCTCTTCAGCTAATACAATGGCAGGAATTAAGGCAACAGTTGCATTCTTTGCCCCACTTATACGTACAGTACCTTTTAATTTATGTCCACCTTCAATGGCAATTACTTCTTGTGACATTATTGTCTCCTTTGACTTAATCTATTTCAAATGTTTAAACCAAAACACATTATACTTATTTCACACGAAAAATCACTATAAATAATTTTATCCATAGCTCACCCTATTATAAACATGACTCCCACCAAAAATCAAAACATATCATCACTTTGATAATTTTCCTAAAGTCATTTTCTCTTTTTCAGTTGTATAACAAAAAAATAGTACCAAAGGTACTATTCAATACTTTGTGGTGTTTGAGCAGAAATCCTAAAGAACAAAAGGCCAATAATAAAGAAACAAGCAATAGCTCCAACACCTAAACGCTGGTTTCCTGTCACCTGGGTAATTAAGCTCATCAACAACGTCCCTAAAATAGAGGCACCCTTACCACAAATATCTAAGAAACTGAAATATTCGCCTGAGCGTTCCTGAGGAATGATTTTGGTGAAGTATGATCTTGATAAAGCCTGGATACCACCTTGGAACATACCCACACATACTGCTAGAATCCAGAAATGAAGCTGAGTGCTCATGAAGACGGCAAACATCGCAATGCCAAAATAAGCGATGATACAAATCGTAATGAGTTTTGTAGCGCTCTTTTTTGTCGAAAGCTTGCCAAAGATGATAGCAGCTGGAAAAGCCACGAACTGTGTTACCAATAATGCCAATAATAGACCAGTACTATCAAGACCAAGCGCACTGCCATAAGCTGTTGACATATCAATAATTGTATAGACACCATCAATATAGAAGAAGAAAGCAATAATAAAGAAGAGCACTTTCTTATTTTTACCAATTCCTTTTAAAGTATGACCTAGCTGACTTAAGAGATGCTCATGTTCATTATGATCAATGAAATGGACTTGTTTGTATGCTTTAAGAAGTGGCAATGACATGACAAGCCACCATACACCGACAATCACAAATGCAATCAACATCGCCATTGACATACTTAAGCCAAGCTTTTCAGCATTTAAAACAATCACTAAATCGATAATAAATGGAATACAGCTGCCAATATAGCCCCAGGCATAGCCCTGTGATGAAACATCATCAATGCGCTCATCCGTCGTCACATCGCCTAGTGTAGAATCATAAATGATAAGACTAAGCTGATAGAAAACCTTCGCAACCATAAAGACGCCCAAGAAGACCATCCATTGCTTTGTTAGGCCAAGAAGCATGGCAAGAAATGAACCCCCAACAATAAGTGTTGTCAGGACTTTCTTCTTATGTCCTTGTTTGTCTGAATAGGCTCCTATGATTGGTCCAATTAAAACAACCAGCAATGTTGAAAGTGAGATCGCATAGCCCCATGTTGCAAGATATGTGGAACTTTTAATACCTGCTTCTTTGGCTAAGGAATGAAAATAAATTGGTATGAGAGTGGAGACCATTAAAGTGAACGCAGAATTCGCCACATCATAAAGGACCCACTTCTTTTCTAATGCCGTAAGTTTCATAGTATCCTCCCATAAAAATGCTTATTATCAGTATAGTGAGGAGCACTTATGTTGACTTCAAGAGAAACATAAGTTTACGTAAATTTGCGGTTAATTTTTCATCATTGTTTTTACACGATCGGGATAATTAGTTATGATGGCATGAACATGCGCATTGATGCTTAATTGAATATCTCTTGGTTCATTAACCGTCCAGACATTAATATCCAAGTGTGCTTTTTGAGCCTCTTTCATAAAATGTGGATAACGCACTGTATAAACCAATGGATGCAAGGCTTCAACGCCTAGCTTTAAAGCATAGCCACACATATTGACAGGGATGTCATCATAAAGCAATCCACATTTCGCATCAGGATTTAATTCCTTGATTCTTACAATCGAATAATGATTGAAAGAAGAATAGATAACCTGATCTTCCATTTTTAAGTCTTTTACAAGCTGAAGAACCTTTTCTTCAATGCCTTCATAAAAGACTATACTTGTCTTGAGTTCAATATTCACATACATGCCTTTTTCTTTCATCAACAGAAGCACTTCTTCCAATGTTGGAATAAGAACTTTGCCATATTCAGGAAACTGCTGATTAAAATTGAACTGGCGTAATTGCCCAAATGTATAATCACATACCAAACCCTTGCCATCACTCGTTCGATCGATGAGTTCATCATGAATAACCACGAGCTGACCATCTTTTGTCATCTGGACATCAAGCTCTACGCCATCCGCACCACATTCATAAGCTTTCAAAAATGCCGGTAAAGTATTCTCTGGGGCATAGCCACTTGCTCCACGATGAGCCCAAACTTCAATTTTCATTACAATCACTCCTTCAAAAACTTAAAAATCCAATTATAGTATTTTAATCGTATATCATCTGTCGCATTAAAAATCTCATGACGTGATTCATCAAAGCGAACAAGCTCGATATGTTTATTTTTGTATGCAAGCATATCCTGGGCATAGTTTTCAACCATGGTATCCTTGCCCGCTTGAAACAGTAAGACCGGTATTGCGATTGCTGATGCATTCTTGATTATTTCTTTGCTGGCAGATAGAGCTGCCATCGCCCAGCCATAGGTTGAAGCATTAGTACGATAGCTTTCATGCTTCTGTCTTTGTTTATATTGATAATAATAACGCACTTCGGACATACAGCTGCTTTGATCAAAGGCAGGAATAAAGCTAAAGCCGGATTGAGCAACAGCCTTCTCCTTTTCTTTATGTAATAGCTTGGCGTAAGCTTCAATGGACAATATGGCAATGCGTGGTAACCCTGTCTTCATTTTGATCATTGGCGCACTGAGGATAGCTTTATGGAAATAATGTGGATAGTGTTCAAGAAAGAGCGTTGTTACAGCTCCACCCATGGAATGGGCAAAGATATCGCATGACTCTGTTTGTCCTAATGGTATAACAACCTCGTCCATAAACGTCTTTAAATCCATAACATAATCATCAAAGCTCTTAATATAAACGAGTTCATTATTGATAATTTCTCTTTCCGATTCACCATGACCTCTTTGTTCAAGAAAGAAGACGTTATAGCCTGCTTGATAGAAATACACAGCAATTTCATGATATTTCCCAAAGAAGCCACAAAAGCCATGCATGATCACCATCGACTTAGCAAGATGATCCTGTAAGCCATAATAATAACGTAGTTTCATACCTTCTTTATTCAAAAGAAAGCCACTATGAATATGTTCGATTAGCCAGTGCTTACATGTTGTTGCCATATATTGAGGAAACTCTTCATCATTTAAAAGATATACGCCTTCAGGTAAAGCCCCTTCCTCAATTGTCATGCCATCAAGCTTCTTCATCGTGCTATTCACCACCTAATAATATATTACAACCACTATGTACCCATCACAACATTATCAGCCTCTTTTACAAAATCTTATCCTTCCATTAACTTAAATAAAAAAGTTGCCTGAATATACAAGCAACCTTCAGCCTATGACTGTTATGAAAATATTGAGATTTTCTTTTACTTCATTGTAAATTGTGCTATACTACAAGCACATGGTCGGTTGGTGAAGTGGTCAACACACTTGGTTCTCATCCAAGCATTACAGGGGTTCGAACCCCCTACCGACTACCAATGAAAAATAAACCTATCAGGGTATAAAAAAAAGGAAAGCCTAGCTTTCTTTTTAAAATGTCAATTTTATTGTAAAAAAAATGGCTGGGGTAGTAGGATTCGAACCTACGAATGGCAGATTCAGAGTCTGCTGCCTTACCGCTTGGCTATACCCCAATGACATGGTTTATTATACACTATATTGAGGAGATGTAAAGAGTAAATGAGTAAAATTCGTACGAGATTTGCCCCTAGCCCAACTGGCTATATGCATATTGGTAACTTACGTACAGCCTTGTATTGTTATTTAATTGCGAAGCATCAGGGTGGCGATTTTATCTTGAGAATTGAAGATACTGACCAGAACCGTGAAGTTAAAGGTGCAACAGATGTTATCTTCAATACACTAAAGGAAACAGGATTAAACTGGGATGAAGGTCCTGATAAGCCAGGTGATGTTGGTCCCTACATCCAGTCAGAAAGACTTGGTATTTATAAGGATTATGCCAACAAATTAATTCAGGTTGGCGCAGCTCATTATTGTTTCTGCAACAAGGATGAAAAAGAAACTGAAGGCTTTGAAATGCGTGATCCATGCCGTTATCTTTCAAGTCAAGAAGTACAGGCAAAATTAGATGCTGGTGAAGAATATGTCATCAGACAGACAATTCCTGAAGAAGGCGTAGCAAGCTTTGATGATGAAATCTATGGTCATATTGAAGCTCCTGTTGACACTTTGGATGACGCTGTTCTTTTAAAGAGTGATGGCTTTCCAACATATAACTTTGCGAATGTCGTAGATGATCACTTGATGGGTATAACGGATGTCGTAAGAGGTAACGAATATTTATCTTCTACCCCTAAATACAACCTCCTCTATAAAGCTTTTAACTGGAATCCACCTAGATATATTCACCTTCCACCAGTTATGAAAGATGAACACAACAAGCTTTCTAAGCGTAATGGCGATGCAAGCTTCCAGGATTTGAAAGCTGAAGGCTATTTACCTCAGGCTATCTTAAACTATATTGCATTACTTGGCTGGGCACCTGCTGATGAAGAGATTCTTTCTCTTGATGATTTGATCAAACAATTCACTGTTGATCGTATTTCTAAAGCACCTGCTATCTTTGATAAGGATAAGCTTACATGGGTCAATGAAACATATTTAAGAAATATGACTTTGGATGAATTCCATGATCTTGTTTCACCATTATATAAAGATGCCTTAACACGTGAAGTTGATGAAAAGGAAATTTCAATGGTCCTTCAGCCTCGTTTAACACGTATTAATCTTGATGAAGTAAAGGGATTTGTAGATTTCATCAATGAATGCTTGCCATTTGATGCCGCATTATATAAGCATAAGAAAATGAAGACAAACCCATATAATTCATTAGAAGCATTAAAGCTTTCTTTACCTGCTATGGAAGCATGGGAAGATTATAGCGATGATGATGGTATGATGCATATGCAGATGGATATCGCAAAAGAACATGAATTGAAGAACGGTCGTATTATGTGGCCAATTCGTGTTGCGCTTTCCAATAAGGCAATGACTCCTGGTGGTTCAGTTGAAATTGCCCATATTCTTGGAAAAGAAGAAACACTTAAGCGCATGAGACAAGCTATCAATGATCTTGAAGCATGGGTTAAAGAAAATCCAGAAGCCTAAAAAGAAAGGTTCTATCAAAAACGATAGAACCTTTTTATACGTTTAAAGCTAGCGTTCTAACACTAGCTTTAAGACGTGGGAAAATTTGTATTCACTGACATAAGAAAGTATGAGAACTCTTTATGATGGAGAAGAAACAAACTCATACCTTCTTGTATTAGCCTAACATATTTCGAGAATAAAAACAGTGATAAAAGCGTGACAATATTCTATAAGCTAGGCTTATGTTGTTGATAGAATGCAATAAAATGATCGACAAAATGGTCATAAGCATGATTCTTGTAGGCTATGCCAAGTTCTGCATGATGATGAGTGTTTTTAGGTGAATGAGATGTAAGGCATCGAATGAAGTGCAGATTTCACTTGTGAGATAGCCAATACCTTCACCAAGAGCAACACTGACCTTTAAATCCATCAAGGTACTTACCTTCTTGACAATTTTAGGAGGCACCATCCCGATAGAATGATGAAATAAACTCACGATACAGTTCTTCCCTTGATTCAGGACCTATTGAAACGATAGGTTCATTTTCAAGCTCATGGGCATCAATGGAATCCCTATTAGCCAAAGGATGATTTAAGCTAACCCCAGCACAGAACTCCAAATCACATACCTTGCGATAAATGATCTTTTCATCATGTTGAAAAGCTGCCCCAATTCCAATAATTGCATCAACCATATCGCCTGCAAAGACCTCTTTGTATTTTTCTAAATCATAATACTTGAACTCCACGCGTTCATCAGAACTTCCTTGAAATGATTGAATAATTGTCGTAAAAACTTCCTGATCAAACATGCAATTAAAGCCAATTGTGATATGATCTTTCATTCGCTGATTCATATAAGCAAGTACTTCTTTATAATCATTATGCAGGCGCGTTACCTCCCGGTGATAAAATCGCCCTTCCTTTGTCAATTGTGAACGATAGCTTTCACGATTGAAAAGCGAAATGCCTAATTCTTCTTCTAACCGTGCAAGCTGTTGCGATACTGCTGATTGTGACATATAAAGCTTTTTCCAGCCGCCAAGAAACTTCCCTCTTCAACAACAGCCATAAATATTCTGATTTTTCGATCAAACATAATTTACTCTCGATATAACTACCACTAGCTAGATTATAGCCCAATTTCTTAGTAAGTTATCTAACTGCCATGAATTATATAAATTCATATATTATGTAGTTTATTATAGACAAAAAGGACTCCATCAAGCGATCGAGTCCTCAACAACAAGATGCACAACCTGATAATCATGATGGATGGCTTTAAGGATGGTTACAATGAAATCATTCTTGGCAATCTTTAATGTTGCTGTATTATCACAAGGATGCATGCCAATATTATCCCAGTCCATAATATCTTCATCAATTAATAATTGTACTTGATTTTCATGATCATGCATTAATCCTAGCGGAGATAATGAACCAGGACATATTTTCAACAAATCAAACATTGTTTCATCATCCGCAAAGGACAATCTTGCTGAATTGATTTGTTTTGATAATTCCTTAGTCTTGAATTTCTTATCCCCAGGCATTAAGAGAAGATAGAATTTTGTTTTCTGGCGATTAGTGAGCAGAAGATTCTTGGCAATAGGACAACCAAGTATTGTTGCGACTTCATCCAATGCTTCCATCGTAGCAATAGAAACATGTTCAGCTTGTTCATACTGAATACCTAAATCACTTAAGAATTGATATGTTTCCTCTTTTATATCCATTTTCATACCTCTTTTCTTTCTATTATACTTGTGAATTTTCATTTTTTCTATAAGATAGTAGTGAGGTGAAAATTTATGGCATATAAACATGTAATACTTTGGTCTTTAAAAGAAGAATTCAAAAATGATGAAATTAGAAAAGGCATTAAGGAAGGCTTAGAGTCACTTGATGGCAAGATTCCAGGCATGACTTATATTCATGTTCAGATTGATCCTACCGATGGCAGCAATGCTGATGCAATGTTAGAAAATGTCTTTGAAACAGAAGAAGATTTAAAAGCTTATGCTGTCAATCCCGATCATAATGCGATTGCCGATCAGTATGTAAGACCTTATACAGAAGTAAGACTTTGCTTGAATTTTAAGGTTGAAGACTAAAAAATCTGCGTTAAACGCAGATTTTTTCTTTAGATTAATCCTGAAATAATGCTGTTGAAAGGTAACGGTCACCAGTATCAGGTAATAACGCAACAATAGTCTTGCCTTCAGCTTCTGGACGTTTAGCCACTTCGATTGCCGCAGCAATTGCAGCACCTGAAGAAATACCTACAAGTACACCTTCATTATGACCAATTTCCTTGCCTACTCTGAAAGCATCTTCATTTGTCACAGTAACAACTTCATCATAAACAGATGTATCCAATGTATCAGGAACGAATCCTGCACCAATACCCTGAATCTTATGAGGTCCACCATGTCCTTCTGAAAGAACTGGAGAAGTTGCTGGTTCTACAGCTACAACCTTTACATCAGCCTTGTGTTCCTTTAAGTATTTACCAGTACCAGATAATGTACCACCAGTACCAACGCCTGAAATAAAGTAATCAACATTACCATCAGTATCTTCCCAGATTTCAGGACCTGTTGTTAGATAATGTGCTTTTGGATTTGATGGATTGACGAACTGACCTGGAACAAATGCTTTTTCATAACTTTCAGCTAATTCATTAGCTTTCTTGATTGCTCCTGTCATACCTTCAGCACCTGGTGTTAAGACTAGTTCTGCACCATATGCCTTCATTAACTGTCTTCTTTCTACTGACATTGTTTCAGGCATTACGATGACAATCTTGTATCCTCTAGCGGCTGCAATAGCTGATAAACCAATACCAGTGTTACCTGAAGTTGGTTCGATAATGACTGTATCTTTGTCTAACTTGCCTGCTGCTTCAGCATCATCAAGCATCTGCTTAGCAATTCTGTCTTTAACGCTTCCAGCGGGATTGAAGTATTCTAGCTTAGCAAGCACTTTAGCCTTTAAGTTATATTTTGCCTCTAAATGTGTTAATTCTAATAGTGGTGTATGACCTACTAACTGATCTGCACTTGTATAAATTTTTGCCATAATTGATATCCTCCGTATATTTACCCTTTTCTCTACTAGGTTTATGGTGTTATTATATGCCTACTCTTTTTATTATGCAATAGATTTGATAAATATTTTTGTATTTTCTTATTTTACTTAAATAGTTGTTGTATTTTTATTATAAATATAAAAAAAAGAAGGCATATGCCTTCTATAATAATGCTTGAATAGCTTCTTTAAGTTCTTCTGGATCAGTTGTTGATTCAAAGCGAGCTACAACTTCACCATCTTTGTTGATTAAGAATTTAGTGAAATTCCATTTAATATCACTTGTTTCCTTAAAGTCAGGATGTGCTTTCCCAACAAACTCTTCCATAAAGGCTTTCTTTTCACCTGTAAATCCAGCAAAGCCTTTTTGCGTCTTGAGATATGTATAGATTGGTGCTTCATTTTCACCATTTACATCAATCTTTGCAAACTGTGGGAAAGTGATACCAAAACGTCCTGTACAGAATGAATGAATATCATCATAGTCTCCTGGAGCCTGTTCACCAAACTGGTTGCATGGGAAATCTAGGATATCAAAGCCTTGATCATGAAATGCATCATAGAGCTTCTGTAAGCCTGGATATTGTGGTGTAAAACCGCATTGGGTTGCCGTATTGACGACTAAGAGAACCTTTCCTTTATAATCTGCTAAGTGTACTTCATTATTATTACCATCTAATACTGTATAATCGTAGATTGTTGCCATAAGTCTACCTCCTAGTTCTATTGTAGTCTTTTTTAAGCCCTATCACAAAAGAAACACTTCTTTTTATCGCGGTTTTTAGCGACCTATCAGGCGGTATGTGATATGTCTTTGATACCAGTCTATAATCGGACCTGTTCCTAAAGCGACAAAAAGCGTAGCAATGCCTACTGTAGTAATATGGCCAATCATCCCTGTTACTAAGCCTATGATTGCACAGATGACATCTGTTCCAATACGGGCATATTTGAAAGGAAAACCAGTCTTTGCTTCAATAAGTGGTGCAATGGCATCATAGGGAGCTACACCTAGATTACAATCCATATAGAGCGCACAGCCAAAACAGAGCACAAGTATTGCAACGACCAGAACTACAATACGAATAGCTAATAATGAAGAAAGTGATACTTCGGTAATATTAAATAAGGCAAAGAACTTACCAAAATACTCAACAATAAAGCCTAGCAAGAAAAGATTAATCAATGCCCCAATCCCAAAAGCCTTACGATTTAAATAAAGAACCGGCACATACATAACAATATTCAAGAACATTTGAAAGACACCAAGACTTATACCAAGAAGATGAGAAACACCCTTCGTCATCGATGTAAAAGGATCAATACCAAAACCAGTTAAATTCAATAAAGCAATACCTAGACCAATAGCTATATTGCCCAAAGTCGTCATCAAGATCAATCGTCTATTCATACATTTTCCTCCAGGTATTATTTAAACATAATGGGTTGATGATATTTTAAAATTTTCTCAAATAGAAAAAAGGTGAAATTACGTTAAATAACGTAATTATCACCTTGCATGCCCGAACCTGTTAATTCATCCAATGTAATACCATCTAAATAGTCCTTTGTGACTTTATAGAGGCCTTGCCACATTGGTAATGTTTTGCATGTCAAATGACGTTCACACTGATTAGGATCATCTTCCATACAGGCAATTGGCACAAGCGAGCCTTCTGTCACTTCTAAGATTGAAGCAACCGTATATGTAGATGCTTCTCTTGTCAGACGATAGCCTCCACCCTTGCCACGCAACCCTTCTACAAAGTGTGCCTTTGATAATGATTTAATAATAACTTCTAGATACTTTTCACTTATATCCTGTCTTTGGGCAATATCTTTTAAAGGAATAAATTGAGTAGGATCATGCTCAGCGAGATCGACCATGACTCTTAAAGCGTAACGGCCTTTTGTTGATACTTTCATAAAACCCCTCCTAACTTATATCCCTAGTATACCGTAGGGTTTATAGTATTGCAAGAAAAATGGATAAAAAAGAAAAGGCCTCAATGAGACCTTCTCCTTAGATAAACTATTATTAAGCCTTACCGATTGAACCGAAGCATTCAAGTCTGTCTTTAACACCAGCTCTGATAGCTTCGAAACCAGGGTTAAGTAATTTACGAGGATCGTAACCTTTACCCTGCTGATCTTTACCTTCTTCGATGTACTTTCTAGTAGCAGCTGCGAATACTAACTGTAATTCAGTATTTACATTAACTTTAGATACACCTAAAGAGATAGCTTTCTTAACCTGTTCATCAGGGATACCAGAACCACCATGTAATACCATAGGCATCTTAGGTCCGATAGCTTCCTTAATGTTAGCTAATACATCGAACTGTAAACCAGCCCAGTTTGCAGGATATTTACCATGGATATTACCGATACCACATGCTAAGAAGTCTACGCCTAAAGAAGCAACTTCAGCACATTCTTTTGGATCTGCACATTCACCAGTTGAAATAACACCGTCTTCTTCACCACCGATGCCACCAACTTCTGCTTCTAATGAAACACCTTTAGAATGACATAATTCAACCATTTCTTTAGTCTTAGCGATGTTTTCGTCGATGTCATAATGAGAACCATCAAACATGATTGAAGAGAAGCCAGCTTCTAATGCAGCATGAGCACCTTCCCATGAACCATGGTCTAAGTGTAAAGCTACTGGTACAGTGATACCTAAAGCTTCAACCATTGCTGAAACCATTGCATGTACAGTCTTGAAACCAGTCATATATTTAGCTGCACCTTCAGATACACCTAAGATTACTGGAGCTTTTAATTCTTCACATTCAAGAAGAATTGCTTTTGTCCATTCTAAGTTGTTGATGTTGAACTGAGCGATTGCATAATGGCCTTCTAAAGCCTTATCGATCATTTCTTTTGCGGATACTAATCCCATTGTTTATCTCTCCTTTTCCTTTATTAAACTACTGTTATAATACTCTTTTTATACTAGTTTGACTAGACAAATACCTATTTTTTAAAAACTTTAACAAACCTCCCTTATTCCTCATATCTCCTTTTTAATTTCATTAACATTTCTATTTAAATATAAAACAATTATTTTCAATAATATCTTGTATGTCATCAAAAAAGACAAGGCGATCCTTGTCTAGCGTAATGATGTTTTATCTTCAAATTGTGCTGATGAGAAATGGTAAAGACCAATACCAAGTGACTGTGAGAGATTCAACGAATCAATCTTTGATGTATGCGGAATAAAGACTGACTGGCCATAATTCAAGAATGAATCATCAAGACCACTGCTCTCATTTCCAAATATCAAGGCATGTAAGTTATTTGTATGAACATGATGAATATTCTTTGCGCCCTTAAGCATGAATGGATAACATTCATAACCCTGATATGCCTGATAATATTCTTCAAAGCTCTTAAAGCGTTTGATATGCAGCGAGAAGATTGCCCCCATTGATGCACGAATGACTTTTGGATTAAAGATATCGCAAGCTGGTTCAATAATCGCAAGGTTGTTGTAGTTAAAACCTAACATCGTACGCATGATTGTTCCCATATTGCCCATATCCATAGGATTGACAAGAACAACATGATTATCTCGTTCAAGATTATCTTCATAAGTCTTAAACACCCCAATTGCATAACAATTGTTTTTTGGTGAGAGTTTATCGATTGTGGGATCATGAATATCAATATGGATATGATATTGATTGCAGAGTTCTTTGATTTTAGGATAACCGCTGTTTTCTTCAATACTTGAGTGAACGACAACTCTCTTAATGACTTCAGGACGGTTTTCTAAGAGTTCGATTGTTGGAAAGACACCAAGCGTATAAGATTCATCCGCTCCCTTTTTATAGACTTTCATTTTCATCACCTACACTTTCATGATATTGTTCGTAAAGATCATGGGCAAATTTCGCATTTACAGGCACGCCTTCTCCTAATGCATACATATGAGCCAAAGCTAAAGTTGCTTCCTCGTTAGCTTGATAATAGGCATAGCTATAATACTTCAATGCCTCATCTAAGTTTTGCGTAACGCCTAGTCCTTCCTGATAAAGACGTCCAAGACGATAAAGGGCTAAGCTGTCATATGCCTGTGCCCCTTTGACATAATGGAGAAAAGCATCATGAAAGACATTCTGGTCTTCGAGAATTGTGCCTAATAAGCCATAGCTTCTTGGATCCTCACTTTCACTAAGCTCTCTTACTGCTTCCTCACTATTTCCATCTTCCAAGTAAAGTCTGCCCAGGGCATAAAAGCATTCATTTTCATTGAGGCTAGCTCCTTGCTGATAATAATGGATAGCCTTTTCTCTATCCATTTCTACGCCTTTACCTTCCTCATTCATCATTCCTAGATAATAATAAGCTTCATCATCACCCATATATTCTAAATCTTCAAATAAATGATAGGCTGTTTCATAATCCTGAGGAACACCAACACCATCATAATAAGCCAATGCCGCAATATGAAGATCCCTGATCTTTTCATTTTCTTTAGCATATTTTAAGACATTCTCAAGATTCACAATCTCAATGTCCCAATCAATATCATTGACAATTTCTTTGCTGAGTGCAAGCATGAAGACTGCTTCATTTTCATCAATTTCTAAATAATCACGAAGCATGGCAATATGATCGGCAAAAGGAATATGACGATTAAGAATAAGCGTATCAAACAAACCTGCTTTCAGAGCTTCCGTCATTTCATAACACTCTTCATAATAATCTAGAGAATAAGAATTAATCTTTTCTTCAAATGCATCCACATCCCAGAGAATGGATAGCCCTTCTTCATTTAAAACATGCATCAACGCTTCTTTTACTCCACGATTAAATGTTTTCATTCTTGCCACCCCTTGTTTTTCCATTATACTCAATTTATTTCGAAAAAGAAACATGTTATAATCGCCCTGGAGGTAATACTATGAGCGAACTAGCTTGTCCTAAATGCCACCAGCCACTTATTCGAGCTGGTCGTACATACAAATGTGAAAACAATCATAATTATGATATTTCAAAAAGAGGTTATATCAACCTCTTGCTTAACCCTGATAAAAGACATAACAATCCTGGTGATTCTAAAGAATCTCTTATTGCTAGAAAAGCCTATCTGGATAAAGGCTATTATGATCCCATTCTTCATGAAGTTACCCACTACATTCAAGAACATGCCCATAAAGAAATGGCAATTCTTGATTTAGGATGTGGGGAAGGTTATTACGCCTTTAAGGCAAAACAAATATTGGGAGATCAGAATAGATATTATGCTTTAGATATTTCTAAAGAAGCGATTAATATGGCTACTCGCTATGACCAGGATATTACCTGGATTGTTGGTAATTCAAAGAATATCCCTATTCTTGATCACTCACTTGATGTTATCATGGCTCTTTTTACCGTTGTTAATGCCAACGAGATTGCCCGTACATTAAAGAAAGATGGTTACATGATTCATGTCACAGCCAATAAGAACCATCTTATTGAAATCAAACATCTCATTTATGATGAGGTTCATGAAAAATCAGATGAATTCATCAGACAGCCATTCCCTGTTATAGAATCCTATGACTTTACGAAAAAAGTGAATATTAATAACCGTGAAGATGCTTTAAACTTATTAAAGATGACACCACATTATTATCATATTAAGAAGGAGCGCCGTAGTGTTCTTGATACGCTTGAAGCACTTGACATTACGATTGATTTGCGCATTACGGTATATGCACCATGGAAACAATAAGAAAACATGATTATCTCGCTTTCCATATTGATGATGAGTTTGCGAACAAGTCTATTCATGACTTCTTTGAAAGCTTTCATCTTTCAAGAAAGACCATCCATCTTCTCCAACAAAACAAGAATTATACGCTTAATGGACAATTTGCTTCAATCTCTACCATGCTGAAAGCTGGTGACTGGTTGAGTGTAAAGGCCTATGAACATGATGATGGCATATATGTCCCAGGAAATAAAGCACCTCAGATTATCTTTGAAGATGACTACTTCCTGATTGTCAATAAGCCATGCAACCTTCCTGTATTTCCTGCTCACAAAGATGATACACATTCTCTCTCCCATCAGGTCAGCTATTATTATCATTCCCAGGGCTATGATATTCCTGTCCGCTTTATTCATCGTCTTGATGATGAGACGGGTGGCCTTGTTATTTATGTGAAATGTACATTCTTACAGCCTTTGATGGACTATTTGCTTTCAATCAAGCAGATTCATCGTCATTATCTTGCTTTGGTAGAAGGCAACTTCCCTAATTATAAGGAATATGTCATTGATAAGCCTATTGCTCGCAATCGCCATGATGCCAGGAAGATGCGTGTAGGCGGTGATAAGCAAGCCATTACAAGATACCATTTAATGGAAAACTATGACGGCTATGCCTTAATTGAATGTGTTCTTGAAACAGGAAGAAGACACCAGATTCGTGTTCATCTTGCTGCCATTGGTCATCCATTACTCGGCGATGCCCTTTACAACAAGCATCCAGGACAATTAAAAAGACAGGCTTTACATGCCTATCTCATCGAATTCATTCATCCAATCACTAAGGAAGTCATCCGCCTGACTTCTCCACTTCCTGATGATATGGCTGAATATGTCGATTAGGATCTGATTTTTCAGATCCTTTTCATTTGCATTTCAATAATAAAACAAACCTCTTCACCCACATGTCCTTCAACATGAAAACAATCATTCTCTAGCCGACTATAAAGATCCAACATTTCACCATAGCGGACTTCTTTCTTGTAGTTGATATCAATTTGTGTACATGTATGTTGACGCAAGTAATCAATTGGTAATAGATCATAGGCATGAGCGATATAGCGTGTATTATTCATATGACCATTTGTATCTAGATCGCTATAGCTCACTTTTATAGCATGCTGAAAGATAAC
>ODAI011154123.1_pt1 | contig 30837 bp, 26 predicted proteins | sample 1539321 | NCBI WGS metagenome assembly ODAI01 (sample SAMN02144231, study PRJEB22623) | gut metagenome | biome: sheep rumen | host: Ovis aries | place: New Zealand
AACAGGTGGAAAAAAGCCGATACCCCATCGAGGCTCCAAGGGGAAATATCTACTCTCACGATATGCGATTGTTGGTAACCACAATACCAAGCTACTACCTGCGCTTTGACTTCAAAGCCAACATAGTGCTTAAAGACAACGGACAATTTTTCTACGACAATGTTGACATCCTCGCAAACACCCTTAGCGATGTCTATCATGATCATGACCAACAATGGTATCGCGAGATGCTCATCAAAACATATAAGCGCATCAATGAGTCAAAAAAAGGCGCGAGAACCGCAAAACTTAACGACAAGCGTATCTCGCACTCGCAGATGCTCAAAATCAAACAAAGTGAAGCTTTTGACAAAAAACATTTCTACCATGTTAACACATTGAGCGTGGACACCATCTATGAGCGTCGCCGCCCCTATGGACAACTGGCACAACGCACACTGGGCAACATCTACTCGCAGGACCAATACAACAGCGACTTGACGCGCATATATCGGCGAGGCTCCGGGCAAAATGGTTTGGAGAACTTTTTTGACAAGAACCTGCGGGGTAGTGATGGCATACAACAAATAGTATGGGCTTATGGCAAAGACGTGCGTCTTAACGTGATAGACCCTATTCCCGGCAACGATATCATCACTACCTTGGATATCGACCTACAGGACATTGTTGAGAATGAACTGGAAAAGAAATTACGCCTTATGGGTGGTAAATGGGGTTGCGCAATACTAATGGAAGTTAACACGGGAGGCATATTGGCATGCGCGAACCTCGGACTGGCATCAGACGGCAACTACTACGAGAACGACAACTATGCCGCACGCCGTGTGGAACCCGGTTCAACGATGAAAACCATGTCCATCATGGCTGCACTTGAGGATGGACTGATACAGATGGATGACATCATTGACACAGGCACCACAGGTTCGATGCGCCTTAATGACAGGGTCTCATCAAAAGAAGAGCGCCCCATCACCGACTGGTCGGCACGATTCCACAGCGGCTTCGGAAAAATCAGAATCGAGGAGGCGCTCTATGCATCTTCAAACATCGGTATAGCACAAGTAATCCTCAACGCCTATGGCAAGAACTACGACAAATATCTTGAACGCCTCGAAGAGATGGGTATAACGGACCCGCGCAGCATAGAACTCAACAACGCCCAAGAACCTTTGCTCAAGACCCCTCCTGCCGAATTCACCTTCGCCACCATGAGTTACGGATACTACGCCGAACTGCCACCGATATATACCATACGCTATTACAATGCCATAGCCAATAACGGCAAAATGGTGCGTCCGCACCTATGCAGAGCCATCGCGCAAAACGGCAAAATAATAGAAGAATTTGAACCGGAAGTAATCCGCAACAAGATATGTAGCAACAGAGTCCTCAAGCAGATACAATCAGCTCTGGAAAATGTCGTGTGGAGCGACAAAGAGGTGTGGTTCGAGGGCGAGCAGAAGATGCACCGTATCGCTACCGGTACCGCAGCCCGCAGCAAACTGGTACGCATAGCCGGCAAAACGGGCACCGTGCAGCTACTTGTGAACAAGACCTACTCGACACAGCGTCACCGTATCAGTTTCTGTGGCTACTTCCCCGTTGAAGACCCTAAATATACCTGCTTGGTCGTCATTCACGACCCCGCGAGTCCCGGTGCAGGAGGCAGTGACTGCGCGGTAGTGGTCAAGAACATCGCGGAACGCACCATATCGCTCAAACAACGACGCACACCGCAGCAAATAGCAGCTATCAATAATGGCGCACAAGGGCTGCCGAGCATCAAAACAGGCTATGAGCAAGCCATCTATCAAGTGCAAAAAGAAATAGACATAAGCCGCGAGGATGTCACAGCCAAAAAACGCGGCACAAGGATTTTGTCCTTCCAGACATCTACCGAAAACGGCGGACACCTGCAAACATCAGAGCGCAAAATCAATACCGACAATGGTCTGGTACCCAACGTGTTAGGCATGGGCGCGAAAGACGCCGTGTATCTGCTTGAGAGGACAGGAATGAGCGTAAACATGCACGGAGCGGGAAAGGTTGTGGCGCAAAGTATTGCACCAGGAACCAAAACGAAGAAAGGAACAATAATAAACATCACATTAAGATAATAATCATGCTACTCACACATCTGCTTGACAATATCCATCATAGTGTGCTTCAGGGCAGCACAGACATTGACATCACCAATATCCGTTTCGACTCGCGCCTTGTCTGTGCCGGCGACGTATTTGTAGCCACAGTAGGTACCTCGGTTGACGGTCATGACTTCATAGAAAACGCGGTAAGGAGCGGAGCCGTGGCTATAGTATGCCAGAAGCGCATGGAGAATATGCTCAGCGGCATAACATACATACTCGTTGACAACAGCAACTACGCCCTGGCCCTGATGGCAAATGCCTATTATGGTCAACCATCAACAAAACTCACACTGGTCGGAGTAACAGGCACTAACGGCAAGACAACCATAGCCACACTACTCTACAAACTGACTATGGCTATGGGCTTCAAAACCGGCTTGCTGTCAACAGTGTGCAACTACATTAACGAAGATGAAATCCCCGCCACTCACACCACTCCCGATGCCCTGCAACTCAACGCTCTGCTCAAAAGAATGGTTGACCACGGATGTCAATACGCATTCATGGAAGTCAGTTCGCACGCCGCCGACCAAGACCGCATCGCGGGACTGCACTTCAGGGGAGGCATTTTCACCAACCTCACCCGAGACCACATTGACTACCATAAAACGTTCGATAACTATCTGCACGCCAAGCAGAAATTCTTCAACATGCTGCCCGATACAGCCTTTGCCGTCACCAACAAAGACGACCGCAACGGGCTGATAATGACGCAAAACAGTAAAGCTCGCATAGTGACCTACAGCACACAGTCCATGGCTGACTACCGAGGGCAGATTCTCGAACAAGGCTTTGACGGTATGCTGCTCAACCTCGACCATAGGGAAGTCTTCGTACGTCTTGTAGGGCGCTTTAACCTTAGCAACATCCTCGCCATTTATGCTGCGGCAGCACAACTGGGTTTCGACAAAGACGACATACTGCGAGTGCTCAGTTCACTGACAGCCGTCAACGGACGTTTTCAGCCAATCATATCACCTAAAGGCTGGACGGCAATCATCGACTACGCACATACACCTGATGCCGTGGCTAACGTGATAGACACCATCAACAGCATACGCAAACACAGCGCCCGACTCATCACCGTCGTCGGATGCGGAGGCAACCGCGACAAAGGCAAAAGACCTCAAATGGCGCGCAAAGCTTATGACGGATCGTCACTTCTAATACTGACAAGCGACAATCCAAGACTCGAAAAACCGGAAGACATCATCAATGATATGCTCGCCGGTCTGAACACCGAAGAACAAAACAACACTATGGTCATCACCAACAGGCATGAGGCGATAAAAACGGCATGCCTCTTGGCGCAAACCGATGACGTGATACTCATAGCCGGCAAAGGCCATGAAAACTACCAAATCATAGGAACCGAAAAGCACCACTTCGATGACCACGAAGAAGTGGCAAAATACCTGTAAAAAATATCATTAACAAATTATGTTATATCATCTTTTTCATTACCTCTCATTACATTACGATTTTCCTGGACTGCGCTTGTTCGACTACATCTCATTCCGGGCAGCCCTGGGCTTCATAATTTCAATACTGACAGCCACATTAGTCGGGGACAAGATTATCGACTTCCTGCGTCGTCACCAGATAGGCGAAACGGTTCGTAAGCTCGGTGTAGAAGGCGAAGAAAAAAAGAAAAATACCCCCACCATGGGTGGCATAATAATCATCATCTCGTTGCTGCTACCTATTATCCTGCTCGGCGACCTAACCAATGTCTATGTGTGGCTTATGATTTTCACCATCATAACTTTGGGCATATTGGGCTTTGCAGACGACTATATCAAAGTCTTTAAGCATAACAAAGAAGGGCTCAATGGTCGCTATAAGATTGTGGGACAGGTCATTGTCGGTCTGGTAGTGGGCATAGTGATGTGGGCACACCCTGATGTTACCATTCGTCAGAACTTCACCAACGACAAGCAGGAAATAACATATCGTCAGTCGTCCATCAAAGCCACAGACACCACCATACCCTTCGTCAAGAACCATAACTTCAACTATGCCGCACCTTTCCGTTGGGCTGGCGAGTATAAGGATTTTCTTGGTTGGGTATTCTTTGTTTTTGCGTGCGTGTTTATCGTTACCGCAGTGAGCAACGGCGCCAATCTCACCGATGGCCTTGATGGCCTGGCAACAGGTACCTGCGCAATCATTGGCGCGGCATTGGGCGTTATTGCATGGGTGAGCGGCAACACCAAGTTCGCCTCATTCTTCAACATCATGTATATCAGCGGTGTGGGCGAGATGTCAATTTTCGCCGCCATATTCATCGGAGCCACGATAGGTTTCCTATGGTACAACACAGCTCCGGCACAGGTATTTATGGGGGACACCGGTTCGCTGACACTGGGCGGTATCATAGCCGTATTTGCAATTATCATACGCAAAGAATTACTGCTACCGATACTCTGCGGCATATTCGTCATGGAAAGCCTGTCAGTAATAATTCAAACGGCATACTTCAAATATACCAGAAAAAAATATGGCACGCCAAAACGCATCTTCAAAATGACGCCCCTGCACCACCATTTCCAGCACGACGCCGGAAAGATAGACGCCTACATACAAAAGCCCGAGAAAGAAGTACCGGAAACTAAACTCGTAGTGCGTTTCTGGATTATAGGACTGCTGCTTGCCGCACTGACAATCATAACACTAAAAATCAGATAATGAAGAAGATAGTCATTCTCGGAGCAGGCGAGAGCGGTGTAGGCTCCGCCATACTGGCTAAAAAAATAGGATGCCAAGTGTTCGTATCGGACAAGGGAAGCATCAAACAAAACTACATATCGGAACTCGAGCACTATGGCATAGCCTATGAGCAGGGACATCATAGCACGGACGTGATACTCGGTGCCGATGAGGTCATCAAAAGTCCCGGCATTCCCGACACGGCGCCGCTGATAGTGGCTCTGCGCAAACAAGGCACACCGGTAATTTCGGAAATAGAATTCGCGGCACGGCATTCACACGCCACATTTCTGTGCGTGACAGGCTCCAACGGCAAAACCACCACCACATCGCTACTCTACCATATCCTTGACAGTGCCGGACTTGACGTGGGCTTGGGCGGTAACATCGGTAAGAGCCTTGCCAGACAGGTGGCACTGCACGACAGACAGTACTACGTTCTCGAACTATCAAGTTTTCAACTTGATGGCATGTACCAATTCCGCGCTCACATAGCCATACTTCTCAACATCACCCCCGACCACCTCGACCGCTATGATCATAACTTTATGAACTATGCCCGCGCCAAGATGCGCATAACACAAAATCAGACCGCCGGGGACTATTTCATCTATTGGGCTGACGACCCGGTAATCCGGCAAATGCTCGCCGAACACCCCTGTTCGGCGACAGCCCTGCCCTTTGACGACAAGCACTCCTATGCCGATTTCGACATCGCCAAAACCATGACACTGCAAGGACGCCACAACCTCTACAACGCTACGGCAGCGGTCATCGCGGCACTGAAAACAGGTATTGGACAAGACAAGATAAAATCAGCCTTGGCAACATTCCAAGCCATAGAACATCGCTTAGAGCCCGTGACCACCATCAATGGTGTACGATTTGTCAACGACAGCAAGGCCACCAATGTCGATAGTTGCTACTATGCCCTTGAGAGCATGACAACACCCGTAGTACTCATCCTTGGGGGTAAGGATAAAGGCAATGATTATACGCAAATCGACAACCTCATACACCAAAAAGTACATACTTTGGTATTCATGGGCATCAATAACGAACCCCTCAGGCAGCACTTCGCGGGATGTGGCATCAACATCATCGACACCGACAATATCGCCGACGCCGTGAGCAAAGCCTACCATGCCGCCAGAACAGGAGATACCGTGCTACTAAGCCCCTGCTGCGCAAGCTTCGACCTATTCAGCAGCTATGAAGACCGAGGAAGGCAATTCAAACAACAAGTATCGCAACTGACATGATAAAAACAGACCTCACACAAGTCAACAAAACTGACAAAGGACTATGGATATGCTACGGCATGTTCCTCTTGGTCAGTGCCATAGTGAGTTTTTCGAGCAATAGCCAAGACGTGTACAAAGCCGCAACCTTCTACTCGCCGTGGATAAGCCACATGACAAAACTCCTCATGGGGCTCGTAGTGATATTTTTCATGCAATTCATGCCTGTCCGTGTATTGCGCAACATATCCCCCGCACTATTTTGGATTAGCATCTTCACCCAAATCCTGTGCTTCGTGCCCGGCATAAGGGTCAACAACATCCACGGTGTGTACCGCACCATCCACGTACCTGGTTTTCCCATGGACCTGCAGCCTGACGAGTATATCAAATTCACACTGATACTCTACCTCGCCATTATCATCATCGATTTCCTGCATACCGAAGACACCGAACGACGCAAGAATTTGAAGATCAAATACGCCGTGGCTACGATAGCGGCAATAATCACCGTGATTCCCTACCACACTTCAACAGCCATGATGTATTTGGCAACGGCGGTAATGATGGTCTTTGTGTCAGGGCTCTACACACGCCAAATCATTTTCGGCATCGTTGCGGCGGCTATTGTCGGTGTGATAGGAGTGTGGAGTCTGGTGGGTCTGCGCCATGCCGGAGTACAACTGCCATGGCGACTGGCTACCGTAGCGGGACGTGTTGACCGCTTCATCAAGGACGAACCCGACGAGATAAAATATAACATCAAAGCAGACCCTAAAACGGCACAGCTCAAATACTGCAAGATATCCATCGCCAACGGTGCCGGCATTATAGGTACCGGTCCGGGCAAAAGTCTTGAGCGCGACGTGCTGCCCGTAGCCAATGCCGACTGCGTGTTCGCCATCATAGTCGAGGAATGGGGATGGATAGGCATTCTCGTGACCCTGTCGCTATATATGTTTCTGCTCAACCGCGTGGGGTATATAGTCAAAAAAAGTTATGACGACTATATGTCACTCGTAGCGCTCAGTTGCGGACTGTTTATAGCCCTGCAGGCTCTGATCAGCATCATCTGCGTGCTGGACATCATGCCTGCTACCGGACAGCCGCTGCCTTTCATATCCGTAGGTGGCAACTCTGCGTTGAGCATGGGATTCGGACTGGGAACTATCATGTGTATCAGTAAAGCCCAAAGGACTGAACTGAACAGAATACAAGACATAGAACAAACCAGCGAAGAGACCTCCAGACCTGTTATCACTTTTGATGATGATAATGAAGAGGAGACGCCACAAGATGACATAATTATCGAACAATGATACGCCTGATTACCATAACTCTCACCCAGAGCATCCTGCTCTGCGCCGCCCAAGTGCTCCTCAAGCATGCCCTGCTTATCATGGGCCACGTAACAGCCTCATGGACATTCGTGCGCTCACTACTCACCAACTGGTGGCTGCTGGCAAGCGGCATAACATTCACTTTGGCAAGTCTGCTGTGGATGTACCTTCTCAAGAATTACCCCTTCTCAATAGCATATCCGCTATCAAGCCTGACATACGTATTCGGTATGCTGTGCGCCACAGTCATATTCCACGAAAATGTCAGAGTGGCGCAATGGATAGGAGTGCTGCTAATCATCAGCGGATGCGCGTTAATAGCTAAATAGTGATGACAACAGATATTTTCTCACAACTCAATGATAGTCAAGCCCAAGCCGTACGAGACATCACAGGTCCGTCGCTTGTTATCGCCGGAGCCGGTTCGGGCAAGACACGCGTGCTGACATACAAAATAGCCTACCTCATCGAGCAGGGCATGAAACCCGGCAACATCCTTGCGCTGACATTTACCAACAAAGCGGCGCGTGAAATGCAGTCGCGCATAGAGCAACTGCTACCGGGCAGACATACCCACTACCTGTGGATGGGAACTTTTCACCATATCTGCAGCCGCATACTGCGCGTTGAGGCTCAAAACATGGGATATACACGAGACTTCACCATCTACGACACCGATGACACAAAAAACCTGCTCAAACGTATCGTCAAAGACCTCAAACTCGACGACAAACTCTACAAAGCGAGCACATTATACAACAGAATTTCAGCTGCGAAAAACGCTCTCATATCACCGCGCAAATACTCCACCGACCACGACATCACACAACGTGATCAACAGGCACGACTCTATAGAATGGCAGAAATTTACGCCGAATACAACAAAAGGCTCAAAGCCTCGAACGCTATGGACTTCGACGACCTGCTATACAACACCAACGTGCTGCTGCGCGACTTCCCCGACATACTGCGCAAATACCAGGAAATATTCCAATTCATACTTGTTGACGAGTATCAGGACACCAACTTCTCGCAGTACCTCATAGTGCGCAAGCTCGCCGAACTGCACCACCGCATATGCGTTGTGGGCGATGACGCGCAAAGCATATATAGTTTCCGGGGCGCTAACATCTACAACATCCTCAACTTCCAGCAGCAATACCCCGAATCGAAACTCTATAAACTGGAACAGAACTATCGTAGCACACAAAATATAGTCAGCGCCGCCAATAGTTTGATAAGTCATAATAAAAACCAGATACCCAAGCAGGTATATTCCATGGGCAATGACGGCGAAGTGCTGCATATCCTCAAGGCCGACACCGATACGGAAGAAGCCGAACTCACAGCCCGGAATATCGTTAAGCTTCAACGCCGCGACATCAACCTCGAAAACATAGCCATGCTCTATCGCACTAATGCCCAGAGCCGTGTACTGGAACAGGTGTTGCGCAAATATAATATCCCCTACCGCGTCTATGGCGGACATAGTTTCTACCAACGACGCGAAATCAAGGACGCGCTGGCATATATGCGTCTGCTGGTCAACAACCGCGATGAAGAAAGCCTCACACGCATCATCAACGTGCCGGCACGAGGCATAGGACCTACGACCGTCAACAAGATACTACTGGCTGCACGGCAATATGACGTACCGGCTTGGCACGTATTGCTCAACCCTATGCAATACCACCTCGACGTCAATGCCGGAACTCACAAGAAACTCGCGGCATTCACGCAACTCATCAACAATGCCATAGAGGATATGCGCACCAATGACGCCTATAACGTAGCCAAAAACATCCTTGAACATAGCGGACTTATGGCTGATGCCGCCGCAGATGACACGCCGGAAGGCATCTCACGACACGAAAACCTGCAGGAACTGCTCACCGGCATTCATGAATTCGAAGAACAACAACGACAAATCAACGACGAGCAGACTATTCTGCTTAGCGACTTCCTATCAACAGTAGCGCTGCAAACAGACCAAGACGACAAAGAAGACGACCAAAGCGAAAAAGTAACCATGATGACCATCCATGCCGCCAAAGGACTGGAATATGACGTCATATTCGTGCTCGGACTCGAAGAAGGACTATTTCCTTCTGATATGTCACAAAGCGAGGATGATGTGGAGGAAGAACGACGCCTGTTCTACGTGGCTATAACACGTGCCAAGAAATATTGCTACCTCGGATTTGCGGCACAGCGCTTTCGTAACGGCAAAACGACATTCTGCGTGCCCAGCCGGTTTCTGAGCGAGATAGATGACAAATACATTGACAAACCTCAGCACCTGTTCCGAAAGCAAAGTTTCGCAAGGCAATACAGCGGACGCTACGATTATGACTTCGAAGACGAGCTTGATACATGGAACAACATAGGTGATAGTCACTCACCATTTCCCTCACAAACCTCAACAACATACACACCCGCTACGCGGCAAATCAATAAAACACCCGTTGGCTCGGCATACGTCAAAGGCAACAGACAACAGGCACAATCGTCATTTACGGCTGGCATGAGAGTATGCCATGCGGTATTCGGCAAAGGAACTATAACAGATATCTATACCGAAAACGACAATGTTAAGATAGAAATCATGTTCGACGAAGGCGGCAAAAAAACCATGCTCGAAAAATTCGCCAGACTAACAGTAGAATAGCCCCACTATAGCCATGTGGCATATCATGATTTTCACACAAACACAGCACCCGTATTCATAAAATCAGGGGCGACTGCCCATTAATCCTTGTTCTTCAATCCTTGTTTTTTCAACAACAACTACCATTTGCCTAATACGCAAAAAAACTGTAACTTTGCGTAGAATTAGTTGACAGGTATCTTATGACCGGACGTTTTGCGCCAAGTCCCACAGGGCGTATGCATCTGGGGAATGTTTATGCGGCATTGCTGTCGTGGCTTTTCGCTAAAAGTCAGGGCAGTGCGTGGTTGTTGCGTATTGAGGATTTGGATCCCGAGCGTAGCAGTGAGCACTATGCCGACCAGATATTGCGCGACCTTGAATGGCTCGGACTCACGTGGGACGGAGAAGTCCTCTACCAAAGCCGCCGCAAAGCCATCTACGAGTACTATTACGATCGGCTCACGCGCCTCGAGCTTGTATATCCCTGTTTCTGCACACGGGCCGACATCATGGCAACTCAGGCGCCGCACCAGACCGACAACCGCATCGTATATGCCGGCACGTGCCGAACACTCACACCGGCAGACGTAGCAAGCATGATGACCCGGCGCAAACCGGCGTGGAGAATGATTATGCCCGATAGGCAAAGCACCTATACAGACCTGATTTACGGCGAACAACGGGCAAACCTAAGACAGCAATGTGGCGATATCATCATACGCCGGGCCGACGGAGCATTCGCCTATCAACTCGCGGTGACCATTGACGACGCGCTCAGTGGCATACAACAAGTGGTCCGAGGACGCGACCTGCTACTCTCGGCACATCAGCAAATGGCTATCGCTACAACCCTTGGGCTGCCAACGCAGCATTATGCCCATCTGCCGCTCTTAATCAACGAGCACGGTCAACGACTCTCAAAGCGCGATGAAAGCCTCCACCTCGGAGTGCTCAAAGAACATTACACTCCGCAGCAGATTATTGGCATGATTGCCTATAAAAGCCATATCACACCATATATGACACCTATGACGGCACAAGAAGTGCTCAACATCTTTGACTACAGGAATTTAGAACCCAAAGACATTGTTATTAGCGCATAAAGATATGAAAATCACCATTCTTATACCAGCCTATAACGAGCAGGACAACATAGCGCCTCTCATTCAGGCCCTTGACATCGCCAAAAGTGATATGCCCGACTACCAATGGGAATATCTATTTGTCAACGACGGCAGCACCGACGGCACCTTAAGCATACTGGAAGCGCTTCATAACGAGCGCGATGATGTGGCGTACGTCGATTTGTCGCGCAACTTCGGTAAAGAAAACGCCATGCTTGCCGGTTTCGATTATGCCACCGGCGACGCCATGATAATCATGGACGCCGACCTGCAAGACCCTCCTTCGGTCATCAAAGACATGGTACTAAAATGGCGTGAAGGCTACGACGATGTTTATGCTCGCCGTAAATCGCGGGGGCGTGAATCATGGCTCCGCAAACAACTCTCGCTGACATTCTATCGCATCCTGCAAGGCTCCACTAAAATTGATATTCTGCCCAATGTGGGAGACTTTCGACTGCTGGACCGCAAATGCATTGAGGCTATGCGCAAACTGCGAGAGTCAGGACGTTACACCAAAGGCCTGTTCACATACATAGGATTTCGGAAAACGGCAGTGGAATTTGACCGCAACGACAGGACGCAAGGCAAGTCAAGTTTTAATTTCGGCAAGCTTTTTGCCCTCGCCATGGAAGGGATTACGTCATATACCACGGCACCTCTCCGCCTCGCAACACTTGTTGGAGTGCTCGTATCACTGCTCGCATTCATATATATGGTCTATGTTTTCGTCAAGGCGTTGCTATTCGGCGACCCCGTGGCAGGATATCCCACACTGATGACGGTTATTCTGTTTCTTGGCGGAGTGCAACTGCTAACCATCGGTATCATCGGCGAATACCTCGCCAGAGTTTTCAACGAAGTCAAACAAAGACCCGTATATTTCGTACGAGACTATAAGGAGACTAAAAAACAATAACTTGAGGTCATACCTAACACATATAATCCTGCTATTGGTCAGCATAGCGACCCTGTCATGCACTAGTCTGGAGAGTCGCGGCAAACGGCTGCAAAAAGTTGTCAGCCAACAATGCAAGGCGGCCGAGACGTTGACAAACACATTCCATGACGTACTCAACAGCGCCACACCTGACTCGGTGCGACATATCAACACCGACAATCAGCATTGTGTGATATACATCTTCAACGAGACAGGGCTCTGCTTTTGGACCGACAACACCCTTGCCGTATCCGACGTGCGCATGAATACCTTCAACCAATGGTTTTTCCAAGACCTCAACAATGTTCAGGCACTATGCCTGTGGACCTCTGTCAAGAATTTCGCAGTGCTGACCATAGTACCCTTAAAGCATCGCTATCCATTTGAAAATCAAGAGCTGCAAAACGTATTTTTTGCTCCTTTCTTATTTCTTGACAAGAGTTATTCGATATCGTCTGGTGACAACAATGCCTACTCTATTTTCGATGCTTCGGGACGCCGGTTGTTTGGTTTGAGCCACAAGGATTTGTCACCCGCCGATGAGGCCCAAAACAGCAATACACGCTTTTCCGACAGTTTCTCCTACCGCTCCCTATCCCACGACGGCGACAATACCCGTGCGCGGAAAATACGAACCTATTACCTGCTTATTCTGCTCTTTTTCAGCATCTACGTCGCCTATGCCATATACATCCTGTTCCGACACTATATCCGCCATGATATGCGTCTTACAGATCGGCTGCAGGTGCTCTTCGGAATGGTACTCATAGCGTCGTTCGTAATCATATACGCCATTATGGTCAACTTCTCGCGTCGCTCCTACGAAGCCCAGCAACGACGCGACCTCACGCAAAAAGCAGCATACATACAGAAATTCCTGCAGGAGACATACTTCTTCAACACCACACTTGACGCCACCAATACCCAGTCGCTCAACGTCAGCCTCAAAGACCTGAGCTTTGCCTACCACTCCGACATACACGTCTATGACATCTTCGGCAGACTCATCGGTAGCTCGCAGCCCGACCTGTTCGCAAACCACATCATAGGTCATAACATGGCGCCTAAACCATATTTCGCCGATAAACCCACATGCCTGATGAGCGAAAAAATTTCCGAATTGTCATACCTCTCGGCATACACGGAATTCTATAACGGCGACTATGAACTGATAGGTTATATCGCCGTACCGCTGTTCATATCCAGCGACGAAGTCAATGATGCCGTTGACTCACTGCTCAGTCGCCTGCTGCCAATATACCTCGCCATCGCCGTGCTTTCGGTACTGCTAGTGTTCTGGCTCAGCAGACAACTCATACGCCCGCTGAAACTCGTGTCAGACAAAATGCGGGACTTTGCCATAGGACATAAAAACGAAAAGATAGACTATGCCGACAAAGACGAATTCGGACAACTGATAGGCTACTACAACAATATGGTTGACCAACTTGAGAGCAGCCTTAAGCAACTCAAACAGGCTGAACGCCAAGAGGCATGGAGAACCATGGCACGTCAGGTAGCCCATGAAATCAAAAACCCGCTGACGCCCATGCGCCTCACCATACAGCAGATGCAACGCCTCAAAGACATCGACCCGGAACGCTTCAGTCAGTACTTCGATCAATCGTCGCCACTGCTCATCGAACAAATCGACAACCTGAGCCATATCGCAACAAGCTTCTCGGACTTTGCCAAGATGCCGGAACCGGATATCACTACGGTTGACGTAGCTCAAAAACTCTTCGCTGTCGTCAACCTCTTCAAGGCTAACATCCGCGAGATACCCATCAACTACCTCGGACAACAACAGGGTGTAATAGTGACCACCGACACCGAGCAAATCACACAAGTGCTCAATAACCTGCTCAAAAACGCTTTGCAAGCCCTCGCGGCGCAACCGGACCCCGAAATAACGGTAACACTGACTACGGCGAAGAATTGGGCGATAATCAACGTGATAGACAACGGCATAGGAGTCCCTGAAGACATCAGAGACAAAATCTTCGTGCCCAACTTTACCACCAAAAGCACAGGCAGCGGACTGGGACTGGCTATCAGCAAACACATCGTGGAAGCATCGGGAGGAAAAATATACTTCCACTGCGATGGCAACAAAACAACATTCACCATTGAACTACCAAGAATTATATAACCCATTAATATCAAATCAAATGAACCGAATTCACATCTTTGCCATGAGTAGCGTTATCGCCTTGGCATTAATATCCTGCCAACCCAACGAGGAACAACAGGCTCGCGCATACATCAATCGAGGCACCCAACAAATCGATAACGGCGAATGGAATAATGCCCTGACGACACTTGACAGCGTTGACATACTATTTCCGAAACTTGTCAATATGCGCCGTGAGGCACGCCACCTCAAAGATAGTGTAGCATACCTGCAGGCACAACGCTCGCTGGAATATAACGATGCCATGCTCAACGATGCCGAACAGCTACTCGACTCGCTACTGCAAGCCTTTACGCTCGAGAAAGACACCGCATACCAGAAATACGGTAACCTGATACTGCCCGCTATGCGCTCCGTGAACAATAGCCAGCGCAGTTTTCTGCAAGCCTTTGTCAGCGAAGACGGACACCCATTCGTGCGCAGCGTATATTGCGGAAGCAAAAAACTCAACCATACCAACCTGCTAATCACCGCTAACGACGAGGCTAACACCGAAGTGACGGCTATCAAAGCACCACACATTTTCGAAGGGCACGAATACCTAGCATTCGAAAACGACGATGCCATGAACCTGCTCACATTCATCGACAATCATGGCTCCGACAAAATCAAAGTCATCATATCCGGCGAAGACACATACAGCTACCAACTTACCGCAAATGACATCAAAGCCCTGCAACAGACATGCAGCCTGGCCATTGCCTATAATGACGTCAATACACTGCGCCACAACGCAAACGCAGCGCAAAACGTAATCGCCAAATGGCAACAAAATAACCAATAACAAAAAACCGAAATAACGAAATATCAAACAAAAAAACAAGTTACTGATGATAAGAAAATTCTGTCTGACAACATTTTTGCTCATTGCCGGTCTAATAAGCGCTCAGAATGCCGTAGAACACTTCATGGCAAATCCCGAGCTCAAACATGCCAACATAAGCCTGATGGTCAAAGACCTCACAACCAATAAGGTCGTGGCCAGCTACCGCCCTGATGCCATCACTCCCTGCGCCTCAGTGATGAAAGTAATCACGACAGCCACAGCCCTGGAACTTTTCGGCGCTGACTATCGCTACAAAACTCTCATCGAAACCGATGGTGAGACAGATGCCGCGGGAGTGCTGCATGGTAATGTTTATATCAAAGGGTCGGGCGACCCCAGCCTTGGTAGTCAACAGTTGGGTAACACCGCTTTCCTGAACACATGGTGCCGGAAACTCAAAGAGAAAGGTATCAAGAAAATCGACGGTGCCGTGATAGCCGATATCTCCGCATTCGATGATGAATACATCAATCCTTTCTGGATTTGGGAAGATATCGGCAACTACTACGCTCCCGGAGTATTCGCTATCGCCTACTGCGATAACCGCATGAATATCACTCTCGTAGCCAATGGCGAGGGTAAACCGGTGACAGTGGAAAAGGTCAATCCGCAAATCGACTCCATCCGTTTCGAAAACAACATTACCTGCACCGGACAGCTGCCCACTACCGATATCTTCGTACGCGGTCTGCCACTGAGCAATACACGCTACCTGAGCGGCAATGCCAGCACATCAAGTTCGCGGCTTTCCATCAGCGGCGACATACCCAACCCTGCCCTGTTGTTGGCGTCGGACTTCACCAAAGCACTGAAAACGACAGGAATAACCGTCAGCAAACCTGCGGCATACACACAAATAGCGGATACGTCAAAGCACGAAGTGCTCCATACCCACTCTTCAATGCCGCTATCGGACATTATCACATATACCAACTTCCGGAGCGATAATATGTATGCCGAACATATCTTCCGCCTGATAGGCACCAAAGGTGTCAAGACATCAAGCCGCAAGAACGCCTCTGACGTTATCACTAACTACTGGCGCTCACGGGTTGCCGGTATGCAGTACAACAAAATCGTTGACGGCAGCGGTCTGTCTCCCATTGACAGACTTTCCGCCGAATCGCTCGTGGACTTGTTGGCATATATGACCAATAGCCGCTATAAGGAGACATTCCTCAATTCGCTGCCCCAAGCCGGCGTTGAAGGCACAGTACGCGGTTTTCTGCGCGACACGCCCCTGCAAGGCAAAGCGCATATCAAATCAGGCACCACAAGTCATATCAAAAGCTATGCGGGCTATGCGCAAGGCCCCAGCGGACACAAATATGCCTTTGCGGTACTTGTCGCGGACCCTGCATGCCGGGTTAAATACGTTCAGGATATGATTGAACTTTTGCTCACGGGAGTATGCAAATAGTCTGTACAAATAGTCTGTAACAATATCTATCAATGTCATTCATCAACCTCATCAAGATAGCCATCGGCGCGCTGACGAATAATAAGATGCGCGCCTTTCTCACCATGCTGGGCATCATCATCGGTGTGGGCTCTGTTATTACCATGCTTGCCATCGGTCAGGGCTCAAAACGCAGCATCCAAAGCCAAATAGCCGAAATGGGGTCCAACATGATTATGATTAACCCCGGAGCCGACCGCCGCGGCGGCGTAAGACAAGACCCGTCAGCCATGCAGACTCTGAAACTCACCGACTATGAAGACCTGCGCGATAAGACAACACTGCTTTCCGCCGTGAGCCCTAACGTGAGCAGTAGCGGACAGTTCATCTACGGTAATAATAACTACCCGTCATCAGTAACCGGCGTGAGCCCCGAATACCTCACCATACGACAGCTGACGGTGCAAGACGGAGACATATTCGGCGATGCCGAAATAGCGTCGTCGGCAAAAGTATGCGTCATAGGCAAAACGATTGTTGATAACCTCTTCACCAATGGCGAGGACCCTATCGGCAAGGTCATACGTTTCAAAAACACGCCATTGCGTGTCATAGGAGTCCTCAAATCCAAAGGCTATAACTCCATGGGGCAGGACCAAGACGCCATAGTGCTCGCGCCTTATACCACGGTGATGAAACGTCTGCTGGCGGTGACGTACCTGCAAGGCATCTTCGCCTCGGCGATTACCGAAGACGACACCGACGGCGCAATAGCCGAAATCTCTGACATACTGCGAAACAACCATAAAATCAAAGAAGGTGACGAGAATGATTTCCACGTCTTTTCACAGCAGGAACTGTCGTCCATGATGACCAGCACCACAGACCTGCTCACCGTGTTGCTGGCATGCATTGCCGGCATATCACTCGTGGTGGGAGGCATAGGCATCATGAATATCATGTACGTCTCCGTCACAGAACGCACGCGCGAGATAGGACTGCGTATGTCCGTGGGAGCGCGGGGCGTGGATATACTATCACAATTCCTGATTGAAGCCATCATGATATCCGTCACGGGAGGCATAATAGGAGTGGCTTTGGGCATTGGCGCCAGCTATGCCATAAAATATATCGCTTCATGGCCCATAGCAATCGAGGTTTGGACGGTACTGCTCAGCTTTGCCGTATGCACCGTGACAGGCATATTCTTCGGATACTACCCCGCCAAGAAAGCCGCAAACCTTGACCCCATAGAAGCCCTCAGATACGAATAGCGACATTTGGTCATGTAAAGTTTTTTTCGTATTTTTGTCACTAATGGATTTTTCAGCCATACATATCAAAGGCGCCCGCCTGCATAACCTCAAAGGTATCAATGTTGACATACCGCGAAATAAATTTGTGGTAATCACCGGCTTGAGTGGCAGCGGCAAGTCCTCGCTGGCTTTCGACACCCTATACGCCGAAGGGCAGCGTCGCTACGTACAAAGCCTTTCTGCCTATGCCCGACAATTCCTCGGCAGGATGCAAAAGCCCGAGGTTGACAGCATTAGCGGCATACCTCCGGCAATTGCCATACAGCAAAAAACGGCTACCCGCAACCCGCGCTCAACGGTAGGCACATCTACGGAAATCTACGACTATCTCAAACTGCTCTTCGCCAGAATAGGACGCACCATATCCCCCGTGTCAGGCACGGAAGTCAAACGCCATACGGCACAGGATGTCGTGGCACGCATGATGAGCCTGCCACAAGGCACCCGCGTCATGCTACTCACCAATATCACTCTCAAGGCCAACCGTACATTGGGCGAACAGCTTTTCATCTGGCAGAGTCAAGGCTTTATGCGCGTGATTGACAAGCAGGGACAGACATGGCTCATCAGCGAACTGATAGACGGCAAAACACCCCACTACGACGCCATAAGCCGTAGCATACACAATGGCGAATGCTATCTGGTCATCGACCGCATCGTGGCTGACGGCAAACAGTCCACGGCTAATCGCTTCACAGACTCTGTGGAAACAGCCTTCTATGAGGGCGATGGGCAATGCCTGCTGCGCATCATGGGCGATGAACAACGCGATGAGGTGTTCTCATCACGCTTCGAGGCGGACGGCATAACATTCCGCGAACCTTCGACACATCTCTTCGACTTCAATAACCCCTTAGGAGCATGCCCCGAATGTTCAGGATTCGGAAATATAATAGGCATAGACCCTGACCTTGTGGTGCCCGATAAGAGCCTGAGCCTCTACGAACAAGCGATAGCATGCTGGCGAGGCGAAAAAATGGGACTATGGCTACAAGACCTCATCACCAACGCCCATAAATTCAACTTCCCGGTACATACCCCTTTCTATCAACTCACCACTGAGCAGAAACAACTTATCTGGACCGGAAACGAATACTTCCATGGTCTTAACGAGTTTTTTCACTACCTTGAGTCGAAGCAGTACGAGAAAATTCAATACCGTGTTATGCTCTCGCGCTACCGCGGCAAGACATTATGTCCTGAATGCAGTGGTTCGAGACTGCGTCGCGAGGCCTTGTACGTCCGCGTAGGAGGTCTTAATATCCGCCAGATAACAGAAATGCCCGTCAAGCAATTACTGCCATGGTTTCGCGACCTGCAACTCACCGGGCATGAGCGACTAACGGCACAACGCTTGTTGCGCGAGATCACCAACCGTCTGCAATATCTCAATGACGTGGGGCTTGGCTACCTCACCCTCAACCGCCAGAGCAACACCCTGAGTGGTGGCGAGAGCCAACGCATAAGTCTCGCCACAGCATTGGGCAGCAGCCTCGTGGGCTCACTCTACGTGCTCGACGAACCAAGCATAGGACTCCACCAAAGAGATACACAACGCCTCATATCCGTATTCCGACAACTACGCGACATAGGCAACACGGTGGTCGTTGTAGAACACGACCCCGAAATCATAGCCGCAGCAGACTACCTCATTGACATAGGACCCGAAGCAGGGAGAGCGGGAGGACAACTCATTGTGGCACAAGAGATGAGCAAACTCATAACGCTGAGCAAAGAACAGATACAGGAACTATATCCCCAATCTTATACCCTTGCCTATCTCTTCCATAACAAGGCTATTCCCCTGCCGCAGTATCACCGCCAATGGCAGGATTCCATCATCGTTCGCGGCGCCTGTCAGAACAACCTCAAGAATATCGACGTCACCTTCCCACTCGGAGTGCTCACTGTGGTGTGCGGACCTTCGGGCTCCGGCAAGTCAACACTCGTCAAGCAGATACTCTACCCGGCACTGAGAAAATACTACGGCTTCGGAGCCGAGACGACAGGTGCCATGGCAGCCATCGAAGGACAGATGAGCCGCATACGCGCCGTGGAACTCGTGGACCAGAATATGCTCAGCCGCTCATCACGCTCCAACCCCGTGACATACATCAAAGCCTACGACCTGATACGAACACTGTTCTCGCAACAGCAACTGGCAAAACAAATGGGCTTCGGACCCATAATGTTCTCATTCAATACCCCGGGCGGACGTTGCGAAGAATGTGAAGGCGAGGGAACGATAACAATCCCCATGCAATTCATGGCAGACCTCACCATGACCTGCGAACACTGCCACGGCAAACGCTTCAAACAAGACATCCTTGAAGTAACATACCACGGAGTGAATATATACGACATACTGGAGATGACTGTCAATCAGGCTATAGAATTCTTTTCCAAAAACAACGGAAGCCTCGAAAAACGTATCGTGGCACGCCTCAAACCACTGCAAGATGTCGGCATAGGATACGTAAAACTGGGACAGAGCAGCAGCACACTATCAGGCGGCGAGGCACAACGACTCAAACTCGCGGCATTCCTCGCTAACGAAAATGACCAACCAACAATGTTCATATTCGACGAACCCACCACAGGACTTCACACCCATGACATCGCCACACTGCTTAAAGCCATCAACGCACTCGTTGCTCGCGGACATACTGCGGTCGTAGTCGAACATAACCTCGAAATAATTCGTGCCGCGGACCACATCATAGACCTCGGACCGGAAGGAGGAGAACAAGGCGGAAATATAGTTTTTGAAGGCACGCCGGAACAACTTCTCGACAACAATATAAGCTATACAGCATTAGCGCTCCGACAATATAATCAATTAAATAACAAATAAATAACCCATAATACAATGAAAAAGTCCATTACCCTACTCTCAATGCTGCTCATCGCTATGCTCCTTTTTACGGCAGCACGTCGCAAACCCGTAACACTATTCCTCGTTGGCGACTCCACCATGGCTGACAAGGAAAAACTCGTTGAGAGCCCTGAACGCGGTTGGGGACAACTGTTCCCGACATATCTCGACAGCACCAAGGTCGTGGTAGCCAATTACGCCCGCAACGGACGTTCAACTCACTCCTTTATCACCGAAGGACGCTGGGATATGGTACTCGATAGACTCAGCAAAGGCGATATAGTAATCATACAATTCGGACATAACGACACAAAACGTTCTGATCCTAACCGCTTCGCAAGCATCACCGACTACCGCAGCAATCTGCTACGCATGGTCAAGGAAACAAAAGCTAAAGGCGCGATACCGGTACTGGCAACATCAATAGCACGCCGCAAATATGACCACAACGGTGTGCCGGTACAAGCACACGGAGGATATGTGGAAGCCATGCGCGACGTGGCACGTTTCACAGGAGTTACACTACTCGATATGAACGCAGCTACTACACAATGGTTGCAGGATATGGGAGTAGAACAAACCAAGAAATACTTCATGCACGTGGAACCGGGTATTTATAGCGACATACCTGACGGCAAAAAAGATAATACACACCTACAGGAAAACGGCGCACTGCAAGTCGGCAGAATAGCCTATGACCTAATACTGCAATCCGACTGCCAAGCACTGAAAAATGTACTCGCGGCTCAACCCTCCGAAACTCCCGTTTACACAACTCATATCCCGGGATATAAATAAGGAAAGCCAGAAAACTAGAAAGCTGGTAAGCTAGAAAAAAACTACAATAAAATCATCTTATAAAATGCTAAAAGACATTCTCTCCATTACCGGTAAGCCCGGTCTTTTCCGCCTTGTCAGCCAAGGCAATAACATGCTCATCGTAGAAAGCCTCGACGACCATAAACGCCTTCCCGTTTATGCCCGCGACAAAGTAGTATCACTCGCCGATGTATCCATGTACTCGACTTCTGACGACGTGCCTTTGCGTGAGGTTCTCAAAAATATGCTCGCGAAACATGACGGCAAACGCTGCGACATAGACGCTAAAAAAGCCTCATCAGCACAACTCTACGAATACTTGGCAACAGTGCTGCCAGAATGTGACAGCGACAGAATATACCCAACAGACATCAAGAAACTCATCAAGTGGTACAACATCCTCGTGGACGCCGGAATCACTGATTTCGATGAGAAAGAAGACCCCAAAGAGTCAGAGGATAAAGCCGAGTAACAACACTTTCAGAACCTGCCTTCCATGCCCCTATTGAGCCAATTAATCAGTATTATTGAAGAGCGCTATCCCCTTCGTTATCAGGAAGAATGGGATAATAGTGGTCTTCAGATAGGAAATCCCGCCGCCGAGGTTGACAAGGTTCTTGTGGCGTTGGAAATAACGTCGGCGGTCATTGACGAGGCAATACACCGTGGCTGCCAAGCCATCGTCACTCACCACCCCCTGCTCTTTCATCCACCGAAAAACATCACCGCTGACACGCCACAAGGCTGCGACATCATCAAAGCCATAAAGCATGACATAGCCATATATTCGGCTCATACCAGTCTTGACAACGCTCCGGAAGGCATCAACAAGCTGTTAGCCGACAAGTTATTACTGACTAACGTCAACATACTGGCGCCCATGGCACAAAGCCCTGAAGCTGGTAGCGGAGTGATAGGAACACTGAAAGCGCCGCTCAACGTCGGCGACTTTGTAAACCACGTCAAAACGGCACTCAAATGCCGGGAAATAATATACGGCAACACCACGCTAAAAAGCATACAGCGCGTAGCGATATGCAGCGGCGCAGGGACTTTTCTCACACAAAAAGCAATAGAACAACACGCCGACGCATACATCACAGCCGATATCAAGCACCACGACTACCGCGACGCCGAAACACGTATCATGCTCATCGATGCGGGACATTATGAGACAGAAATTTTCACAAAAGAACTGTTACGTGATGTCATTTCACAAAAAAATCGTAACTTTGCAGTCTTAATGGCGGAATATGAACGCCCGGCGCGCAACTTTGCCTGACAACAGAGGTGGGTAGCACGCCAAACAGAGATAACAACAATAGTTAAATTAATAAATATCAATCACTCCCAGATGGCAACAAAAAAAGCAGACAAAGACGTCAGAGAGCTCAGCGTGGAAGAGAAACTGCGTATGCTCTTCAAACTTCAGACAGTAAGCAGCGAGATAGACCGTATCCGCAACCTGCGTGGCGAACTACCGCTTGAGGTCCAGGACATGGAAGACGAACTGCAAGGCAAGCAGACACGCCTTGAAAAAATCGCTGAAGAGACGTCACACATGAAAGCCGCCCTGCAAAAATTTCAGACAGAAATTGAAACGGCCCAACGCGACATCGCACGCGACAAAGAACGTCAGAACGATGTCCATAACAGCCGCGAATACGACGACCTCAACAAGCAGATAGAGTATAACCAACTCGTCATCGAAGCTGCTCAAAAACATATCAACGACCTCAATTTCCGCCTGCAGGAAAAAGTTCAGGAAAAAGAAGATACGCAACGTATCATCGCTGAACGCAACGAGGACCTCGTAGCCAAAAAAGCCGAATTGCAGACCATAATCGCCGAAACCAAGGCCGATGAAGACCGTCTGCGCACCGAAGCCGCGGAGATAGAAGCAAACTTCAATGACGACTACCTGCTGACAGCGTCCCGCCGCAAACGCAAAAACGCGCGCAACGGACTAGCCATAGTAACCATAGACCGCGACGCATGTGGAGGATGTTTCAACAAAATTCCGGCACAACGGCAACTTGACATCAGACAGCGCAAGAAAGTCATCGTATGTGAATACTGCGGCAGAATACTCGTGGATAGAGACCTGCACGACGAAGTGCTCGGAATACAACATGACGACATCGACGACGAACAAAAAGCCGACAAGAAAAAAGTACGCAAATCACCTGCTAAAAAAGACTAATAAACCACCACATACGGAACATTTCTAAACAATAGCCTCCAAGACATTCTTTCCGACAAGACGGAAAACAACGTCTCGGAGGTTTTTAATAACTCACATACTCATCAATGTTATATTAACAATGAAAAAATTACTTCTTATCAGTATTATGTCGCTGACCCTTTTTTCCTGCACAGGTAGCAAAGCCCCCGAGCAACAGCAACCTTCGGCACTTGATGTGATTGCCACACGCGTTTCCGTACGCCAATTCACGGGAGAGAAAATTTCCGCCGAACAAATCGACACCCTGTTGCGCAGTGCCATGGCAGCGCCCACAGCCGTCAACAAACAGCCCTGGGCTTTCGTAGTCGTTGACGACCAAGCCGTGCTTGACAGCCTGAGCCAGGCAGTAAAAAGTTCGCGCATAGAAAACGGAGCCTCACACGCCATCGTCGTCTGCGGCGACATGAGCAAAGCCCTTGAAGGCGAAGCACAAGGCTATTGGGTTGAAGACACTTCGGCAGCCACGGAAAACCTACTGCTCGCGGCACACGCCATGGGACTCGGAGCATTATGGGTCGGAGTATATCCCATATCGGAAAGAGTGGCGGCGGTGAAACATATCATCAATGCGCCGGAACACATAACACCCATGTGCATCATCACACTGGGATACCCCAACGAACAACCCGAAATAAAAGATAAATACAAACCCGAAAACATACACCATAACGCATGGTGATAACAACCAACTAAAACATTAACAACCAACACACAATAACGACAATGAAAAAAATTTTTACCATTCTTTCAGCCTTGCTCATCAGCTGCACGGCTATCTACGCCGGTGACACGGGCTTCAAATGGAGCGCTGGCGGTGAGGTAGTGTCACAATATATCTGGCGTGGTATCAACAGCGGTGGTCTGAGTTTCCAACCTAACGTTGAAATCGGCTACCAGGGTGAAAAAGCCGGCTTTACTGTCGGCGCGTGGGGAAACCTCGGTGGCATCAACGCCGCTGACGAATGGACACAGAAATACTTCGGCTTTGGAGGTAAATACGGCGCCGAATTCGCTCCTGAACTTGACGTCTATCTGGGCTTCAACGTCCGCGGGTTCTCAATGATGCTTACCCACTACCACTACTTCGACCGCCCGTGGTACGACATGCGCAATGAAGAAGGCTGGGAAGGAAACCAACTCGAAGTAACACTGCAATACCGCGTCTCCGACGAAATACCCCTCACCATAGGTTGGAACACCATACTGGCCGGTACCGACGGATACTATAAACGTAACGGTGATGTGATATTCTCCGAAGACCTGGAAGATACCGAGCTCAACGCTGACGGTACACCGAAAGGCGCCGAACTCAAACAGGCTTTCTCGTCATACGTGGAAATATCTTATGACGTGTATCTCACCGATTGGCTCACTCTAACGCCCACGGTGGGCTTCTCGCCATGGCGCAGCATGTACTCCGACTATCAGCGCAAATTTACCTTTAACAACCTCAACCTGCGCCTCGAAGCGGCTTGGGAATTCAACTACGCCTCATTGTCAGTCTTCGCGCAACCCTATCTCAACTTCGACGATATCAAGCATTTCGAATACGGCAAAAACTTCAGCTGGGTGATAGGCATGGGCTTCTGGTTCGGCAACTAAATCATGTCACAATACCGATATAGTATGATTCAGGGTCTGACGTTGGCGATTTTCTTCTGCGCCAACGTCATACTCAACTTTGCCGCCGTACTATGGTTCAATGGCACGTGGGGAGCCACTCTATGCTCAGCGCTGACAAATATCAACGCCATCTGGATTATCCTGCTCACCTATCAGATGGTACGCCTCTATACCGAGACATTCAATAATCACCTACTGACCTATAGCGAGGGTGTGAGCCTTGTCGTCAGCCTATTCTTTTTCGCATCCATCATCACCGCAGCGGTGCGGCTTGCCCTGCTGCTCTGGCAACCGGAATTCATCACCCTCACATTCGACAATGCCATCAAGGCACTCCAAACTCTCGACATACCACAAGTCAGTCAAGAGCAGTTCGACATAGCCATGCAGCAACTCAAGACACCTTTTAACTTCGTGATGCAATACCTCTGGGTTGATACCCTGCTCGGACTGATGCTCGCAATACCTATGGCATTCTTCACCCGCAGAAAACAACCACCGCAGCAAAACGACAATCCAAGCCAACAATAGCGAATCAAGAAAACAAATAATAAAAAATACATGGTAGAACTATCAGTAATAGTACCCCTTTACAATGAGGCGGAGTCGCTTCAGAAGCTTCACTCGTGGGTTAGCCGCGTAGTCAGTTCCATGGGTATCGACTGGGAACTATGGTTCGTCAACGATGGCAGCACCGATGACTCGCAAGCCGTCATAGACAGCCTGCGCCAAGCCGACTCTCACGTACATACCATCCAGTTCCGGCATAACTACGGCAAGTCGCCGGCACTATACTGCGGTTTTGAGGCCGCGCGTGGCAATGTTGTGATTACCATGGATGCCGACCTGCAGGATGACCCCGACGAAATACCGGAGCTCTATCGCATGATAACAGAAGACGGCTATGACCTCGTATCAGGATGGAAAAAACACCGCCTTGATAACACTCTGACCAAGAACCTGCCCTCGAAACTCTATAACGCCACGGCTCGCGCCATCACAGGTCTCAAACTCCATGACATGAACTGCGGACTGAAAGCCTACCGCGCCGATGTGGTCAAGAATATTGAGGTCTTCGGAGAAATGCATCGCTACATACCCTATCTGGCGAAAAATGCCGGCTTCACGAAAATCACAGAAAAAGTCGTCAACCATCGCAAGCGTGAATTCGGTTCCTCAAAGTTCGGACTCAACCGTTTCGTTAATGGCTATCTTGACCTGCTCACCCTGTGGTTCCTACTCAAGTTCGGCAAGCAACCTATGCACTTCTTCGGACTGATAGGCAGCCTGATGTTCTTGCTCGGACTGGGAGCCATCACCGTTGTCGGCGTGCAGAAAATCATAGCCCTGCACCACCACGAATTCGGCATGCTGGTAGCCGACAACGCCTATTTCCACCTCTCAATACTCGCCATGATACTCGGCACACTGCTGTTTGTGACAGGCTTCCTTGCAGAACTCATCATCCGCAACTCGCCGGAACGCAATAACTACCAAATCGTTAAACAAGGATAAGCATATAGTACCATGTTAGAAATTCTCAAATACATACTACCCGGTCTCGTAGTGCTGCTTGCGGCATACCTTGTTCTCTATAAACTTCTACAAAATCAAGAGCGTGAGCGCCTTTACCACCTTCGTCGCGAGTCGCTCAATGTCATCACCCCCGTACGTCTGCGCGCTTACGAACGCTTAGCACTCGTACTGGACCGCACACAGCCCGAACAAATGCTGCTCAGCATAGACCTCACACCCCTCAACTGCCTGCAGCTGCAAGGACTACTGCTCAAAACCATACGTCAGGAATTCGACCATAACGCCGCACAGCGTATCTACGTAAGCGGGGAACTATGGGCAAATATCCATGCCACCAAGGAGAGTATGCTGGGACTCATCAACACCTGCGCGGGATACGTAAAACCCGAAGAACCGGCAATAAAACTCGCCGAGATAGTCATCCAAACATATCATAACAACGGCACTACGGCAACAGAACGCGCGCAGGAAGTCCTCAACAGGGAAGTACAACAACTATTCACCGTATAAGCATTGCGCTACCGAAATTTCATATTACTGCTACTGCTTGTCCTTCTCGCCACCTCGTGCGACGAGAACGACACAGAATGTCGCCGCGACGTACGCAAGAAACTCGGTGTGACGTTCTACACCGTCAACACCATCACCACCGACCAAGGTATCACGGAAACTATAGAAGGCGTCTTCAGTCCTGACTCGCTATGCGTGCGAGGTTTGGGTAAAGACTCCCTGCTCTATAACAGCAAGCGCAGCGATGTCACACTACCCGTGAGCAATACCGACACCATCACCGCCTACGAGATATATGTTCGCGCTGATAATGACGAACTCAACCGGCACCTCGACGCCACCGATACACTGCTTATCACCTACGACAACGAGCAGCACTTCGTGTCGCTCGAATGTGGCTGCTACGTCAACCATACCCTGCATAGTGCTGCAGCTACCACACACAATATAGACTCCATAGTAATCATCAACCAGCAAATCACTAACGCCGATGACATGCATCTTCAGATATATTTCCGTTAGTATTCTGCTGCTTATGCTCACTGTTGGACTCCATGCCCGTGAGCGCAAGGATGGTGAGATACGCGCTTTGGATACCATACCCACATGGCAGGGCGGCAATATCAAGTTCGATATCGGCAACCTCGCCTATGAACTCATAGCCTCCGATGCCAAACGCATGAGTTTCGAGGCAGCGCTGAACTTCAACCTCAAGCGCCGCTTCTTCCCTACCCTCGAAATCGGATATGCCAACGCACGCCATACCGTAGCCAGCGGCGCAAGCTATAAAGGTCAGGGAGGTTTCTCACGCATTGGACTTGACATTAACTGCTTCAAACCCGAACACCAGTCAGTATGGCTCAACCTGATTTTGATAGGAGCACGCGTGGGAGTCGGCACACAGCACTATGACATGCTCGACCTCTCGCTTCATGACGAATACTTCAACGACACACGATGTTCATTCACCGACCGCTGGCGCACTGACTGTTGGGTGGAAATCAATGCCAGCCTGCAACTCACATTCGGAAAACACTTCACCATGGGCTGGGGAATACGCGAACGCATACTATGCACCAGAGGGTCAAAAGCACCCGTCACACCATGGTACATACCCGGCTACGGAACACGCAAAAACGCATCATTCGGCTTCAACTACTACATAGGATACCGTTTTTAATTTTTTGTAACCGTCATTACTGTAACCGCCATTACAAAGCCCAAGTCAGTTATTCACAATCTCTTACAGCGTCACATGATACACAACCGCCGCTCCAAGGACTTGGAGCGGCGGGTGTTATTATTACAAACCTGCAATTATTATTTTTAGAAGTTGAGGGAGAAGCCGAGTCCGTTGTGTGATGCTGAGAGGTTGAGACGGACCTCATTGTTATGGCTATATGCTTGGCGGTTGGTGCACTGCTCATTATATGTCTCGTAGGCATGGTCTTTCTTGTGGATACCTACGCAGAGTAGCGGGATAGAAGCCGTTAGTGCAGCACTACCAAACGACAAGAATATTGCTCCCGGTATATAGAGGCTTCTGTTTACAGGGTCTGTAATCTCTGTTACTTCTATAGAGGTGCTTTTCGATGTCACTTTATAATAGCGCACTCCACTGGCAACCAGAGCCACGCCTGAAATGGTCATGCCAATACCGACACCAAATAGCGCCCAACCTGTGCGTTTGAGTTTTACACCCGTACGGAAACGCTCATAAGCTGGTGTGCAGTTGCGTTGCAGGAAGCGTTCGAACTGTTTCTCATCCATTTTCATAGAGCCCATGTAATAGGCGTCGTCGGACTCACGGCGCACAGCCATACCTTCGATAGGTTTGGGCAATCCGTCAGAGTCGATTTCGGGCGTAAGTGAACCATATTTTACCGTTTCTGGTGCAGAAGTCTGGAACACATAAACCTCGCCCGACTCGAATGTTATTGTGGCTGCCTCGTCGTTCGTAAGCTCAAATATAGGACCATTGTCAGGGTTGTTCGTGCGGTATTCCACACCCTTGGAGTTGGTCTTGACAACATAACATTCGATTTTTTTGCCGTCACGAGTAATGATAACGTCTTTTGCGCTGACACTCGCAATGGCGAACAACAGCATAATGGCAATTGTGAGAGTTTTTTTCATAACGATTAGCTTTTGATTACAAGGCAAAGATAATCATTTTTTTTATATTGCTACAACAAGTGTAACAAATTCATCTCACTTACGATAAACAACCACCGCTTCAAGGACTTGGAGCGGCGGTTGATATAATTATAATAGACAATATTATAATAGACAATGTGTCTGAACACAAATCTGTCATTCAGATTTCTGTCAACAAAAATCCCATATACCTTTCTTTTATACATATTGCCAATCAATTATTTGCACATTTTTCCAACGACTTTTTGGCAAAAGTCACACATTTTCCCAACGACTTTTTGGTAAAAGTCACACATTTTCCCAACGACTTTTGGGCAAAAGTCACACATTTCTCCAACGACTTTCGCCTACGATGGTACAACAAAAAAAATTAATCAGCAAATAAATCGCGTAATATAGACAGAATAAATAGCGCTTTTCAGGAAAAAACGCCGTTTCAAAGAACTTGAAACGGCGTTTGCTATTATGTTTTAGACAATGTGTGAAGGAACTTTCTTAAATATCCATGTATTTGCCACATCGGTCATTAGACCGAAATAAGTTGGCGTGTTTTAAGGTTAATAGACCGCGACTTTCTTGTTACCGACAAGATACAAGCCCGCGGGTAGTCCGCTTATTGTTGTCAGTCCTATGTTGATGTTCACGGTTTTGAGTTGTCTGCCGTCGGCGGTATATATGTTCACCTTTTTCGCTACATCGCTCAGTATCATTATGGTATGGTCATAAGCCCACACTTGCAGCGCGTCAGAGGTCGTGCTGTTCAGCGCCGTAATATCAGAGCATAGCAGTGTGACAACTTCTCCGGCCCCTGAAGCCGTGTACATGGCATGGTTCACATAACCGAGGTCAGCCGTCTGATTACCATTACCGCCATTGCCGTTATTCCATATTATCTTCCACTGCGCCGTAGGGGTTCCGGCAGCCGCCGGGAACACAATCTTGTAGAGGTTGTCGCCGAGGCTTGTGGCGGCTGTTCCGGGCCACGCGCCGAGTTTCTCGCCCTGACCGTCAACCCATGAGTAGGCATGTATGTTGCTCCAGCCGTTGTTGGCGTTGAAGAACGCCACTACTTCGGCTTCGTTCTCGAGGCATGCCTGCGTCGTGGCAGGTTGCGGGTCGGGGGTTACGGGACCTGTTGAGGGGTCAACATTGCCGCCCTCGCACAATGCCGTCACTTGGCTGCCGG
>ODAI011418629.1_pt1 | contig 30827 bp, 69 predicted proteins | sample 1539321 | NCBI WGS metagenome assembly ODAI01 (sample SAMN02144231, study PRJEB22623) | gut metagenome | biome: sheep rumen | host: Ovis aries | place: New Zealand
ATTAAGATGATTAAAATTTACAGCACTCTTTTTAGCATTCCATTTAATACTAAAAAAGCTTTAATAAAGATAATTGATGGGACAAAGATATAATGTCTTGCTGTTAACTTTCCATAATTATCTGATGGGAAAACATCGTATCCTATGTCTCCTACCGGAAAGCTCGCCAAATAATTTGCCTCTTTTGTCCATGCTCTTATAGTAGTGATAAACACTACAAAAGATGCTATTAAGTAAATAATTACCATTTCCTTCATTTTTTTTGATCCTCCTCTTAACAAAAAAGAACAGGATTACAACTCCTGTTCTTTAATAAAAAATATATGTTTCATATATAATATGATTATTAACGCGAAAAATCATCTTCTTTTATAGGCTCTTTTTTGATTATATTTTCATTGCAATAATCATCTAATGAGCAAAGTTCTTTTCCGTCTTTAGTGCAAACCATATAATCACTAGCACTAGTTGTGCCTATTGTTAATATATTCTGAGAACCATTTGGTCTTGTAACAAGAAAGCCTTGTTCGCCTTCTTTTAATTCTTCGGTACCGTATTCAGTATGTAAAATAAATGGTTGTTCGGTTGTTTTAATCAATTCGGCTGTTCGAATTTCTGGCGCTGGGAAAAACATACCATCTTTTTCGATAAATGAACCTTCTCCTAAAGGCCAAGCACCTTTACCGGTTTCGGTTGGGGCTTTTCTATCAAATCCGATTACTGAGCCTAGAGGGCTTTCATTGTATCCTTCAGCTGCAAGGCAAATAATTTTATCACCTTCAATTCGTATTGTATCTTTTAATTCGTCTGGAATATCTTGCTCTGAGTTGATGCGAATAGCGTCTTTTTGTTTTGGATATTTTTGAATATATATATTCTGGTGATATGTATGATTAATCGCACTATCTACAGCATCTTTATTGTATGCTGACAAACTATCCCAGCTATGTTCCTTAAAGTCTCTGATTTCTTTAAACATATTGAAAATGTTTTCCTTTGATTGATTTCGATGGGCCTGATCTATTTCTTTTATCTCCTGGAACAGCTTTACTGGGATAGCTCTATTTGGACTACTTGAGTCTATAGTGATATCCGATGCTATTATTTCTCCTATAATCTCTAGATCCTCTTTAGATATTTTGCATTCATCTAAAAAGCTATCTATTAGATATTCAGGGATAGGAATTGGATCAAGCCTTTGCTGTGCGACTTCAGCTGTGGGACAAACATAAAATCTCGGAGCGTGCATGTTATCTCTTACAAAAGTAAGCTCTTTACCATTAAGGATAAAGTCTATTTGCTCCTGATTCATGTTCATGTCGTTAAATAAGTTTGCTTTGATTATTTCTATTGCCATAATAATTTTCTCCTTTGTTTTTTTTGATTTTAATATGATTGAGAACATAAAAAAAAGAGATGCCGGAGCATCTCTTCTTTCACTTATTCTTTTGTTACTCTAGGAAGTCTTGTATAATTCTTCCTGAGAGACTCCATCACCCTGAATCTGGAGCTATTTCTGGAGCCGTCTTCCCAGTTACTATAATAATTATAGCCGGCTTTAGTAATAGTCTTAACTTCGAAACGATTTGTGCCATCATGATGCGAACAAGTCAGATACAAATGTCCACCTATGTCAGAGATTTTGAAGTAATCACAATCCTGAGTTGCCGCATAGAACAAATCTTTGAAGTTCTTATATACAGCACTAACAGCCAGTGTTTCATTCCATCTCTCGACAGTACCATAGATTAAAAGAGCGTCTACATTAGAAAAAGCTTCTTCTAATTTACTCATAGCTTCTTCATAAGAAAACGACATGATTTCATCGCACTCTTCCCAGATTTTTTGTTCCTGGGGAACAAAGTCTTTATCATCTGGATGATCTTCTAAGTGTCTGTTAATTAGGCCAGCCTTTGCTTCTTCATATACCTCTGATACATCATAGTTATCAAAGATTATTGTTTCTTTTGGCATATAACTGCACTTCCTTTCGCTATTGCACTTCTTTGAAACCGTTTTCTTCAAGCTTTTCCAGCAACTCTTTGTAGTCACTAGACTTGATCTCTGCACCTGGCGTTACCATATATGGACACTTTCTTGTGTAGGTACGCTTTTCAGTATCAATAGCCAGATACTTTCTTGCCCCATTCATCTTATTTGCTTTTGTTTTTAATTCAAGTAACATAATTTCTTCCTCCTTGTTAATTAAACTTATATAGCTGCAGCTACTGGATAAGAGAATTCATATATCTCATCCAGATACATGCCTTGTTTGGCGATTTCTTTACAGACATTTTCAAGAGTTTCATCATAGAAATCCATATTGCGATTACCTACCAAAGATGATAGATAGAATATTCTTAAATATGGAATATAAGCATCATCTGACACCAAGATATTCATCTTTATTGTGCCGTTATCAATGAGCTCCTGCAGAACATCTTTTGGAATCTCATAGCATCCATCCATATTCTCGCAGCTATAATCTTTTTCAAATTCTGATTCAAAAATTTCGTCTGGAACTAAAAATTCTAGTACAGCGATTTTTGTTTCTTTTGAATCTGCCATTGCAGCTGCAATTTGTCCTGAATAGATACACTCTCTTATTGCTTCTGTCTCAGGGGACTCATAGTCATCATATGCAAACTCTTCGGAGTTTCTGACATATAACACATCCGGATCAGAACAATTCCAGATTGTTTCAACTGGACTATCGAATCCGTTTTTGACTATGTTTCTAGCGGATTCAATAGAAGTGCCGTGATATAATTTTTTCATTTGCTTTACCTCCTCGTTAAAAAAATAATTTACGAAATAAATATGAGCAAGTTCGAGGAATAATTTAGAACAAAAGAAAACTACCCCTTTCCTGTTACGGATTAGAGGTAGTTTTGGTTTTAGATCATGAAGTCATAATCGTTTCTGATTTCTAAGATATCTTCGAGTCTATTCAAGAACTCGAGTGTCATTAAACAATCATCAGCAGCGTTATGCTGTTCTTCTCTAGTGATTCCAACTAGAGTTGTAAGATTATTTAATGCATAAGACTTAGTCTTGATGAACTTCTTGGAAACCAACTTTGTATCGAAGGATCTATCTGTTAGTGACAAAATAGAGTCTTCTTTGACGGGGAGATTATATCTTCTCACTGTCTGGGCAAGTAGCCTGATATCGAAGGCGACATTATGTCCGACAATTGTCTTACCCTTGAACAGCTGGACCAGTTCTTTTACATCCTCAATAGAAAACTTTGGCTCATTTGCCAGAATCCTCTTTGATAGATGATTACACTTAGCAGCCATTGGATGGATAGTCTTCTCTGGGCGGAATCTTTTATTAAAAAGAACCTTTCCAGATGAAGATAATACTGCCAGCTCAATGATCTCATCATCCTTATCAAGGCCGGTTGTCTCTGTATCAAAGAGAACGAAGTCACCTGTAAGTCCTAAATATTTATACTTAGGATTGGTACCTGCTGATTCAGGTATACCAGAAGCTGGTTTAGATGTGTCAGCAACTGGCTGGATCCAGGTTGGAATGTTCTCCTTAATGAACTTTTCAGCTTGTTTTGAATATACTAAGTATTCATACTGCTGGCCATCTCTTTCTCCGGTCTGCTTAGAGATACCTAAATCGATACCTTTCTGGGTGGCTTCAGAAATACTAACCAGATAGCCTTCCTTAATTAAAGCTTCCTTTAAAGCGTTTCTGCTTACACCAGCAGCCTTTGCTATATTTGTTATTGTTGCCATTCTTAATTCCTCCTATTTTGCTCATATGCATCCTTATCAAAGAACACAATTTCTAGCGGAACTTCTGAGTTGCCAAATATAGGCTCGATGATCTCATCTCTTACGAAGTTCCAATCACCGCCTGCTAAACCGCAGCCTAAAAGTCCTGGGATAGCTACAGAGTAATTGTTCTCCTTAGCGTAAGCTTCTAGCTTCTTGAAGCCTCGATAAAGAGCATCATAGTCTGTGTCGACTTTATCTCTTGTTGGGACATTTTCACCAAAGATACCGCAGATAATTCTGTTAGAACCATCAGTTGTACCTGTGTTAAACAGCGTTCCTAGAAGATCGCTGGCTGAATAAGCATCGCAGACATTCTGGTAGATCTTATAGTCTTCTTTACTCATCAGCTTGTCCCTGAGTTGTAATGCAACTCCGGCTCCCATTACTCCTGCACAGTTAATCTGGTGAGCAATGATATTTGCCTTTGTTTCCAACAGGTTTCCTGTCTTTTCTGTAATCATATTTATATCCTCCTTGTTTTGAAATAAATGTTACAAAGTAAATATGAGAAAAAATATGCATAAATGTTTTAGAGTATTTGGGCAAAAAAGAACCACTCTTTCTCAAATGAGATTAAGTGGTTCTGTGAATTAGTTGAAATTAATTATGAGCAACGCATCCGTTTTCAAGTACAAAGCAATGAGCATCTTCTACTTCGATATCAAAGACTTCTTCTTTTATCCCTAAAGATATAGCTTCTATAGGGTAGGTGGTTGAGCCGTCATTTCTTTTTATATGTCTTGACGCCTGGAACCCATCACCCAACTGGACAACAAGTTCTTTTGCTCCAACCCATTCTTCTTCATCCTCGTTCTCACATAAAAATTTGTGATTAGGAGTACAGACAACGCTGGAGCCATCTACCATAATGAGTCTCATGACTTCTCTTTTGCCTTGATTCTGCCAATTAGTCACCTTGTAACTTTTATTCTTATAAGAGATATATTCTCCCACCTTAATCTCTTCGATTGGCTTGTAAGAGCCATCATTCATAAGAATTTTTGTCCCGGCGACAAAGCATGTTATAAAATTAGCCATTTCTTGTGTCATTCCTTTACCTCACTTTCCGCATCAGATGATTTTGGAATAGGCTCCCATTTTGAAAAATTATTCCCGCATAATTCTGTAGTAGGCTTTCTGCAAACCAAGGTCTGAAAACCATATCTGCAATTATTGCAATTTTTCTTTATCTGTTCTTTTTCTGTGTTTGCCATCTTTTTATCTCCTTATTTTCTTTAATCAACCGTGATATTTAACACACCATATTCGTCGAGTCCTAGATAACGAATATCTTCTTTAGTTGCATACTCATAATCAATATGATGTCCATCACTTTCGTGGCATATCATCATTATTTCAGCGTCCTCAGGCAATTCTTTTAATCTGTTAATCAAATCGCCTACTGTAGCTCTTCTCTTTAATGGCACTACGACTAATGAATATGGTAAGCGCTTAGTCTTATCTGTGACTAGAGTTACTCGCCATTCATAATTATCTCGTTCTAGTATATGGTTGATTGCGTTTTTGGTTCTGTATGCAGTAGAACGAGAGCAAGCTAAGGCAACTTCGCCATCCATAGCAATTTCTTCAATTATCATTTCGATATCCATTTTTATTCCTCCTCATATTTCATTCCTGAAAGAATTTTAGCAAGTTTTGCTTCTACAGCTGAACAACCATGGCTACAGCCTACAAAGTCACCAGTATAATCAGTCATATGCAACTCAAGTGGGAGTTCAAAATACGCGGCAAAATCTTTAATTTCTTCTGCCGTGAATGTTTCTTCGCCAGCATACATGCTTTCAATAATGGACTTTAGTACCCAAAAAACAGCAAAAGCATCTTCTAAATAATTCATACTTTGGCCGTATTGATTCCAAATATCATTAAAGGCATGATTGGATCCTTGGTGACTAATCTGTACCTTAAACATAAAGTCAGACTTTTTGTTACGCTGCATATAGAGATTAAAGAACTCTACATCGCTTTTTAGGTTATAAAATTGTTCGTAATACTTGTCTCCGATTAGTGTACGAGCTCTTTTCTTTATTTCTTCAATTTTCATCATTTTTAATTACCTCCTCTTGATGAAATAAAATTTACAAAGTAAATATGAATAAAATGACATAAAAAAGAGATGCAATTTCTGCACCTCTTTTAAAATAAATATTAGTTTGACCAGTTCTCTAACAGCTCTTCTAAATCAGTCTGGATCTCTCCATAATCTGTTCCATAGATTATTGCTGGATTGTCTTCATCGGTTTTTTCATCGTTCGGGATATCTATTCCCTTACTTTCCAGGAAGTCCTCGAATACATCGATGATCTGTCCGATGAATTCAGCCTTGTCGTTTTCGTTGATTGTGATATCCATTTGCTTTCCTCCTATTTTCTGCACCAAGCTTTTGCTGCCTTTGCGATATCTTTTGCGCATTCGTTTGATACAGGTGTTAATTCGCACATTATTGCGCAATGTGAATCTATGTGATCGATTTTGTATAGATATAGCGCTACATCTGTGTTTCTTATGACGCATATCGCCACCTTGCCATACTCTTCTATTACCGGGAGCTGGCTATTCTTTGCTAGCTCGACGGCATCGTTATAAGTAAAGCTATTTGTTATACAGCAGCCGTCGCTTTCAATAGCAAATCCATCCATTCTCGTTGGATCTTTTAAGCGATCTTCGTCAAAAACCAGATTCCCATACAAGTACAGCTCGTTTCCATCGCTTAAAGTCTTTTTTACGCAGGCTTTATCAAAACAAATGAAATCCTCTTGAGGCTTGTTTCTAAAATCTGCAATCAGGACTGGGATTTCATGCCCATTACAAATATAGGCCCAGCCTTGCGTCCCACCAATAATGTTTTTGCTTACTTTAATGTCTATCGCCATAGTTTCTTTCCTCCTTGTTCGTTGTGTTTTATAAAATAAATATGACTAAACATATAAAAAGAACTCTCAATTAAGAGAGCTCTTTGGTAAAATTGATATTTATCGCTTATATTTGTATTTCATATTTTGTAATCCTTTCCTAAATCTGTCATGCATATTCTTTTTTTTGCTATATCAAAGTATTTCTCATCCTTTTCTATTCCATAGAAATTACGATTTAGTTTTTTGCAGGCTACTCCTGTAGTGCCGCTACCCATGCAGCTATCTAACACTGTATCCCCTTCGTTGCTATATGTTTTAACTAATTCCTCTATTAACGCAAGCGGTTTCTGCGTTGGATGTAAATTACTTGTTAAGCAATCTCTCTTGAATTTCCATACTTGTGTTGGGTAGCGTAATCCGTTGTCATGATATTCAAATACTGGTTTTTCATTACAATCAGACAATTTACCAAGTTTGCCATTTTTTACTTTGTTACTTCTTGGTTTTCCAACATATGCAATCATTTGGGGGTTATATGTACATTGCTTTTTATAAAAAATTGATATAGTCTCAACAGTTTTACCAACTCTTCTTTTTACCTGATTTATGTTGGTTAGTCTTTCTTTTTCCCAGTAGATATCGTAGCGATAATCTGAAAGATTACTTACACGCAATAAAGAAGAAAACGGCTCTTGGCCAAACAAAACAATAGCTGCATTAGGCTTAGCTATTCTATTGTATTCTGACCATAATTTTTCAAATGGTATAACCGTATCCCAGCTACACGCTGTTGTGCCATAAGGTAAATCACAAATAATACAATCTATACTGTTATCAGGAATCTCTTGCATAATATCGATGCAATCCCCGCACTTTAAGTCAATCTTCATTACTATATCCTTTCTCGTAAAATAACTATTCGAATTCGTATATAAATAATATGAGTGAGAAAAATGGCGCAAAATAAAAAGACCTACCAACAACAAATGTTGATAGGTCCTTGAAACTACATCGCATACTTCTTCATCTTATACTTATGCCGAAGTTCCTTTGTGATCTTCTTTCCGCCTTTTCGTGGAATATATTTACCACATTTCTGGCAAAGCCCATTCTGATGGGCTTCTTTACCTTTCTCACACTCTCCTGCACAAATATAATATTTACATGGGATAATTCTGTCTTTTGCCATGTTGCACCTCCATATTATTTAGTAATAAGTACATTAAGCCCCTGAATCTTATATGTTTCGTCAGGCGACTCGTTTTCGGTATCAGACAAAATGTAAGCAATATAATTGCCAAAATCACTTCTGTCGTCATACTCAAAATTAATGTTTTTTGCAGCTGTGGTGGTGATAAAACCCATAGCCGAAGAATATCCCACATAATTTTCAATCTCGATAGGATATACTTCATCACCGTTAAGCTGATTGAGAAGAGATGTAATATCTTCTTGTGTTAATCCAAGCTCGCCTGGCTTTTCGATGAAAGCCGCATCATATTTCATTGTAGACATAAGATTACCTCCTTGTTAATGATTCTAATTACAAATCATTGTACGAACATCATTAGCTGTATATGTATAAGTCTTATCCTCATGAAGGACCTCTACAGCTACATTTGTTGCCGAAATATCGTCTTCAAACACAGGGTTTCCATCCTTGTCATCAGGTATATAAAATCCTAATTCACTAAGAGTGGATCCTTCGAGGAATGAAATGTCCTCGTCAGTAATTCCCTTGTGTGATAAAGTTTCTCCATCAGGACGCTCAACAATTATTTCTAGGCCCTTAAGCCTTGCGTCGTACTTTCTGTCGCTTACTCCAAAGTCCAGTTCGCAGCCTTCTATACTTAATGTTTTACCATCTTTCTCGAAGGCTATGTAATCAAGCTCTACGGTTGGCACTCCCTGCACTGATTCTGGCAGGTTTGTTTCAAAGTTTGTGTATACTCTTGACATACTTACTTTCCTTTCTTGATTTGTGATAATTTCTCTTTCCAAGACATGCCGGCGTTTTGCTTAGCCAATGTTACATTGTCATCAAGCACCTGGCCATTCTTGATTGCGTACATCATTGCTTCTTTACTAACACATTCTGCCATTGCAGTATTGTCTGATAGAAGAATCATGTCGTATTGCTTTTTGGGGATATCAATCATTATTTTCATTCTTCTACCTCCCTTGCTTTGACATCATGTCCATACTGAGTGAGAAACTCAATTATTCTATCCCAATCTGATGGTGTTAATTCTCCGTCAACTGTTTCGTCATATTCAAATTCGATAATTACTTTCTTCATTCTTCTACCTCCCGAGATGATCATCACGCAGATAATCTCTCTTACTTCTCTGCAGCTTCATGCCGTATTCTTTTGGCGACATAGTGTTGCAATCTTCAAAAAATAATCCTGGTTCATCGATGATACAGAACTCATCTGGTAAGCCGCGCTCGCGTCTTTCTCGTACCAGCTCTTCATGTTCCCATGAACCGATGATCATTCTTTCATAGAACACCCATTCATGTTCAGGTATGTTGCCGGCAAATCCAAACCAATGGAAGTGTTTAGCTAAAGTTACTCTTTCTTTAACTACGCGCTCTACTAGTTCCGGATTTTCATCAAGAATACCTGACAAATTTCTCAAGATATTGTATGACTCAGCAGTCATTATATCTTTTCTGCCAGCTTCATAACCTTTTACATACATCTGGATGTAAGTCCTGTTTGGCATAATTTCATCCTCCTTTGTGAATAATTTCATTGCTTCGTTAATTGCTTTAATCCTCCTTATCCTGAAATAAATTTACAAAATAAATATGATTAAAACTGCTTAAGAAACATTAAAAGCACCCGATTCTCAATCCGCGAGAAAAGGATGCTTTATTTTTATACTTTATGTTCTTGTTTGTATGTTCTTGCTTGTTCGTCCCAAGCGTTATAAGCAGCTCTGATTAATTCATCATCAGAATGAAATTGGTCTCTATTTAGGATAGGGCCTTTTGTCCTGCAGCATCTACAATAAGCCCAAACCTTATTGTCGCTGATATTGTCTTTTACGCCGATATCAAAGCTCTTACACACAGGACAAAAATTAACATCAACAATGCTAGGTCGTTTGTAATCATCACCAATAAGTTTATCAATATCATATACGCGCTCTAAATGTTCAAATATTAGGTCACAATGATTAAAACAATCTGTCACTACACAATGAGCAATATGCTGCGTTTCTTCTATCTCAGTTAACTTGGAGAGAATTTTCTTTCTTGAAAACATGAATAAAATTGGGTGTTTATTAATCCAATCGAGTAAATTATGTAATTTGGCAGCTGTTGCATGATCATTTTTGTCAAATCTAATTTTACTAGAATGCATTCCATTTAATTCATCGTAAATAAAACTTTTATCAAATTGTTCTTTAGGCATATTAATCCTCCGCTCTATCGCTCATATTCATCATCATCTCGTCCATCGCGTAAATCGTTCAACCAATGTTTGTCTATATTGGCACCTGTTAGGTTAGCATTTGTTAAATTTGCATCGCACAAATCAGCGTTTTTAAAATCTACATTTCGTAAATCAGTCCTTTGTAGATAAGCACGATTTAGATTAACGCTACACATGTTGGCTCCGCGCAAATGAGCATTTCGCAGATCAGAGTGTTCTAAATCAGCACCAGTCAAATCGGCGTCATATAAACTGGCATCTTGTAAATCAGCTTTACTTAATTTAGCATTAACTAGAATAGTCTTATCTAAATTAGCACGCAGATCAGTGTGTTGCAAATTAGCACTAGTTAAGTTGGCCTCGGTTAGGTCAGCGTTGGCTAAGTTGGAATCTTGCAAATTAGCGCTTCTTAGATTAGCTTTGTGTAAATGAACGCCAATTAAATCTGCGTTTTGCAGATCAGCGCCAATTAGGCTGGCGTTATTTAACTTGGCTTCTCTTAAATAAACACGCTCTAAATTAGCGCAGTTTAAATCAGCTTGGTGTAAAAAAGCTTTAAAAAGATTAGCATCATGCAAATCAGCACTTTGCAGATTAGTTCCCTCTAAATTAGCTTCGATTAATTGTGCGTTAGCTAGATTAGCTTCAGTCAAATCGGCATATTGCAAATTAGTGTTATATAAATTAGCATAACTTAAATTGGCTTCCTGCAGATTAGCATCAGTTAAGTCCGCGCTAGCTAAAAGAGCTCCGGTTAATATTGCACCAGATAAATTGACGCCTTTTAAATCAGCCTTTCTCAAATCGACACCGCTTAAGTCAGCACGCAATTCTTTATAATTCTCGACATCTCTGTTGAGCCAATGCTGATGATTTCGTAACACAGTGTCTAATTTGTCTTTACTTATTCTTCTATATTCCATTTGATATATTCCTCAACTTTCTTTGGTTATAAGTTATCTTAGTTACAGGATAAATATGATTAAAATCATACAAAAAAGAGATACAACTTAATGTATCTCTCTTTATTTAGTCTTCTCCAGTGAATTTCATTAGGTAAGCTAAAATCATTCCATATATATCATCTCTGAATTTTTGGCCTACTTCTGTATGATTTTCTAATTCATTCAGCAGTTCATCTAAAGAATATTTTTTGTTGTCGACTACAACATATGCCATGCCGCCGAAATCATCTTTCATGCGACGCAAGCCTTTGATGACTGGATCAGTTTGTTCTAGTTCTTTAGAATTTGTATTTGCGGATATTTTAATATGTTCTACAACATATTCAGTCATGCAGTATAATGCATAACCTAGCGGACAACCTAACAAAGCGCCAAGTAGTATAGCTATAAGATGATTTATCATTCTTTTCACCTCACTTTAGAGAAAAAAGCCTTTTCGCCATTTGCTTTTAGACCTTTTACCATTTCTTTTGCAGACTTCAATGTGTGTGTAGATTTTTATCTGTTCTCCAGTATATGCTTTAGTGGTCATCTTCTAACACCCCGCAATCTCTTAAGGCTCTTTTATAAGCCAGCTTAAGCCAAATACCATATTCGCTTGGTGGTGATGGTACTTCCTTAATGCTTGTAATGTCAACGCAGTAAGGAGTTTTTTCATCTTCTACAAACACAGTGTCCTTTATTGCTTTTATTGCATCTTCTGATAATTCGTCGTCACTATCGATAATTGCTACATATTTCATTTTTCACTCTCCCATTCTTGCGTTTCTGTACAACGACATCCACAATTTTCACAAACATATTGCGCCTGGTAGTGAGTTGCATTTTTATTTTCTGCAATCTTTTCAATATAAGTAGAGCCACAATTACCACAGGTCATTATTTGAGCATTATAATCTTTTTCTTTTAACACCTCTTTTGCGATTTGCAATCGTGTCTTTAAATCAGATACTGTTATTCTCATTCTTCGCTCTCCCATTCTTGCGTTTCCATTTCTGCCTTGTACTTGTCGATAATCTTTAATGCTCTATTCAGACCATCAACATAGGCTTGAATTACTTCTTCGCCTGTGCCACTATGAGATATCGCTTCATCCAATATCTCGGTTCTTATCTTATCAAGAATAGGCTCTTGCCCTAAGGCTTTGATTGCAGTTTCAATAGCATAATATTCAGGTAAGGGATGCCGTTCATATCCGCTTCCTTCAACATATGATTCTTTCATATCTTCTAGGTACGAAACTGCTAATTCTTGTTCCTCTTTATTCATTCTTCTACCTCGATTTCTTTACCACAATAAGGACAATATTTTAATGTTTCCATTCTATTTTCGGGTATTCTCCAATATGGATTATCAATATCATGTTCTTTAGGACACATGGTTCTGTAGTCGTATTTAATCCATTTGCACTTTTCTGTTGGTTTCTGCTCTAATGCTTCAACAATAACCTTGTAATCATCTACACCAAGATATATTTCAGTATCTTCATTAGCCAGCTCATTCTTTATATATTGCAATATTTCTTCTTTAGTCATTATTCATTACCTCCACTACATGCAGGACACATACTACAAGGTTTACCATCCCCACTACTAGGTGGGTTATATTGGCATAAATCGCAAGGACTTTTTCGTCTTAATGCTTTAACCGCTCTATTAAGAGCTTCTTTTACTCCTGGTACTAAACTATTGAAATAACAATGTGAGTTTATTAACTCAATTGCTTCTTCATCTGTCATTTCTTGCCCTCCATTTCTGCTTTGTACGCGTCGATAATATCCTCAACATCATCAATAATTCCGTCCGAACAATAACAAGAACAACCGCGTAATTTTTGTATATCAGTATATATCTTATCAAGTATAAGTTCTTGCTCTTTTAATCGCTTATAATCTTTGAGCCATTCTGCCAGTTGTCTATGTTGTTCAGCGCACTCACCTTCTTGACCAGCTACATAGCTTTCGTAAGAATCACTTAGGTCATATTTACTTGCTTCGTATTCACAAGTGTCGGCCACTTCTTCTGCGTTTTTAATTGCTTCATCTAAAGTCATCTTTCACTCTCGCTTTCTGCCTTGTAATGCACGCAAGGGCATCCAGCCCATTCTTCGCACCCATCTTCATAATTGATACATGGCTTATGAGGCCATTCTTTGCGTTTTTCTGCGTCACTTTCTGCTTTGTACTTGTCGATAACTTCATCTACCAGCCTTATAGCTGTATCTGTGATTGGTAGCTGTTCTATCTCGGCTCTTATCTTGTCAAGAATAGACTTTTGCATTGCTTTACACATCTCACAATCTTTCAATAAACCGATTGTAAACATTTCCTTTACTGCATCTTCTTTGGATTCGTTACCTGAAATCAAATCTTCTCTTTTAACACAAGATGTTTCAAGGTGATTGTCTTTCTCTAACTTATCTACTTCTCTCATTGTTCTACAGAAATTATTGTATCTGTAGATTTGAACATTAGATAAATCATATCCTTTTAGGTCTGCGACACGGATATAAGTGCCTTCTCCGGCGTCACGCCAGATAACACCAACAATACCTGCAGTGTCAAAGCCTTTAATATCTTTTAATAATTTAGCTTTAGCCATTATTTACTCTCCTTTATAACACTCACAAGCTTTATCATTCTCTATTGGTTCTCTATAAGTTTCGGCACAAGATACGGTACCAAATTCTTTGCAGTTGCCACATCTGTTTTGCTCACCATCTCCTTTATCTGCTTCTATGATTGGCTTTTCATCATTTATAAAATCCAAAATTTCAGCACAAGTAACGCTTCCAAAAGATTCGCCTGCTTCGTTTGTGCACAACTTGTTTATCATCACATCAGCATCTTTTAGCACTCCATGTCCCTTCGGAAGTGGTGTACCATTTCTTACTGCATCAGCACATCTGCTCGCGTGATACATCGTTGGTAGTTCTTTAGGGTTTGTGATAATTTCATAAAGTCTTTCATCTATATCAATTACTACTTGCATCCAGATACCTCCTCTATCTTTGCATAAATATCACAATAGGTATTATCAAAGGCATCATCAACCTTCTCTAAGAACCAAGGCTGTCTGGATAATTCTGCACCACCAGAGCACGCCCAGTTATTTCCGCCTATTCTGGCGTGAATTCGTATAACATCATTCCTGCCTACATATTTGTTGAATGTATCAGTTTGCTTTTGATGTCTAACCTTTTCATTGTGGATATAGGTTTTTAATACCTTTCTTTTCTTGCCATGGATTCTATCCCAGTTAATGCCATATTCTCCTATGTATGTAGCAACTAGTTTATCTGTATAATCAGAACCTTCGCTCATATGAGAGTTTGGATTCCAGAATGGAATTGACCTACATAAGTCCTCTGCACATTCTATTTCTATGTCATCCATGTCTTCTTTGCTAAGCACTCTAGGCTCTGCATCAACCATTAAATCAAGGCCCCTTAGTCTAGGCACTTCAATATTGTTTTCTTCCAGAATCTGTTCTAAATCATCAATCTGGGCATATGCTAGTAAATCCATTTATTTTACCTCCTGATATTCTTTGTCCCAAAACTTACTTTGGTCACAAGTTTTACAACTACCACTACTATGGCATTCTCCATTAATTAAATTGCAACCCTGTTCATCTAACATACCGTTTAATATATCTAAATCAAGTGCGTCTCCAAATTTTTCCTGCATGGCTTCCATAAATACTTCGCGATTTGTCTTAGCAGGATGTTCTTTGGCCCATTTTTCAACAAACTCGATTACATCATATATATCTAAGAAAATGTTTTCTTTACGACATATAGGCTTCAATGGACATATCGTGCATTTAACGCCATTACAATTGCTGTCTCCTTTACAGGCATCGCCTCTAAGACTATCCCACATTCTAATGAGCGTCTTTTGATATTCTTCTTTAGTCATCATTTTTACTTCCTCCTTTTGATTAAAATAAATTACGAAATAAATATGATGAAAAACGCTTAATAAACATAAAAAAAGAACCCTCGATTAAGAAGGTTCTTTTGCTATTGTTATTGTTTTAAAAATGATTATCGGTCTTGTTCGTCATTTTTTTGTTCGTTATACGAATTGTCAGTATTAGCAATTATAGTATCTTCTAAATTAGCTTTATTTAAATCTGTGTTAGTTAGATCGGCGCCAGTTAGGTTAACGCTTTCTAAATTAGCTTTGCTTAAATCTGCGCCAGTTAAATTGGCTTCGGTTAAATCAGTGAGGAGTAATTTAGCATTGTGCAAATTAGCATTTGTCAAATTAGCTTCCCTTAATTTGACGCTATACAAATTGGTTCCTGTTAAGTTGGCGTTTTCCAAATTAGCACCATATAAATTAGCGCTGCCTAAATCGGCTCCTGTTAGATTAGCTTTTTCTAAGAAAGCACGCAAATCAGCACCGCGCAGCTCAGCCTTAGTTAGATTAACATTAGACATATTAGCGCCATATAAATTAGCGCCGCCTAAATCGGCGTTAGTTAGATTCGCGTCGGTTAAATTGACACTAGTTAGATCAGTATTTCTTAAATCGGCATCAGTTAGATTAGCTTTATTTAAATCTGTATTACTCAAATTAGCATTTTTTAAATTAGCATGATATAACTTAGCGAACGCCAAATTGGCCCCACTTAAGCGTGTTCCTTTTAAATTAGTATGATACAAATCAGTATGGCTTAAATTAGCATGAAACAAATTAGCGCTTTCTAAGCAAGCCTTATCCAGAGTAGCACCTTCTAAATCAACACTATCTAAATTAGCGCTCGTTAACCACGCTTTGCTTAAATCTGCTCCGATTAAATCGGCTTTTACTAAATTAGTTTCAATTAAACTAGCGCTAATTAAATTGGTAAATCTTAAATTGGCTGAAAAAAGGCTGGCATTATCTAAACAAGCGTTAGATAGATTAGTCTTTTCTAAAAAGCGTTTTCTAAATTAGTGCCAGTTAGATTGGCCTCAGTTAAATCAGCCTTTTCTAAACGAGCCTTATATAAATTAGCGTCTTCTAAATCGGCACAATACAAATTAGTATTATACAAATTAGCTTTAGTTAGATCTGCATTAATTAAATTAGCATTATCTAAATAAGCAAGGATTAAATCAGCATCAATTAACTTAGCATCTTCTAAATTAGCATTTGTTAACCATGCTTCGTTTAATTCAGCTTTAGTTAAATTAGCTTTAGTTAAGTTGACATTCTCTAGGTTTGCATTTTCTAAATCAGCGTGGGATAATTCGGTGTTTGATAAATCAGCATAGCTTAGATTAATATTAGTTAAAATGGCATTATATAAATTAGCTCCGGCTAAATTGGCGTAAGATAAATTTGTATCACTCAAATCGACATTAGATAAGTCAACGCCGCTTAGGTCAGCCTTTAACTCTTCATAATTTTCAACATCTCTGTTAATCCAATGTTGATGATTTTCTAATATAACATCAAGCTCTTCTTGGGTTATCTTTCTATAGTCCATATTTTTGTTCCTTTCTTTATTTAATTAACTTAGTTACAAGAATAATATGATTAAAGTAGCGCTAGAAAAAGTATATAAAAAAGAGACACAAATTTATGTGCCTCTTTTAGATGTTATTTGAGTTTTTACTCTCCTGGAATATCAGATATCTTTATTCGCTTTCTTCACTTTCTGCATCTTGTTCACTCTTTTTTCTATGCTCTACAATATTGTCAAAGATGTCGCAAACTAGATATAATGCATCAGCTTGTTCATCATCCTCCAGAATATAATGGCCACCACATTCAATTGCTAATGGGTGCTTTTCAATATAGTCTGTTAACAACACTGATACTTCTTCTACATCAAAAATATTTTCGCTTTCTGATTGAGAACTGCAATCACATTCTTCGCCTTCTGCCTCAATCTTTTCTTTTATGCAGTCCAGCACCATATTGTAATTTGAGTTGAACTCTCTTGCATCGCGACTTAAGTCGTACTTATATTTCTCGTCTTTAGCATTATCAAAGTCTTTATTGTGAACCCGTATTCTCCAATTGGCCAAATTTCGGATTTCTTCATATACTTCTTCCAATGCCTGCTTACGACCTAACTTCTTAGCCTTATCGATTTCTTCTAAAATCTGCTCGTCTGTCATCTATTCTTCCTCACTTTCTGCAATTAGCTTGTTAAGGATCTCTAACACCTTATCTGTTTCACATATATTTATCCCATAGCTAAAAGCCTGGTTTCGATATGGTACTTCTTGTGATATACTTTTTATTTCCTCTCTTGCCTGCTTAACTTTGTCCAATCGGACGGCCTTAATTTCTTCCGCTTCGCGAATTTGGAGTTGCGAATATGACATGTATGCGTCGTAATATTCGCTCCACTCTGTATCTGGTTCTAAGTTATCTGCATTTATTAATTTGCTCATTTTCTCCTCCAAAAATCTTAGCAATCTTTTCTGTTTCCTTGTGCCACCAACGACTATTGTATATAAGGGCATCAATAGATCTTTGCTTGTCTTTTGGGAATTTACCATAATTATCTTTCAACCACTTTTGCTGTTCAGCTGAAAGATATATGCCTTTACCATTATCGTCTAAATAACCGATAAGTCCGCACACATCATGAGCTCTTACAATGATATATCCTAATTTCTGCAGATATTCCTTGCAAACAATCCTACTCTTGTGCGAATATTCACTATTAAGTTTTTCAGCAATTTCTTTTGCCAACTCAAGATGTTCATAGCTTTCACATTCTATAAAACTACCATCTGGACTTAAAATGCCTGTATAGTTCATTTCTTCTCCAAGGTCCTTAGCGATTTCTTCTTCTTTAACGCAGTCAAATACGAGTCCATATATGAAGTTTAAGTGTTTCTCTAATCTTGGTTCATCTTCTTCATTAAGACACTCTACATACCAACCATTATCTGATGTATTATATTGATGGAAAAATTTCAGCGGTATTCTTGGCTCGCCATCTACATCACAGTTGTTATTTATTGCTTCTATAGTCTCACTAACTACTTTGTAGCTATAATCTCCTATTGCATATCGTTTCATTTATTTATTTTTCCTCGCTTTCTTGCTTGTATGGTTCGTCCACTACATAAATTCTTTAAACAATTCTGCTCTTTCAACACCTAATATGTTTGCAATTTTTCTTTGCCATTTGTTAAAACAAGGTTGCCTGCCTTCGAGCATCGCCTTAAAATCTGGATATTCAATATTTAATTCTCTGCATATCTGGTTAGTAGAAACATTTTTAGATTTCATTGTGGCATATAATCGATCTGTCATTTCTTTTGAGATATAATGGTTTGCCATCTTTATTCCTCCTCAGCTATTAGTTCATCCAATATTCGCAAATCTCGTTCAATATAAAACTTTGCATCCCTATCGCCTATTCCATTAAGACTGCTTGCGATTTTCTCTCGGGCCTGCTTAACCTTATCTAATGAGACAAATTTTGTCTGCTTTCCTAGATGCTTTTCCTCGCGTAACAGGGCTTCTACCATGTCGCCATTTGTTATAGTATCTTCGGCTAACTTTGACTTAAGGTATTCGTTTGTATCAAGTATTCTTTCTACAAAAGCTCTTACCTCTTCATCATTAGCAATAGCAGCTGCGATTTCTTCTGGTCCGCAAATGAATTTAATACCTGTTGTGCTTCCGTTACGATAAGCTTCTTCTGCACCACAGCCATCAAAACACTCCTCTGGATTATCTCTATGAGCTAGAATTTCTCTAACAGCTTCCTCTGCAATGTAATCAAAAGTAATAGTTGGTGTCTCAATATCAAAAGCTTCGATAATATAGCAATCGCCCTTTCTTCTGATTATTGCTATAGGATCCCCATAAGGAGAACCGGTTGACAACTCAATTAATCCTATTCCAACCAGAATTTGATTATACCAGTCTATACATTCTCTACCGCCATCTTCTTTTAGACGATTTAGCAGCTCTGAAATTGTATGAGTTGGCTTTGACTGCTTAACTGATTCATCGAATTCAGTCTTGTAATCATAAGCGATCTTTGCGATTTCTCCTGGTGTAAAATAACCTTTCCACCAAAGATTTGCATATTCAGCTATTTTGTAAAAATCATTATAATTCATATTTATTTTCCTCCTTGTTATGAATGATTCACAAATAAAATATGATTGAATATATAAAAATAGCCTACCAACAAAAAGTTGATAGGTTATTCTGATTATTGCTGTTTTACCATAATGCTGCCGTCGGTGTTATAGCGAACAGTCATACCACCTGCTCTGTAGCCGCCATAAAGTAAATAACAGACTCCTGTCTCAGGATCCACATAATTGTAGACCTCAGCTGCCTGGTATTGATATGTTTCTTCTACGGTAGGTTCGTCTTCAGTTGTATTTTTTGTATTATCAGACTTATTTGTTGCAGTTGTTTCGTCGGAACATCCGCATAATGATAACACCATGACTGCCAACAAGCTTAATAAAACAATTCTTTTCTTCATAAATTATTTACGGCTGGAAACCTCTGAGCCTTAGCTCTGAGGAGGAAAGCCGCCCTTTCCTAAATCCTCACACCGCTTCGGCGGTGTGTTTCCTAAACTCAATTAAATAGTTACTATTTGGTTGGATAAGTCGTAGTTTCTTGCAACTTACCGAGCCTTTGTTTACTTTCGTACCATCAAGAGTACGAATATCAAAGAAACCACTATTTCTTCTACCGAATATAGTGTAGATATTACCTTTGTATACTACGGTATCGAATAATCTAAATCCTTTGATTTCGTATTCAACTTGGTTACGCTTTCTGATACCACCTTTAAGAATGGTCTTTTTATGTATCTGCCGGTTATGGCATCTTACTTTCTTTTGGTAATATACCGAACCGTCTGATACAGCTTTTGGGTTGCCACTTATACAACGAGCGTCTATATAATGGTTTTTTGGCAAACCATTTTCTATGCGAATATTTTTAGTGATATATCCGTAAATCAGATTTACATTTTTATATTGTTCTTTTAACTTGTTATAGAAAGCCCGGCGCATTATGCCCATGAAGGTCGCATCTCTAAAAGACACACCTCTTTTAATTGATTTAGGTAGTTTAATTTGTCCTTTATGATATGTTGTGTGGCAAGTCTCGCACAAAGTAATTAAGTTATTAGGTGCATTACCGCCAGTCTTTCGACTTTCTATATGATGTACATTTAAGATTTTGTCCTTTGATCTACCTTTACAGCATTGACAGATGTGACCGTCTCTAAAAAGCACATACTCTCTAACATTCCAAAAATCTAATTGTTCGCCTTGTTGATATTCAACGCCTTCAATGTCGGGATTTTTAATCTTTTGAATATCAAAAGATGCTACTTCTACAATAATCTTTGATATAGGCAAAATTTCGTGTACTTTATGGATTACTGTCAAGTGCGTATCCACCTTGTTTTGAACCGAAGGAGCTAACCATCCATCCTTACGCTTACGATTATTAAAACGAGGCTTACGGTATCTGGTTTTACGGTTCCTGCGTGTTCTACGATTTTGTCTACGGGTAGAAAGCAAATCTACTATATCGTTTCTAAGTTCTACATCAGACTCGAACAATACCTTGTCTTTTGTAGTTGCTGAAAGACCAATATGCTTACTACCGCTATCGACACCTAAAGTAATCTCTTGCGTATAGTTCGTGCTGCTATACAATAGTTGTATTGTAAATGGACATTTCTTAATAACCTTTGCCTTTCCTTGCTTTAATAGAGCGCGGACTTTGGCATGGTTTTCTGTAGGCATTAAAGGTTGTCCGTTTTTACTTATGACATAAACCATAAAGTCCATCTCCTTTCTAACTCGATTAAGAGTTAATTACTCACTCCGAAGAGTGGTTAAGCGTACCATCGCCAATGTTAATGAGAGGTTTTATATATCTGCAACACTATTCCTACCCAACAGAATTGTTTAATCACAGATCTTAGAGCTACAGACTTGGTACTACATCCGTAGGTAACTATATATTCTCTCTTAACGGAGTCAGTTAAGACTTAGGCTATTAAACTTGGGACATTAACAGCTGAAGGCTGTCAAAATCTCCGAAGCTTCAGCTTCGTGGGTAGTTTAATTTAAGTTTCCTCCTCTTTGTAAACGAAATGTTTTTCACTATAAATATGAGCAAAAATACAAAAAGCATAAAAAAGAGATACAAGTTAATGTATCTCTTTAATAATTGCGCTAAGAAGAAAAATCTTCTGGAGAAATCTCGACCTCTCCGACATGGACGAAATCTTGAGCATCAATAGCGTAATCGTCATCATCGATGGAAATTTTGTAAGTATCATCAATATATTCGCCCTGTCCTAGTGGAATATCATCGATGTTTTTCTCAGCCAGCTCAATAGCTTCCTTTAGATTTTTTACTCCTGTAACTTCTACTGTAGAGTACATCTCATAAGTTACTGGGATGATGTATCTGCCATCTGGAGATACAAATTCTTCTAGTTTTTCATGTGCCATTTGTTTTACCTCGCTTTATTATTTAATTGTTCTTCAGGTCCTACTTGATGTATTTATTTAGAATTTCTATAAATTCTTCTTTAAGTACATCAGCTGATTTAAACCAATGTTTATTACCATCTTCAACAGATGGAGTAATATTATTGATTTCATTAAGCATTGCAGCTTTTACTTCATCAGGAAATGTTACCTTCTTGTCTTCTGGCTGATTGAAATCAAATTGCTCTATACCTCTGACATAGACAAAAGGCTCGACGAGATAATTAAAATCTTCATCATATCCATCCTCGTCGTCTTCTTTGATGTCATACTCCAGATCACCATAGTCTTCACCCCATCTAATGTATGAGTGTCTAACATCTTTGAGGTGATTCATAATTAGATCTACTTCTGGAAGATGTTCTTTATCACCTTCGTACCAGTTGGTCCAGTCGGTTTGTAGACAAACATAGGTCTCATTTGGATCTTTAAGTGTACCTATTCTGCTAAACACATCTGTAAGCTTTTTGTTACAGGTGCTTAAAAGCTTGCCTGCCATTTTGTTGCAGTCTGTTTCTCGCAGTACAATAGTTACCTTGCTTTCTTTGCTCATTTCTTATTCCTCCTCGTTTTTATAACTCCTGGTTATTATTGGTTACGAATAAAATATGATTGAATATACAAAAAGAACTCCCGGTTAAGAGAGTTCTTTAATGTTAAGATGTGATCAAGCTATTCTATTACACACCTTTCGATTCTGTAATATTCTTCATGGCCACAACAGTCATCATCATAGATGGTGTATACTCCATTTTCTTCCGTGATTTCGGGATCATGTATCGATAGGTAATCATTCCAGTCGATATAATCGAAATTGTCTGCTATAGAGTTTTGAGCTGTAATGATGGCATCTTCGTAGGTGTCTCTTATTAAGGCTCTTTCACACTGAAGCTCGCCATCAATTTTAGAAGCACGCGATATTACATATATACTTCTCATTAGCTTATCTTTCCTTTCTGTTAAGATAATTCATACTCTATGATCATATAGCATTCTTCATGACCACAACAACAACTATCATGAATAACATACATTCCGTCTTCTTCTGTGATTTCAGGATTATTTTCGGACAAATATTCGTCCCAGTCGTCAAATCCGAAATCCTCTGTTATGGAATTTTGAACTACAGTAATAGCATCTTCGTATGTTTCCATTATTATCATTCTATTGCTGTCGAGTATACCGTCGATTACTGTAGCATTTGAAATTGCATAGATATTTTTCATTTGTAATTTACCTTTCTTTTCGATAAAACTAAGATTTTACAATTGGTTTCTGCTGCGCTAAAGGACAATACTTAGGAAAATCCTCATCACACATAGAAGTACGAGCCTTTCTACAATAATGAGGAACTTTACCGCCTACATTCTTTTCTCTGTAAGGACAGTCCCAGCAGTTGTTTACTACTATTGTGAAGCTCATTTACTCTGATTCCTCGCTTTCTTCGATAACTTTAGTTGCCTGCGTATCATCAGAGAGAAGAAACTCTCCTAACCATTTTTTACATTGCGGACACACCCATATGATATTTGAATGATTACTCGGGCTTTGGCCGTATTCAACTTCGATGATATCATCGTGTGTGCCGCATAAGTAGCAGTTAGGTATCATGAGTGGCTTTTTGCAGCGAGCATACATGATAGGTGTCATTTGCGCATCACGCGACAAATCGGCCAATGTGTTACCTAAATCTTTAGCCATATCGTGTGTCGCAGACTCAAACATTCTTTGTCTCATACTTTTTGCCATAATATTTACCTCGCTTCGTTTTCTTTCTTTTCTGCATTTTCATTTAACCCATATAATTCAGCCTGTAGATCTACTACGCCTCTTACATATGAGCCTAATGTTGCATCATCAACTGGTTCTACCATATTTCTAGCCTTCTTTCTTATAAGGCGATATGCTTCCAGCTGTATAGTTTGATTATCTGGTGCCATGTCTTAATCCTCACTTTCTATGTTTTGGTTCCTTTCTGTATTGTCTGAAATATTTTTCCAGAATAATTTCTGTAAGTGTCATCTACTTTTTCTCACTTTCTGTTGTATGTGAAATTCTTTTTCCACAAGTAGGGCAATATAAAATCTCCCTTCTCCAGTGATAATACCCTGCAGTCATGATATAGATATCATCAATGAAAACAGGATTTGGCTCTTTGTTTAATTCCTTACAAGTTTCACATTCTTCGCTTTCTACTAATTCGTAGGTTTTCTCGAAAATATCTGGCTTACAAGGATATATTTCTCCATTTACGCCTCGGATAATATAATCGCCCAGATTTGCTCTCATTGTTCCTTCTAAGGTCTTGATGTCACAATAAGTGCTGTGCACGATAACAGTGCTATTGCTAATAGCATCTAAAAACCAATCTTCTCTTACTGGTTCGTTAGGATTTAATTGAAATGCGTCAATTGTTACAGGCTTCTTTCTATACTTCATCGTTTTCTCCTATACCTTTAGCAGTTACATTTACTGACAAATTCATATATCTTAATTTGTCTTTAATTGCAGACTCAGCGCTTTTTCTGATAATGGTATTCATATTGCTATCAAGATACTTTGATACAGCTTCTGATAAATCTGTATCCTGTCTTTCTTGCAGCACCTGATTAACTTGACTTTTTACGATGTCATTGATACTCTCTCGCACCATATCCTTCAATGTTTCCCGGTTGATACCAGCCTCATTGAGCATCTGTCTTACTTCGCTTCTTACTGCCATTTCCTGTACTGTCATATTTTATTCCTCTCTTTCATAATTCTTTAAAATACTCTTGTAACTCTTCTTCACTTATTTCGAGCCATCCATTATCTCCTTCAAGATGAATGTCTGCACCCGTGAAAGAACAGCTAAAATCATTATCATCATCTTCTTGTTCCCATATTGAACCGACTTCAATATTATAGAATTGTGATTCGTCATAGGAATTTGTTTCAGTATCATAACATGGTACGCTAAATGGTTTTATGCATTCGTATTCTTTACTCATTTTCTCCTCCAAAGGTCTTAGTAATCTCTTCTTTCAACTTTTCCATTGCTTTCTTTTGCTTTTGCAGCTCCTTTATCTTCTTGTCTATATCTTTTGTGGAAAGCAACTTCATAAGATATGTTTTCCATTTATCCTTCGGACAGATATACACTTGAGAATGAAGTCCAGTGCTTCCATTGTACCTATACAACTTTTGAGTTGCATTATGCGGATCAATATTATTCACTTCATAAGTACCATTCTCATGTAGAACAACCTCTACCATTTCTTTCATTTTTAATTACCTCCTTGTCGTTAAAGTTAAATTACAGAATAAATATGAGTAAGATTATAAAATGTTATATAAAAAAGAGACACATAATTTTGTGTCTCTTTTAAGTAATAAACAAAGATTATTCTATTGTTTCATTTGAATCTTTTACTTCTTTTGTTTCTTTAATCATTTCATCTAATATAGATGAAACTTCTGATATAATGTCGTCGTAGTTTTTGTAAATAATAAAACGACCATCTTCGGAAGTGTTATAAATTGGGCTGATGTCACAAATTTTATTTTTCGCCCGCTCAACTCTTTCTAATGGGACTGCCTGTATTGCTTGTGCTAATTCTTGTCTGCAATCATCGCACAATACAACTGAATTCCCTTGTCTGCCATCATTTGAAAATTTAATTCTTTTTGTATTTGTCTGCTTCTGACAACAAGTACACCATTCATTTCCACTTTTTGTACAAGCATCAACTATTTCAATCATTCTTCTGCCTCTCTTTCATAAATGGAGCATTTCACCTAAAACCAATTTCCTTGACTGTCTCGTATTATTTCCTTTCCACAATACTTACATTTACTTGTGATATTTACTCCGTGTATATCAATACAATCGTTTGGCTTGTGCCACCCTAAAACCTTACATAGAAATTTTCTTAATTTGCTCATTTCTTATCCTCACTTTCTGCCTTGTATGGTGTGTTCCACACTCTTATTGGAATAAATACTTGCGGTTCATCATTATTAGAATAGTCTTTATTAACTATTACATTGTCTTGAGTAAGTGTTCCAAAATTCACATTAGGAAACATAGTCTCAATCATATCTCCGTTGGTTGCGTTATCAGGAATGATCACTGCTTTTGTTTCTTTCATTTCTTCTATGATCTCAAATAATTTACCTTTTGAGACATATGGACGGAACTTTTCGTATATTTCTTCTTCGCTGAATAATCTATTCATTCTTTTACCTCGCCTAAATGTTTTTTGATAATCCGGATTGCAACACCTAAGTCGCTTTCTCCTTCATATTCGAAAGTGATTTTCTTTTGTTTTTCTATTTCCTCAAGCGCAGCATTAATCTTGGAACGCAACTTTTCTAATTGCTCATGCTCTGCTAATAATCCTTTATTGGTTTCGGCTAAATCTAAATTCACAAGTCGTAATTTCTCATATTCAGAGCGTGCTACTACATCTACTACAGGCGTCTGTTCATTACCGGCTATTCTAATTTCTTCTATCCATTTATTGCTCTTATAGCCATCATATTCTCTATTATAACTACTGCATCTAGGGCAGAAGGAAAATCCATATATTGTTTGTTTTGACAATCTATATGTATTTTTGCAATTAGTACATCTACAACGACTAGTACCATCTTTATAATCTTCTAATATTTCCCATTTTCCTCTTACTGCATACCTCATATTAACTAATCGAGTTTCTGACTCTTCTTTGGATTCAGTTTGAAAATGTGTGCAATTTTCAGTTCCTGTACATATTAAAAGTTCGCATTCTTCATTTTTACATTTATCCATTACTTTAAATTTACAATGTTCCACGACTACTCTCCTATAACTCTTCAAATAATCCTATTAGATCTTCTACAAGGCTAAGCACCTCATCTGATTCGTAACGACCATTATTTCCTAGCACTGTAATGCGTATTCTGCGTGCCTCATCAAGTGCCGCGTTGATCTTTTCTCGCTCTACTACATCTGCTACAGGAATATTGGAAATATCATCCAGTTTTACAAATGGTTCGCTTTTAGGAAATGCTCCACCTTTCGTTTGAAAATGGTATACTTTCTTCCTTTTTAGCTTATCTTTGCTTATGTATTCTGCCATTTAATTATTTCTCCTTTTCTTTAAACCAATAACAATCGTTCTTGCTGCCGACTGTAGGTTCTGACTTATGCAGGCCAGAATCATTATCAGATGTATCTTCTATATATGGCTCTTGCTCACATACAGGGTTCATTCCATCTCCTACACATTCCCAGCCAAGATATCTACATTTGAAACAAGAATGTTCTTCTGGCTCGTTATGATTTGGTGCTGCCTGTTGAATATATGGGCTATTCCACCAATCATAATCAGGGGTAAACCATATATGCTCATCATTCCAACAAGTAATATGAGTACCCTCAATTTTAACCTTTAAATTAGGAAACATAGCCATTACCATGTCACCGTTAGTTGCTCCTTCCGGAATAGGAATCGCGTTTACTGATGGCAATGATAGGATTTTATTCCACATTTTATCAGCTCCATCAGCTTGTGCGGATGTATATGTATCATCTTCGCCTGTGAAAATTATTCCGGTTCCTTTTATATCGTTTTTATTTATATACTCTGGCATTTTAATATCTCACCTTTCTACACTTTAATAATCTGTTAAAATTGCAATATTCCATTTATTAAAGAATACCTCTTCTACTTGATTTTCTTTTACACCAGTATAGAGTTCTTCAAATTTCTTTATTGCCTCTTCTTTTGATCTGGCATAGCAAAGAGCTAAGTCTTCAAGCTCTTCATCTTCGCCTGTAATCTTAAGTCGATATAGTCTCATAGTTCTTTTTACCTTTCTGATAGTTTATAATAGTATTCAACTTCTCCATCTGATGCTAAATCTACGCATTTTCCTGTCCTTAAGTCTTTTGCAAAAACTCTACCCATTCCTATTTGGGAAATTTTGTATTTAGGGACTGGATTTTCGAATACTGATTTAGCATTGTTCTCAGATGGAATAACGATATCTCCTTCTTTAAACATAGTTATTCACCATCTCATCCACTGTCATCATCTTGCGAACCATGAAAGCTTCCATATAACCATTCTAATTGTAGTTGGTACTCGGTTTCATAAATTTCGTTTTCTTGATCGCTCATATCTTCTTATCTTTCCTTTCTCCTTTAGGACAAAAATATTCTTTATGAGTATCCATCCCTTTTTTTGAGCAATATGCGAATCCATCCTTTTCTGTACGAGTATCCCTGGAAACGCAATCTTTACAAGTGACAATTTCGATTAGGGGACAATCAGGGTGAATTTCATTTGCATACAGGTAAACATTTTTACCTGTTTTTCCACAAATATAATAATCAATTTTATCTTCGTGACTTATAGGACAATCCAAACAATTCTCTGGCATTTCCATATCTTTAATTCCTACCATTTTTTATTACCTCTCTATACTTATATTTTGGAGTATTTAACATGCTGTGTAACATTTCTTTAGCAACACTTCTACTAACGCCGAAGTTTTCTGATATTAAATCAATCCATTCTTTGTTAGTGAGTTTTCTGCCTAAAGCGCTACTTAGATTGTCATAGGTTTCGTATGTCATGATTTACCTCTCTAACCTGCGTGAACTCTAATCTTTTCACCGTCTTTTAACTTATAAGTACAGCAAATCCACTCGGTGCCGTCTTTCTCATAAATACTTTTGGTTCTCTCAATTACATCCTCTACTACACGATATACCTGATAAGGTAAGAAGCAATAGGCGTTCTCTATCATCTGTCTGTTAAACATAAGGATGGGTCTATCGCCTTCGAGAAACATTGAATCAGACAAATCGGTCAGTTCTGTTAATGGCTTTCCATCATAATCAGTTTCACCATTTAAAACTTTAAAATGCCTTTCTTCGATTAGTCGCTTTGTTATCTTATCGATAGCATCAAACATTCCCATGACATCAGTTATCTCTCCGTCATAGCAACCTTCTTCGTCAATCTCGATACCTTGAGACTTAATGAAATTTTCCCATTCAATGTAATATTCGTTGTTTCCAAATATTTGCGTCCCATTTACAGTTGTTCTGTAACTCATTTATTTTTTCCTCTCTTAATTAGACTAAATAGATTGTGTTATCAGGTGTTTCCCATTCAATATCATTTTCAGAAGAAAATATATTATCATCTGGATTTACTATTTCTGAGAACGAATACTCTTTTACTATTGGAGAGTCATCACCCATATCAGATAAAATTTCTCTAGCAAAATCTTTGTAAGTCTTCTCTTCAAAATATTCACATTCACCACCATCTAACATTTTTCCATTGCTGTCGTAGATATAATATCCAAACACCCCAATGGAATCTTCTAAGTCTCTTTCATTATCACTTTCATAGATATAAAAATAATGCATATCTCTTGTGCGATATAACGCCGCATCTTTTGCTCGCGTGTTATTATTGCTTTTTATCATTTGTTCTACCTCCTCGTTTTAAAAATAATTTACGAAATAAATATGATAAAATTGATGCTTGAATATATAAAAAGACTATCTTTTCTCAAAAATGAGATTAAGATAGTCTTTTCCTTAATTATGAAGATCGCATTCTATGCTTCCAGCTCAATTTTATCTCTAATAGCAGAAATTTTTTCTTCAAACGCAGATACATCTGGTTCTTCAGGAATTTTCGTATATGATATATCTGGAATTTTTGTTATGTTACACGATATCATAGGGAATAATTCTTCAATATCCTGGCAAATCCACTTTATGTTTACAGTATTAATGTAATCGGGATCAGCAGTTAAAAGTCGATCCTGCATATATTCGACAAGCTCATCAATGAATTCACTTACTTGCTCTTCGATGTCTTCACGAACAAAACCAGAGATGTTATAGATATTATTCGATTTAATGATATAGTTTTTAACAAAATCAATATCAATTGTGAATTTAACGAGTACATTAACAAGATAACCGCATCCAAGAGTTATCTTTTGATATTTCTTATATATTTCAAGTTTTGTTTCCATTATTGTTTCTCCTTCTTTAAATTATTATTTCTATACTTCCAGCTTTTTTAATTTTCTTTTTATTAGCTTAAGATCAAGCTTATAAAGAAAACGACATACTGGATTTCTTTCTTCACTGAGCCAATATTCATCTTGCTCAATTCCCCACTCTAATTGGTATCTTTTTGAATGATCAAGTAGAATTCTGTGGACAATTTCTGTATTGATTTGTTCTGGGCCACCTAGAGCTGCTGTATACCATCCTTTTGGTAAAAGATATTCCTGCAAGAAATTAAGCATATCTTCATCTGATAATGCTGGTGGGCACATATCATTTGGATCGGAATTTTCATTAAACCATTTTCTAAAACTTTTTGTTTCCATAATATTTTCCTCCTTATCCAAATACAATTTCATTAAAGATTGCATACTGGATTATCATGTCTGCTACTTCTGCATCAACATTAGCAGTTTCAAGATAAAGCTCTCCTTTGTCTAAAAGACCAATAATGTTATATGGCTTATTAGGATTTAAAAGATAAAGCTTTATACCATTTAATAACTTTTCTCTTGAGAGTACATATTCATCCGGTTCTCCTTCAGCTGGTTCACGAAGCTTTAATATAAGCTCGCCACCTCTTGAAATCTGATCAGATGCGTATTCTCCTAAGTATTCGCCGATTACAGAAGCTTTAGAGCACCAGTAATTGATTCCACCTTCAAGAGCAGTAGAAACAATATCATCGATGTCTTCATTAGTGATTTTGAGTTCCTTAGTTATAGAGATTGTGTCTTCTTTAACTTTTGATTCGTAATTCATTTTATTATCCTCCTTCTTAAAAAATATAATTACAAAGAAAATATGAATAAATACATAAAAAGATCCACCAAGCAAAATGCTTAATGGACCTTTTAGGTTAGATTGTATTATTTGTTGCCGCCGAAGTATAACCACCACTTGGCAACTTTGAGATTAATCAAAGATTCTTTTAAGTCCTTGATTTTTTGATTGTTTTCGTTGTGGATGGTAATCTGCTGATTAACCAGCTCCGAAGTCTTCAGGTCTGGATAAAGATTAACCAAAGCTAGAGCGCTTTCGTTATTTTTAACGGAAACACTATCGATGACATCACCTTCATAGGCTTTGTATTGGTCTATCATTTCGGCAATATCATTTTCAATATGAGCGTTTTCTTGCTCATACATAGAAAGCTTTTCCTTGATAGCACCTTCA
>ODAI012417245.1_pt1 | contig 30826 bp, 22 predicted proteins | sample 1539321 | NCBI WGS metagenome assembly ODAI01 (sample SAMN02144231, study PRJEB22623) | gut metagenome | biome: sheep rumen | host: Ovis aries | place: New Zealand
CGTTTACCCAGTCCAGCTTGTTGTAGTCAAATACAGCTGGGGATTTGCTGAGACCATCCAAAGAGAAGCGTTCAATCAGCTCATCCATGGTGAATATTTCCTGTTCGGATTTAGGAGACCAGCCTAAAAGTGCCACATAGTTGGTAATGGCCTCCGGGAGATATCCCATATCCACCAGCTGGCTAAAGCCAGTAGCACCGTGACGTTTGGAGAGCTTGGAAATGGAGCCGTCCTCGTTCTTGCCCATTACTGGAGGAAGGTGAATGAATACAGGTGGCTCCCAGCCCAGGAATTGATACAGGAGAATATGCTTCGGCGTGGAAGTAATGAACTCAGTGCCACGGAAAACATGGCTGATGTCCATAAGATGGTCATCAATAACATTGGCAAAATTGTATGTAGGCATGCCGTCACGCTTCAGAATAACCTGGTCCTCCAAAGTGTCACAGGCGATGGTAATATTTCCATGAACCACATCGTGGAAGGTAACCTCACCGGTAAGAGGCATCTTTTGACGGATAACATAAGGTCTGCCCTCGGCCAGATACTGATCAATAACAGATTGCTCCAAATCGCGGCAGGCACGATTGTAACCGCCGAAGCTCTTGGCCTCGCCAGCTTCCTGAGCGGCATGCTGCTCCTCGCTGCAATCATTGCAGAAGCAACGATAAGCATGGCCCTTTTCAATAAGCTCCTCTGCATACTTCTTGTAAATATCCAGACGCTGGCTCTGGATGTATGGACCGCAGTCACCGCCAATATCAGGACCCTCATTGGGGATGATGTTGGCTGCCTTTAAGGTATTCTGAATGAATTCCACTGCATCAGCCACATAACGCTTCTGGTCAGTGTCCTCGATGCGAAGCAGAAAATCACCATTCTGGGACTTGGAAAAAAGATAACCATATAGTGCGGTACGAAGATTACCGATATGCATATAGCCGGTTGGGCTTGGAGCAAAGCGGGTACGAACGCGATTTGACAAAATAATTCCTCCTAAAAAAAGAGATTGCTGGTGAGCAATCTGTTAAATACAAAAATAGTGCAGTGCATGGCACAGACGAAAATCAATCCAACGATTTTCGTCAAGCGAGCATCACTAAACTCAAACTTCGTTTTCGTTAAGTGTTGCTGGCGGAGAGGGTGGGATTCGAACCCACGGAGGCTATTAACCTCACTTGATTTCGAGTCAAGCACCTTCGACCACTCGGACACCTCTCCATAGAATTAAATTATATAGATGAATCCATCTGCATAACAGAGATATTATACACTAAAATGCGTTCAAAATAAAGTAAAAAGGGGCTTAGATAAGCCCCAAAGTCTTTCCAAGAAAAATCCAGCCGAAAATAGTGATGCAGGACAGCCCCGAAGTCATTATTATGCAGTTGCCTGCCAGCTCATAATCACTGTCCATTTGCTGGGCCATGGTGAAGCCTACCACAGCACATGGTGCCGCAAAGACAGTCATAAGAGATACCAGCTCAATATTCCGGTATCCCAGCCATACAGCTATAGGCAAAATGATGGCCGGAGCAATTACAAGTCTGCCCAAGGTACACAGCATGATAGCCAGATGGTTCCTTTTTACGCTGGAAATGGTAAAGGATGCTCCCAAAAGAATCAAAGCCAGCGGAGTGGTGGCACTGCCTATCTGAAATACGGGCTTTAAAACAGCATTGGGTATCACGATATGGCATAGATTAAAGATGATACCAACAACACAGCCCAATATCATAGGGTTGTGGGCTATCCCAAGAAGTACGGGCTTCAGCTTTATCTCATTGCCCCGAAAGGTTTCAAAAATGGTTACGGCCAAAATATTGTACAGGGGGATAACAACTGTGATAAGCATAGCGGTAATGGCGATATTATCATGACCATAAATATTGGCTGCCACCGGAATACCTATGATGATAAAATTGCTTCGGTAAATAGAATGAATCATGGCCCCACGCCGCTTATTATCAGTGACGAAATAACAAACAACAACGCTGGCTACTGCCACGGTAGCAAGAATAGCTATCAGGGTAAAAAGCAGCAGCTGAGGCTGAAAGGCAATACTGAAATCTGCCTGGTACATATTTTTAAATAAGAGGCAGAAAAAGAGAATCTTAAATACCAGCTTGTTCACATGGGCGATTTCATCCTTGGTGAGCAGCTGCATTTTTTTTGTCAGCAATCCGACACCTATCAGAATGGCTATGGGAAGGACTGCCTCCAGAGAGACTATAAAATTACTGTACATTAATTATCCCAGCTTTACTTCATAATTGCCCCACCAAAACCGGTAAGTGTGGCGAAGTAATCATCCAGAGTTTCAGCACGGCGAATCATTTCCACGCTGCCGTCTTCACGCAATAAAAGCTCCGCACTTCTCAGCTTGCCGTTGTAGTTAAAGCCCATGGAATGACCATGAGCACCTGTATCGTGAATAACGATACGATCACCCATATCAATCTTTGGCAGCTGACGGTCAATGGCGAACTTGTCATTGTTTTCGCACAGGGAACCGGTTACATCGTATACATGGTCCTTCGGGGCGTGTTCCTTGCCCACAACAGTAATATGGTGATAAGCACCGTAAAGGGCAGGACGCATGAGATTAGCCATGCAGGAATCAAGACCAATGTAATTTTTGTAGGTGTGCTTTTCATGGATAGCTGTGGAAACCAGATAACCGTAAGGACCGGTAATGGCACGGCCGGATTCAAAGCAGATGGCACATTTGCCAAGTCCTGCCGGTACCATGATTTCCTCATAGAGCTTATGAATGGCCTCGCCTACTTCTTCCAAATTAACTTCCTCCTGTGAAGGCTCATAAGGGATGCCAATACCACCGCCAAGATTTACAAATTCCAGGGTGATACCCAGCTTTTCCTTGATTTCCTTGGCCAGATTGAACATGATGGAGGCTGTAAGGGCAAATCCTTCAGTCCTCAGTTCATTGGAGATAACCATACAGTGGAGTCCAAAGCGCTTTACACCACGGTCCTGGGCCATTTTATAGGCCTCAAGAATCTGTTCATGGGTAAGGCCGTATTTGGCTTCCATTGGTTTGCCGATAATATCGTTGCCGGCAATAAGATTACCAGGGTTGTAGCGGAAGGACATAATCTTTGGCATCCCCGCATGCTTTTCCAGATATTCAATGTGGGTAATGTCGTCAAGGTTGATTACAGCCCCCAGCTCAATAGCCTTCTGAAATTCATCTGCAGGGGTATCATTGGAGGTGAGCATTATTTTTTCACCGGTGATGCCAGCGGCCTCTGAAAGACAAAGCTCTGCCAGGGAGCTGCAGTCAGAGCCGGCACCTTCTTCTGCCAGAATCTGCATGAGTCTTGGATTTGGAGTGGCTTTTACAGCAAAATGCTCCCTGAATTCAGGAGCCCAGCTGAATGCTTTAAAAAGACGGCGGATGTTTGCCCTGATAGCCTTTTCATCATAGATATGAAATGGTGTAGGGTACTTTGCAATAATTTCTTCCAGGCGCTGCTGGGAAATTGGGAAAACCTTTTCCTTCATAAACAAGCCCTCCATACTTTAATTTGGTAGTTATAGCTAATTGATAAGCACTATTAATTACATAGATAGTATAAATTGTCATAGATAATATGTCAATTATATATTTTTTGTTATAGTAATATTCTTTAATGTGGGTTTTGTGGTATATATTGAAAGTATGGTAAAATATTATGATAGACATGTTCATCATTGCAGTAAGTTTAGAAGGAGATGAATTTATGAACCGGCTCTTTATGATTTTTCGTCTGATACGCAAAGACATTGTTGTAATGCTCTTTGCCCTTATAAATCGTCGCACACCAAAGTTTTTTCGTCTGGCCATATTGGCGGCTATTTTATATTTCGTCAGCCCAGTGGACATTGTTCCTGATGCCATTCCCGCTGCTGGCCTGGTGGATGATGCAGTAGTTGTGCCGGCTATATTGGCGGGGCTGCGCCAGCTGCTTCCGCCTGAAGTACTGGATGAGTGTGAGCACAGTGCCGGTCATTATGGAAAGTTCCTGCCCGTGGTTGTGGTGATAGCTACAATATTACTGCTTTTGTGGACTTTCCTGGTGGTATATGGAATATACAAGTTAATTTTTGCGTGATTAAAAAATAAAAACAGATTTTATTCGAGAGGTTTTTTACAGTGCGTTTATATATAGCAGAGAAGCCCAGTATGGGTGCTGAAATTGCCAAATGTCTTCCAGGGCCAATGCGCCGTGGGGATGGCTTTATTGAAACCCAGGGGGGCATTGTTACTTGGGGCTTTGGCCATATTTTAAGGCAGGCTGAGCCCCAGGAGTATGATGAAAAATATAAAAGCTGGCGGGCAGAGGATCTGCCAATCGTTCCGAAGGAATGGAAATTGTTGGTGGATGCTTCCTGTGCCAAGCAGTTTAATATTATAAAGGGGCTTATAGATAGGGCTGATGAAATAGTTCACGCAGGCGACCCTGATCGGGAGGGACAGCTGTTAATAGATGAAGTGTTGGATTTTGTGGGCAACACCAAGCCAGTGAGACGAATTCTTCTCAATGCCCTTGATGAAAAGAGTATTAAGGAAGCCAACAGCTCCCTTAGAGAAAACAGTGAGTTTTTCAATCTTAAGCAGTCAGCTCTGGCCAGAGCACGGGCAGACTGGCTTATTGGCATGAATTTATCCAGAGCCTATACCCTGGCGGCCCAGAGGGCAGGCCATAGACGTCTTGTTCTTCCAGTAGGACGGGTTAAGACACCTACCCTTGCTCTGGTGGTACGAAGGGAACGGGAAATAGAAAACTTTAAACCAGTGGACTACTACACCATAAAGGGTAAGTTTCACCATGAAAATGGAGATTTTTACGCCACCTGGAAGCCAAAGGACATTCAGGCTGGTCTGGATTCTGAGGGGAGACTGGTGGACAAGGCCGTGGCGGATGCCAAGCTGGCGGAATTCCTCGAAGCCCCAACAGATGGTGTTATATCTGCCTACTCCAAGAGCAAAAAACAGGAGCAGCAGCGACTGCCATTTTCCCTGTCCTCACTCCAGGTGTTGGCTGGAAAACGCTTTGGTTATGATCCACAGCAGGTATTGGATACAGCCCAGAAGCTATATGAGCGGAAGCTCACCACATATCCACGTTCTGACTGTGAGTATTTGCCAACCAACCAGTTCAAGGATAATGGGGCTATTTTAAAGCATTTGCAAAATTTCGGTGATGAACAGCTGGCCAAGTGGGCGGCTGCAGCGGATGGCTCAATCAGGAGCCGTGCCTGGAATGACAAGAAAATCTCTGCCCATCACGCTATTATTCCTACCCGTGTACCAGCCGGGGCGGAGAAGCTGACCCAAATGGAGCGAAATATATATTTTTTGGTGGCACAGGCATATATTGCTCAGTTCTATCCTGTGCATACATATAACCAGACAAAAATAGAGATTGATTACAAGGATGAGCTTTTTACAGCCAGTGGCAGAGTAGAACTGGATTTGGGCTGGAAGGCTCTTTATACCTCCCAGACAAAGGATAAGCATGAAGAAAATGGTGATAACGGAGATAATAGCGAGGAGGATGACAGTGCTTCCCTGCCTATGATGAAGAAAAAGGATGGGGTAGCTTACCTTGAAGGTGAAATGAGCCAGAAGGCCACCAAGCCTCCAATGAGATTTACTACATCTACGCTGTTGGCGGCCATGAAGGATATTCATAAATTCGTAAAGGACCCCGAGTCCAAGAAGAAGCTGAAGGATGTGTATGGCATCGGTACAGAGGCTACCAGGGCAACTATTATTGATGATCTTATCCGCCGTAGGTTTATGAACCAGACCGGAAAGAAAAAATATCTTCAGCCTACCCAGTCAGCCTATATGCTCATTGATGCTATGCCGGAGGAACTGTCATATCCGGATTTTACAGCCATTTGGGAGGATAAATTGCATTCCATGGCTGATGGTGACGGCTCATTAAATGATTTCATTGAAAATCAGGTGAAATTTACCACAGAGCTCTGTAAAAAGGCCTATGGAGCCAAGTTACAGGTGGCCTCTACCACAGAAAACGGTGTGGCTGCCAATGTTTGTCCTCGGTGTAAAAGCGGCGTTTTATTGAAACGCCACGGAAGAAACGGTGATTTTTGGGGCTGCTCTGCCTTCCCGAAGTGCCGTATGACCTGTGACGACAAGGATGGCAAACCGGATTTGGAGGGTGCAAAATCCCGTAATCAGCGCCGTAGTTTTGGCGGGGGCTCCACTTTCTCAAGTGGTCAGAGCAAAGTTGTCACGGCAGCGGCAAGTATTGAAGAAAGTCCTTTTGGTAATCCGTATATCAGCGAGGAGGAGATGGCAGCCTTTAATCAGGAATTTCAGCTAATGGATTCCTTTACGGCTTCTTCCTCCAGTGGATACAATGAAACAATACCTTCCTTTGGTAAGCCACGCAACAATGGCAATCAGGGCGGTTGGAGCAAGGATGAGCCAAAGGCTTCGGCGGCACCTATGGAGCATTTAAGTTCAGAAGATAAAAAGGCTGATTCCAAATATCTCTGTCCGAAGTGCCGGGAGGGCAGTTTGCGGCGCATCAAGGGGCGTAACGGAAATTTCTGGGGATGCAGCAATTATCCACGTTGTACAGCCACCTTTGATGACGAAAAAAATATGCCTGTTTTCAATTAACATAGGAGGAAATTTTCTTGGATATAACAGAGGTTATAATTAAACTTATAATCATAGTAATTTTGGTCGCCTTGAATGGATTTTTTGTGGCGGCGGAATTTGCCATTGTTAAAATGCGAATGTCCCGCTTAAACTCCATGATAGAGGCGGGTAACCGTCGGGCGGTTTACGCCAAGCCTTTGGTGGAGCATGTGGATGTTTCCCTCTCCGTAACCCAGCTGGGTATCACCTTGGCCTCACTGGGGCTTGGACTTTTGGGGGAGCCTACCATCAGTCATGTGTTGAAGCCGGTATTTGAAATTATTGGACTCGGTGGAGCATTGTCCACCACCATATCCTTTATTATTGCCTTTTCACTGGTAACGGCTGCCACCATTATAATTGGTGAGCTGATTCCAAAAAATGTGGCAATTCAGCAGGTGGAAAGGGTAATGCTGGCAGTGGCCATTCCCCTCATGTTCTTCCAGAAAATTATGTATCCATCTGTATGGGTGCTGAACAAGGTTGCTGTGTTTGTGGCCGGCATTTTCGGAGTTGATATATCCAATAACGGTGATGAAGTGGCCCATACGGAAGATGAAATCAGACGCCTTATGGAGGAAAGCCATAAGCAGGGCTACATAGATAAAACAGAGCTGGATTTTGTGGACAATGTATTTGATTTTGCAGACCGCAATGTACGTGAAATTATGATTCCCCGCACTGATATGGTATGCCTTTATTTGGAGGACAGCTTTGAGGAGAATATCAAGGTAGCCATGGAGGAGCACCTTACACGTTATCCGGTGTGCGGTGAGGACAAGGATGATATTGTGGGATTCTTGCATATTAAGGATTTGATGCAATCTTTATACAAACGTCGTCGTCCTATTTTGAGAAAGCTGCTGCGCCGTACCTTGGTGGTGCCGGAAACCATGAAAATCAGTATGCTTTTGAAAATGATGCAGAAGCAGCGTTCACAGCTGGCTATTGTGGTGGATGAATACGGTGGCACTGCAGGCATGGTTACCATTGAGGATGTTATTGAGGAAATCGTGGGTGAAATTCAGGATGAATTTGATCAGGAACGTCCTTCCATTGAAAAGCGGTCTGACCTTATTTACTCCATTGATGCTATGCTGTTATTGGAGGAGGTAAGTGATATTTTCGAAATGGAAATTGAGGCGGATAACATTGATACTATTGGAGGCTGGCTCTATAACAATGTTCAGTCGCCTCCTATGATTGGTATGAAGGCATCCTGTGACTGCGTGGATTTCTTTGTGGAAGAAATTGATAATTTGCGTATTACCAGAATATTGCTTCAGTTGAAGAAGCCGTTGGTGGAGGACCATCCGGAAATCACCGCCGAGGAGGAAATATAACTTGGTATTGACAGTGGAGGACCTGGGCAAGAGCTACGGCGAAAAAGTCTTGTTCAGTCATGTAAATCTTAACGTAAATGAAAATGATAAAATCGGTATAGTAGGTGTAAATGGTACGGGCAAATCTACATTTTTGAAGACGGTGGCGGGAAAGCTTACAGCGGATACAGGTAATATGGTGACCATGAGAAACCTTCGTATCAGCTTTTTGGAGCAGTCCAAGGAATTTGACATGGAGAATACTGTGTTAATGGAGGTTTTCAAGGATGATAGCCCCCTAATGATAGCCCTTAGGGATTATGAGGCAGCTCTCGCCAGGAGTGAGGCTGGGGACGTTTCCCCGGAGGTGCAGCAGGCACTGGTTAATGCCTCTGCCAAAATAGACAGCGTTAATGGCTGGAGTATGGAAAGTGAAGCCAAGACCATTTTGAATCATTTGGGCATTCAAGATTTTGAGGCCAGGGTGGGTAGCTTATCCTCAGGCCAGCAAAAGCGTATGGCATTGGCTACGGCCCTTATTCAGCCCTGCGATTTGCTGATTTTGGATGAGCCCACTAACCATTTGGACAGTGAAACCATAGGGTGGCTGGAGGAATATCTTGCCCGCTGGAAGGGCTCACTTTTGACAGTAACCCATGACCGTTATTTTCTTGACAGGGTTACCAACGGAATACTGGAATTTGACAAGGGACGAACCTATAGCTATGATGGCAACTATTCCCAATTTTTGGAATTAAAGGCAGCCCGTATTGAGCAGGAGGAAGCGGGGGAGCGCAAGCGTCAGAATTTCCTTCGCAATGAGCTGGCATGGATACGTCGTGGAGCCCAGGCCCGCAGTACAAAGCAAAAGGCACGTATTCAGCGTTATGAGCAGGTGAGAGACCAGAAGGTAGACCTTACCCGCAATCAGGTGGAAATAGGTCTGGCAGGCAGCCGTCTGGGGAGAAAGATAATTGAGCTGGCAAACGTCACCTATGAATGGGAAGGGAAAACCTATATCAATGATTTTACCTACACTGTCCTAAGAAATGACAGAATTGGTATTTTAGGTGGCAATGGTACGGGAAAATCCACCCTTCTTAACATAATTGCGGGGCGACTTCAGCCGACAAAGGGCGTAGTGGATATTGGGCAGACCGTTAAATTGGGGTATTTTGCCCAAACTAATGTGGAAATGGACGGGAGGCTCAGGGCTAAGGAATACATTCAGGAGGCGGCCCATTATATTACCATGGCCGACGGCACCAAGCTGTCAGCAGGCCAGCTGATGGAAAAATTTCTATTTCCTCCAGATCTTCAATGGACGGAAATTTCCCGCCTGTCAGGAGGGGAAAAACGCCGTCTGTACCTTTTGCGTATTTTAATGGAGGAGCCAAATGTACTGCTTTTGGATGAGCCTACCAATGATTTGGATTTGGACACCATGGCGGTGCTGGAGAATTTTATAGAGGACTTTAACGGAGCTATCATTTTTGTTTCCCATGACCGTTTCTTCACTGATCGCATGGCTCAAAAGGTCTTTGTATTTGATGATGATGCCCATGTTCAGATTTTCATGGGCGGCTATTCCGATTACAAGGCAAAGGTTGATGCAGAGCAGGCGGAAAAAATACAGCTTCAGCGTCAGGCGGAAAGGGCCAAGGCCGTATCAGAGCCGGCAACCGAAAGGGCAAAGCCGAAAAGCAAAAGCAGGGGTCTTAGCTATAATGAGGCCAAGGAATATGCCGAAATAGAGGCTGTTATTGCCAGCAAGGAAAGTGAGCTTAAGGTAGTGGAAATGCAGATGTCCATGAACGGCTCGGATTATGATATGCTGCGGGAGCTTACTGTGGAACAGGAGCGGCTTGCCGCCGAGCTTGACAGGCTCATGGAGCGCTGGGCGTACCTGGAGGAAAAGGCTCAGGAGTCATAAAATAAGGATTTTAACTTCAATATGGATTTTTATCTTTAAAACAAGGAGTTTTTTGTAATGAAATTTACTATGGCACATAGCAGTATTGCAGTTAAGGACGTGGAGCGTTCCGTGGAATTTTATAAAAAGGCTGTGGGACTTAAGGTGAGGAACGTGAAGGATTTGCCACATATTAATCTCACTTACATGGTGGATGAGGAGGAGTCCGGTTATGAATTGGAAATTACTCTGAAAAAGGACCATGAGGGGGATTATAATTTAGGTGAAAATCCTGTTCATCTGGCCTTCTGGGTGGATGATTACAAGGGAGCCTTGGCAATGCATAAAGAGATGGGCTGCGTATTGAGAGTGGTGGAGCCGGCGGGTATTCATTTTATCGAGGACCCGGACGGCTATGTAACGGAAATAATGCCAAATCCTTAACCTTCCCCTGGAGGGGAAAGGTAAAAGGCAGGTGGCAGGCCACTGGCGCAATTAGTATTAAGCCTTCCCCTGGAGGGGAAGGTGTCTGCGAAGCAGACGGATGAGGTGTTTAAAAAGTTTTTAGGGGGATGCAGGGTGGCTTTTAATGAGGTTTTATACAAGGAAATAATGGAGGAGCTGGATATCGGTAAGGAATATATTACTGATGTGGCCAGGGCCTTTCGCTGGGATTTGGAGCAGGGGCTTAGGAAAAGCGAATATTCTTCCCTGCCAATGCTGCCTTCCTTTATTGGTTTGCCTGATGGCAATGAAAGGGGAGAATATCTGGCTGTGGATTTTGGGGGCACCAATGTGCGGGCTTCCGTTGTACGTCTTATGGGAAACAGTACCTTCGAAGTTTTGCGCCGGGTTGAAAAGCCTCTGGTAGCTGCTGGATATAATTTAATCAACAGCTCCGCCTCTTCTGGGGAGCTATTTGATTTTTTGGCTGAAACAGTGGGAGAAGCTGTTGAAGGGGATACGGAAAAGGCATACTTTTTGGGGCATACCTTTTCCTTTGGTACGGAGCAAAAGGATATTAATCGTGCAAGGCTCATAAAATGGGCCAAGGAATACGCCGTACCGGGAGTTGAACGAAAAGATATAAATGATTTGCTGGAACAGGCCCTAATCCGCAAAGGATTTAGCAATATAAAGCCTGTGGCTATTCTCAATGACACCGTGGCAGTGCTTTTGGCATCGGCCTATACCTACCCTGATACCCGTATAGGCTCCATTTACGCTACTGGATATAATACTTGCTATATGGAGGTTATGCCAGCTGTGGGAAGACCGGCCTGTATTATTAATATGGAGTCCGGGGCCTTTTCCAAGATGATTCCAAGTAAATGGGATCTGGAACTGGACAGGGCTTCTGAGCAGCCTGGGCGGCAGCGTTTGGAGAAAATGGTATCGGGAAAATATATTGGGGAGCTGTTCAGCAGACTTACAAAAGAACTGTTGGATTTATCCACAAAGCCAAGCTTTTCCACTGTGGATATGTCAGCCATAATGGAAGACAGGTCTGTGGCTGCTAAAATATTGGTTGATATCCTGGGTAATGTGGCTGAAGATGAAGAAATTATTGAAAAGCTACGTAATCTGGCTAAGGCCATTACCATCCGTTCTGCCAGAATTGTGGCTGCTTCCTGGGCCGGTACTCTGTGGCATATAGCCGGAAGCGGTAGGGTGGAACCGCAGCATATAGCCGTGGATGGTTCCTTGTTTCAGCACATGCCTTATGTTCAGGAGAATGTGAGGCGTGCCCTTTATGAAATACTGGGGGATGAAGCGGGAGGCTTGGAGCCTGTTCTTGTGAAGGATGGCTCCAGTATCGGTGCTGCCATTGCCGCAGCCGTTGCAACCTGTCGTTAATAGTGATAAGCTATTATACGAGTATTACTTTTTACCTGTGTGATTTGGTACAAAAATTATGGATAAAGCAAGCTTATTCGATGTTACTTGGGAGAGATAACATGAAGTTTTCCAATAAAATTGTGGTGGCGGTTATAGTTGGCCTAATGTCCTTTTCCGGGGTGGTCGTGGCAGAGGATATTAATACTGAGGCTATTGGTAACGCTATTGGCAATATAACCAGCGAAATAGAGACTGCAAAAGAGATTCAGAGTGAGCCTCTGGATAAAGTAAGAATTAATTGGGAAACCATTCCGGGAGCAGTCAGCTATCGTCTGGTTATCCAAAATGGTGAATCTACCAGCAAGGATGCGGAGGTAAAGCATTTTAATCGTATACCGAATAATGGATACGAGCTGGATACTGCCAATATGTTTAAGGCCAAGGATTATTATTGGCGTGTGTGTCCATTGGATTATGACGGCAATGTCATGGGACCCTACAGTGCTCCGAAGCCCCTTATTGGTGAGGAGGTAAATCCGAAAGCTCCGCTGGCCACTACGGAGTTTGAGAAAATGGCATATTCTCCGCTGTATCCGGTGTTTTCCTGGATTCCTGTTGATGGCAGCGGTGGCTATGAAATCAGGGTCAGCCGTGAAAATAAATTTTCTCCTGGACGGTATGAAGTGGTTCGGGAAATGACCACCAAGAACAATGTTTACTATGAAGAAGGTGGCTACACCTGGCCAGGTCATTATATGTGGCAGGTCCGTTCACAGAACAAGGTGGGAGAGCCTAATACTGAGTGGTCTGAACCAAAATATTTTGATGTGGAGCAGCATGTGAGGGTAGCGGCTCTGGGTGACAGTATTACCCATGGGGGTGGCGTATGTAATGTGCCTCCCGGTTATGCTATGTATAGCTGGGAATATTATTCTCAGGTGCCAATCAAAAATCTGGGCTGTAGCGGTGACAGCGTTCAGGTTATGGCCCAGCGCTTTGATCGGGATGTGATGCCATTTTCTCCTGGAATGCTGATAATCATGGGGGGCGTGAATAACTTCCGTGCCGGTGAAGACGGCTGGGATACCATTGCCGCCATGGAACAGATATTGGCAGAATGTCAATACCACAATGTTATTCCTGTATTTGTAACTGCTACTCCTATAAACCCCGGTTTAATGTCAAAGGTACCTACCATTGAGCCGGCAGCCTGGAACTGGAAGGAACAGCAGCAGCTTCTCAATCAGTGGATAAAGAATCAGCCCTATCATGTGGATGTGACACCGGCCCTCACTGATGCCAACGGAAATCTGAAGGCAGAGCTCACCACCGATGGCCTCCATCCGGATCATTTGGGTAAAAAGATAATTGGTGAAACCATCAGCAATTATTTGCTTACCACCTTCCCATCCTACAATTTAACAGAGAAATAAAAAAATAGCGAAATAAAAAAGCTGTCTCACGAAAAAATGTGAGGCAGCCTTTTAGTTAAAGAAGAACCATCATAATGGAGCCTACAAACATGGCGATGCTCATGCCCTTCAGCAGATTGGACATGAACCAGTCCTGATTTCCTCGGGCCAGTTTTAAGACTACATGAAATTCATATATGAGGAAGGCGGCTGTAAAAAAACACAGGGGCAAATCACCATCGGAAAGGCCAAAAAGAAATAAGACCAAAGACAGGGCCATGCCGGCTTTTTCACCATTACTGAAGGTGGGCTCAACTTTATTGTTATTTTCCTCCATAGGTATTTTTGAACGCATTCCGGGCATATTAAACGGTCCTTTCAATCATCCAGGCGCCGCCTCCAATGAGACGGAGAATGGTATTATGACGGGATAGCAGTGTGGAACGGTGCCCTACACTGACCACAGACATCTCTGGCAATTGGGCTTTTAGTGTATCATAGGAATGAGCCTCCATATCCTCGTCCATGGCAGAGGTTGATTCATCAAGGAATACCATTTGTGGTTTAAAGAGCAATATACGGATAAAGGCGATGCGCTGCTGCTCACCCAATGACAGAATACGGCTCCAGTCGTCCACGTCGTCCAAACGGTTTGTTAAATCTGCCAACCCAAAATCCTTAAGATATGCTCCCAGGTCTGTGGAGTCATTTTCGGGAACATTTTGTGGGTAATAAATGGCCTGACGCAGGGTACCCAATGGTAGATATGGACGCTGTGGCAGAAACATCAGACGCCAGTCATCCGGCCTTGCAATGGTTCCGCTGCCGTAAGGCCAAAGATTTGCCAGGGCTCTTAAAAGAGTGCTTTTGCCAGAGCCGGAGGGCCCGCTTATTAGGGCGTATTCCCCAGGGGTAAATTCCAGATTAAGGCTTTCGATAATTTTTCTCCCTTCAGGAAGAAGTATATCAATATTGGAAAGGGTTACCTTGTTATCAGAATCATTTACCGTGGTGAATTTGGACTCCAGCTCGTCCACTTCGTCCATGTGGGCGGTAAAGTCACCAAGACGGCGGATAACCGCTGCATACTGGGCGATGGAATCGTAGGCTGTAACAAAGTAGCTTAGGGCATCCTGAACACGGCCAAAGGCACTGATGGTCTGCATTAGGCCACCCAACTGCATTTCGCCGGAAAAATATTTTGGTGCTGCCATAATAAGAGGATAAATAACAGCCAGCTGGGCGTAACCGTTAATGTAAAAGTTCAGGAGCTTGGTACGCTTCATAAGGCCCCAGAAGTTTTTAACCACCATTTTAAAGCGGTCACCAAAGCTGTTGAGTTCCGGGGATTCACCACGATAAAAGGCGATGCTTTCACTGTTTTCCCGGACCCGTACCATATTAAAACGGAAATCCGCCTCGTAGCGTTGCTGGTCATAGTTCAGCTTTATCAGCTTGCGTCCGACTATATGGGCCAGCCAGGTACCCACAATGGAATACAGCAGGGATAACCAGACCATGTAGCCTGGAATGGAAATAGCAGTTTCCCCAAGGGAAAGCTCCAGTGAACCGGAAAGGCTCCACAACACAACGATAAAGGCTGCCAATATGGTGAGCTGCTTCAGAAAACCAAGTGAAAGGCTCAGGGTCAGGGTAATAAAGGAATTGATATCCTCGGAAATACGCTGGTCCGGGTTATCAATGTCTGACTTTAAAATCTGTAGCTTGTAGTAAACCTGATTTTTCATCCAGCTGCTCAAATAGTTGTTGGTCATCCATGTACGCCATTTTATTTGCAGCATTTGCTGGAGGTATATGGCATAAACGGCAGCTATTATATATATAAAAGCTATAAGGGTAAAATGTCCCACCAGGGGCCAGAAATTATCAATATCATAATTCTGCAGGGCATTATAAAAATCATTATTCCATTGATTAAGCATTACCAGAAGATAAACCTGGGCCAGATTCAGGATGATGATGACCGCCAGCATACCCCGTGCCCACCATCGTTCTTCAGATTTCCAATAAGAGCGCATCATACTCCAGATGCTTTTTGCAATATCTTTTTTTTTCATAAGGAGTCTCCTTTTTATTAGCAATAACGCTAATATTATAGCAAACAATCAAAAAGTATTGAATGAAAACTGTGATATTTTGTCTCAGCCTCAGTTTGGTGTATAATATCTTAATAGATTTTACATTTTCTTAAATTCTGTTGAAGGGATTTATTATGTTATTGCCTATTCTAATTGCAGTTATAGTGCTGGCCCTTATGGTCCTGGTGCTGGAAAAAAATATTAAAAGCCGCATGGCATTTTATGCCTTTTGCGGTTCCCTGCTTTTGGCTCTTTCAATAGCGGGCTATGGATATTATACGAGTACAACCAACTCATATGAGGAGCTGGATGAGTCGGCTATCCGACATATTACGGCCCAGCAGCTGGCCTTTGGCGAGTGGTATACCAATTACAAGAAAAAGTTGGATGCCATTGATTATTGTTGGGTATCCTATCATCGTATAATGAAGGATTTTCAAAATGAGGATATTTCCCTGCGGGAGGCATATAACCGCCTTACTCAGCTGGAATCCAACGTGGTCAGTCTCCATAATGAGATTTATCAGATGGCACCGCCCATTAGCTTGGATGATGCCAACTATGATTTGACGTCATCCATTTTGAAAAAGACTAAGGCTTATTCTGATGGTCAGCTAAGGACAATACGGGCCACCAAGATGATGGCAGATCCGGAAAAAATGCCTACGGAACAGCATGATGTACAGATGGGTTATTTAAAGGATGCCATGCTTGTAAATTCTCCTGATATGCTCTTTACTGCCGGTGAGATTAATTCTCTCAGAAAAAATCTTACCATACCGGAGGTGAACTGATTGCAGCCATATAAGACCACCTCGGATTTTGGAACATCATATTATGAAATCCAAAAATCAAAATTTTACACATATACAGCTCATGTGGAGACGGAGGCAGCAGCCAGAGAATTTGTGCAAGGTATTAAGAAAAAGCATTTTGATGCCAGACATAATTGCTCCGCGTGGATTTTGGGCACTGACAGCAGCCAGCAAAAATCCAATGATGATGGGGAGCCGGGAGGAACTGCGGGAAATCCTATATTGGAAGCTATAAAACAGCATGGTCTCACCAATGTGGTGGTAGTGGTCACCCGTTATTTTGGCGGAATTAAGCTAGGAGCTGGCGGCCTTATCAGGGCCTATAATCATTCAGCCTCATTGGGATTGGAGGCCACACCGCAGGTAGAAGTAAAGCCCTTTTGCATGGTTTCGGCGGAGATGGATTATACTTTGCTGGGTACTGTGGAAAATTGGGTACGAACCAATAATCTTCGCTCCGGGGAAACGGAGTATACCGACAAGGTGACCGTGAAGCTGTTAATTGAGCCCGATGATGTAGAAAATATACAGTCATCATTGGTGGATTTAACTGCAGGCAGGTGTGATATTAATGTAGCCGCACCTGAATATTTGGCAATTCAGGTGAAAAAATAGTTTGACAGCATTATATATATCAAAATTCTATGAAAAAGATAGAAAAAAACGTTTATTTTTTCAACAAAATGACTTTTATGCAGGATTTTTTTTTTATGTGAAGAAATAGTTATAGTACAAATAATATATTTTTATTTTTATTAATGTAGTTTTTCAGGTAACGGCTACGTAGGGAAATATGTACAATGGCTGAGCCTGGAGCTGAGTCAAGCGCAGGAGTGAGTTTTATGAGTAAAACAACATGTGTGGCCATGATATTGGCAGGGGGGCAGGGAAGCCGCCTGGGGGCACTAACTAAAAAAATTGCCAAACCGGCAGTACCGTTTGGCGGTAAGTATCGTATCATTGATTTTCCCCTTTCAAATTGTGCCAATTCCGGCATAGACAAGGTCGGTGTGCTGACGCAATACCGCCCATTGGAGCTTCATAATTATCTGGGTACTGGTGATGCTTGGGACTTGGATAAGTCAGATGGTGGTGTGTTTATTCTGCCTCCTTATGCAAGGGACAAAGGGGCAGATTGGTACAAGGGGACGGCAGATGCCATCTATCAGAACCTGAATTTTATTGACATGGTAGACCCGGAATATGTGCTGGTGCTTTCCGGCGACCATATTTATACCATGGACTATGCCAAAATGCTGGCAGCCCACAGGGCCAACAAAGCCGATGCCACCATCGGCGTATTTGAGGTGCCTTGGGATGAAGCACCACGCTTTGGCATTATGAATACCGATGAAAAGGACGGCCGTATTGTAGAATTTGAGGAGAAACCAGCAAAACCAAAGAGCAATCTGGCTTCCATGGGTATTTATATTTTCAACCGGGATTTCTTGGATAAATACCTTAGAGAAGACGCTACTGACGATGACTCCTCCCACGATTTTGGCAAAAATATTATTCCTAAGATGTTGAATGATAAGGCCAGGATGTATTCCTATGCCTTTGAGGGTTACTGGAAGGATGTAGGAACTATTGAGAGTCTGTGGCAGGCCAATATGGATCTTCTGCAGGATGAACCTCCATTCTCATTTACCAGTGCATGGACAATTTATTCCAACAATCCATCTTTGCCACCTCATTATTTAGGCAAGGAAGCCAAAGTCACCTGCTCTATGCTGAATGAGGGTTCCATGATTATGGGTGAAGTTGATCATTCGGTATTGTTCTCCGGCGTTAAAATTGGTAAGGGAGCCAAGGTTACAAATTCAGTAATCATGCCATTTACCGTTATCGAGGAAAATGCAGTAATTGACCATGCTATTGTGGCCCAAAACTGCGTGATTTCCGCCGGGGCTCACGTTGCTGGCTCAGAGGGGGCTATTGCTGTGGTTCCGGAGGGCGAAACCGTTACGGCAGAGCAGACAAGCATGGGACAGCAGGTAAGCTGATTTACGAAAACGAGAAATGGAGCTGATCATATTGGGTAATGTAATGGGGATTATAAGACTCGATGGTGCCAACAGTATGCTGAAGGAGCTTTGTGAACACCGTCCGGTGGCCGCACTTCCTATTGCCGGCCGCTATCGTATACTGGATTTTGCCGTGTCCAGTCTGGTAAACTCCGGTATTGGTCATGTTGGTGTTCTGGTATCAAAAAAGGCAAGACCTGTTTTTGACCATCTGCGCTCTGGTAAGGATTGGGATTTGGCACGTCATCGTGATGGCTTGGCTTATCTCCCTAATGACGGCGAAAATGGTAATACCAGTGCTCTCGCCGGACTTTATCAAAATATAGATTTCGTTATGCGCAGTTCAGCTGAGTACGTGTTCCTGGTACAGGCTGATACGGTATATAATATTGACTTTAGACATATTCTTCTGTTCCACCAGAATACCGGGGCAGATATCACCATGGTGTATTGCAAGGCCCGGGAGGATTTGCCAGGAGAGGCAGCTTCCATGCAGGTTGCCGAAAATGGCAAGGTGACTGACATCGCCAAGCGTATGACCTCCACCAAGGGGTCCAACGACTTCATGGGTATCTACCTCATGCGAAAGGATACTTTGGTGAAGCTGGTTACCTCTACCTTCGAACGTGGAGGCAACAGTATGCTGGTGGATGGTATTATACGTCATATGGATGATTTCAGCATTTATGGCTACGAGCACAAGGGCTTTTCCACCAGAATAAATTCCACTATGGCCTACTTTAACGCCAACAAGGCCATATTAAATCCTGATATTTGGAATGAGCTCTTTATGAGTGAACATCCTATCCACACCAAGACAAAGGATGCGGCTCCGGTGCAGTACAAGAATACTGCAAAGGTTACCAATTCCCTCATCGGCAATGGCTGTGAGATTTATGGTGAGGTTGAGGACAGTATCCTCTTTAGAGGAGTACGGGTGGCTGAAGGCGTAAAGATTAAGGATTGCATTATTATGGAGCAGTGCCAGATAGAGCAGTATGCAATGCTCAGGGATGTAATCTGCGACAAGAATGTTGTCGTTTCTGAGGATCAGTGGTTAAAAGGTGCTGAGAATTATCCTTTGATTATTGCTAAGAGCACTGTTATTTAATAATTGATTCAGGCCGCTGATGATAAGGGTTATCCTGTCGTCAGGGGCCTGTTTGGCTTTTTTTAATTGTATGGGAGTGATTATATGGCATTTATTGAAAGAGATATTGACGAAATCAAGGATGAATTGAAGGAACGTTTTATACTTACATCCAAGATACTGTATGGGCGTGAGCTTTCAGAGCTTTCCCAGCATGAGGTGTATAACGCTGTTGCAGCAGTGGTAAAGCAGTACACCACCGAAAATTGGATTAAGACCAACAAACAGTATGCTATTAACGATAATAAGCAGATTTATTATTTTTCCATTGAGTTCCTGCTGGGTAGACTTCTCAATACCAATTTGATTAATCTTGATTTGAAGAATGCCCTGAAAGTCGTATTGAAGGAGCTGAATATTAAGCTGGACGACATCTACAACGAGGAGCCTGATGCAGGCCTGGGTAATGGCGGCCTTGGCAGACTGGCAGCGTGTTTCATTGATTCTATGGCTTCTCTGTCGTTGCCGGCTCATGGCTGTGGCCTTCGCTATCAGTATGGCCTTTTTGAACAGAAAATAATCAATGGAACCCAGATTGAGATTCCGGATAACTGGCTTCGCGATGGTTACGCCTGGGAATTCAGAAAGCCTAACAAGGCTGTAAATGTCCGTATTGGTGGTCATGCCTATATGAAGGAAGTTCCTGGCGAGGAAAATTTACAGCTGGTGTATGAAGGCTATACTGATATTATGGCTGTTCCGTATGATGTGCCTGTTATCGGTTACAAGAATACCACCGTTAATACTCTGCGCCTCTGGAACGCAGAGGTTAATATGGACTTTTCAGACTATGGCACATTGACTCAGGAGGAGATAAACCAGCGTCAGGAGTATCGTCGTTGGGTAAACCGTATTACTGAGTACCTCTATCCTGACGATAGACTTTCCGATGGTAAGAAACTCCGTTTGCTGCAGGAGTATTTCTTTGTGTCTGCCGGTGTACAGAGTATTATCCGTCACTTTATGCGGACCCACGACAATGTTTATGATCTTTCTGACAAGATTGGTATTCATATTAATGATACCCATCCAGCCACCGCTGTACCGGAAATGATGCGTATTTTGGTGGATGAATATGGACTTGAGTGGGAAGATGCATGGGATATTACCACCCAGACCTGTGCATATACCAACCACACCATTTTGCCGGAAGCACTGGAGAAATGGGATGTGGGGCTCTTTAAGGAGACACTGCCTCGTATATACATGATAGTGGAGGAAATTAACCGTCGCTTCCTGGAGGTTATTCGCAAGAAATATCCAGGTGACGAGGAGCTTGTTCGTGAGCTGTCCATCATTGAAAATGGTCAGGTTCACATGGCCCGTTTGGCAGTGGTTGGCTCTTACAGCGTTAATGGCGTGGCCAAAATTCATTCAGATATCTTAAAGACCAGTACCTTGAAATATTTCTATAAGGTATTCCCTAGAAAATTCAATAATAAGACCAATGGTATCACCCATCGTCGTTGGCTTATCAGTGCAAACAATGATTTGGCACATCTCATAGATGATAAGCTGACCCGTGAGTGGCGCCAAAATATTAAGCTTTTAAAGAAAATTAATAATTATGTGGATGATCCTGATTTCCTGAAGGCTATCAAGAAGGTAAAGAGGGCAAGAAAACGGGATTTGGCAAAGTATGTATTGTCCCATAACAAGGTTCGTGTAAAGATTGATTCCATCTTTGACATTCAGGTTAAGCGAATTCACTCCTACAAGCGTCAGCTTATGAATATACTGCATATTATGTATCAGTATAACCGCTTGAAGAATGACCCTGATTACGATATGCCTGTACCGGTGGTATACTTCTTCGGTGGCAAGGCTGCGCCTGGTTACTACACAGCCAAGGAGACAATCCGTCTTATCAATGCAGTGGCTGACAAGATTAATAATGATGAGAGTATTAACGGTAAGATTAAGGTAATATTCCTGGAGAACTTCGGAGTGTCCTTGGGTGAGATGGTATATCCGGCAGCTGATGTCAGTGAGCAGATTTCCACAGCCTCCAAGGAAGCATCCGGTACAGGCAACATGAAATTTATGATGAATGGTGCCATAACTCTGGGAACCATGGACGGTGCCAATGTAGAAATTCATGAGCAGGTGGGCGACGATAATTGCGTAATCTTCGGGCTAAGAGCTGATGAGGTTATTTCCTACTATGAAAATGGAAATTATAACGCGTGGGATGAATACAATACCAATGAAAATGTCCGCACTGTTATGAATCAGCTTACTGATGGTACCTATGGTAATTTCCAGACATTATTTGATTATCTGATTAACAGTAATGATGAGTTCTTCATCATGAAGGACTTTAACGCATATATTGAAGCTCATGAGGAAATCGTCCGTCGTTATCAGGATCAGGATGCATGGCTAAGATCCTCTGCTGTCAATATTGCAAATTCTGGTATTTTCTCCTCAGACCGTACCATTACTGAGTATGCTGAGGATATTTGGGATATTGAGCCTGTAGAGATTAAGTAAGAGGGGATATACATGGAGACATCAGAGTTAAGCGAGTATGATTTGTTCTTGTTCCATCAGGGGACTAATTACCGTGCCTATGAAATGTTAGGTGCCCATATAATGGAGCAGAACGGTAAAAAAGGTGTACGATTTACAGTTTGGGCACCTCATGCCAAGGAAGTTTCAGTTGTGGGTGATTTCAATAACTGGGACACAAGAGTAAATAAAATGTCCAAACTGGGGGATGGAGAGATATGGAATCTCTTTATCCCCGATGTCGGGCCTGGTACTGTGTACAAATATGCTATTTTGCCACAGCATGAGGGACCACATATTATGAAGGCTGATCCCTATGGCTTTTTTGCCGAGAAAAAGCCTGAGACTGCTTCTATTGTTTATGAATTGGGAAACTACAAATGGAAGGACAGCAAGTGGGCTAAATTCAAGGAGGACCACCCTTCCTACACCCGTCCAATGCTCACCTATGAGGTTCATCTAGGTTCCTGGAGACGTACTCCTGATGGGGAGTATCTTTCCTATATGGATATGGCTGACCAGCTGGTGGACTATGTAAAGAGCATGAACTACACCCATATTGAATTGATGCCGCTTTGCGAGCATCCGTTTGACGGTTCATGGGGGTATCAGGCTACAGGATATTATGCTGTTACCAGTCGCTATGGCACTCCTGATGAGTTCCGTTATCTGGTGGATAAGGCTCATCAGGCTGGTATCGGCATCATTATGGACTGGGTTCCTGGCCATTTCTGTAAGGACGATCAGGGACTTCGTGATTTTGACGGCCAGAATTTGTACGAATCCGACAATATACAGCGTGCTGATAATGCAGGCTGGGGTACTGTAAACTTTGACTATGGCCGTACTGAGGTACAGAGCTTTTTGATTTCCAATGCCATGTTCTGGATGGATCAGTACCATATTGATGGTTTGCGTATCGATGCTGTGGCAAACATGCTGTATCTAAATTACGGTCGTCAGGATGGCGACTGGGTGCCTAATAAATTTGGCGGCGATGGTAATCTGGAGGCCATTGATTTTCTGCACAAGCTAAATGAGGCAGTATTCAAGAATTACCCTCAGGCATTGATGATTGCTGAGGAATCCACCTCATGGCCAAATATTTCCAAGCCGGTTTACATGGGGGGCATGGGCTTTAATTATAAGTGGAATATGGGCTGGATGAATGATATTCTGCGCTATATCAGCCTGGATCCTATTTACCGTAAGTGGCATCATGACAAGCTGACCTTTTCTCTGATGTATGCTTTCAGTGAAAACTTTGTTTTGCCGTTGTCACATGACGAAGTGGTTCATGGCAAGTGTTCACTTATAAGTAAAATGCCAGGTGATTATTGGCAGAAATTTGCCGGTCTCCGCGCCTTCTTCGGCTATTGGATGGCTCATCCCGGAAAGAAGCTGCTCTTTATGGGAGGAGAGTTCGGTCAGTTTATTGAATGGAACTTTGATGACAGTCTCGATTGGCATCTGGTGGAGCAGTATGAAAAGCATACCCAGATGTTGGAGTATTCAAGAGCCCTTAATAAATTCTACGTTGACCATAAGGCATTCTGGGAGGTGGATTTTGACTGGAGAGGCTTTGAGTGGATTGATTGTGACAATGCTGATGACAGTTTGGTATCATTTATTCGTAAGGCTGAGGATGGCTCTTTCATTATTGCCATTTCCAACTTTACTCCGGAGGTGCGCCATGGCTATCGCTTCGGCGTTCCTGCAGCCGGCGTTTATCGGGAAATATTCAATAGTGATGCAGAGGAATTTGGTGGTTCCAATGTACTGAATGATTATGATATTGTCTCCGAGGATATGGAATGGCAGGGAAAGGCAAATTCCATTCTGGTTACGGTGCCACCGTTGGCAACCATTTATTTGGAATTACAGTCCCCCAGTGACGATGGGGTGAAGAAAAAGACTACACCCAAAAAGACTGCAGTAAAGGCCAAAGCCACCGCAGCTAAGACCAGGGCAGCTGCAAAGGCTAAAAAAGAGGAGACAGACGCAGAAGAAATAACGGCTAATAAAAAAACCGCAATAAAGAAAGCGGCAACTACAAAAAAAACAACGACTACAAAGAAAACTGCCACGACAAAAAAGACTGCAACATCAAAAACAGCTGCAGCCAAAGCCGAGGAAGAAAAGGAAACCAAGCCTAAGACAACCCGGACCAGGAAAACCACGGTAAAGGCTAAAGAGGATGGGGAAAAGGAGGTAAAGCCAAGGACTACCCGGGGTAGAAAGCCAAAAGCTGAAACGACCCAGGAAGCTGAAGCCAAGCCTAAGACCCGTACCCGAAAGGCCACAACTGCAAAGGCTAAAGAAGAAAAGGCTTCAAAGGCCACTGCAAAAAAGGAAGAAGTAAGTGAAAAGCCTAAGAAAACAACGAGGGGTCGAAAAAAGGCCGAGTAATAGAGAGAGGTGCAAGTTATGAAAGTTTTGTATGTAGTTTCTGAAGCAGTTCCTTTTATTAAGACTGGCGGATTGGCTGATGTGGCCGGTTCTTTGCCAAAATACCTCAAGGCTGAAGGCATTGATGCCAGAGTTATTTTACCTAAGTACAGCTCCATTTCTGAGGAATATCGCAACGCGATGGAGCATGTGGGTGATATTACAGTACCAGTATCCTGGCGTGAAAAGTATGCCGGGGTGGACAAGCTGGAATATGAGGGGGTTACCTATTATTTTGTAGATAACCAGGAGTATTTCTATCGGGATGGCCTTTATGGCTACTTTGATGATGCTGAGAGATTTTCCTTTTTCTCCCGTGCTGTACTGAATTTATTGCCAGCCATGGATTTCTGGCCAGATGTCATCAACAGCAATGACTGGCACGCAGCACTTGTAAATGTGTTCCTGAAGCTGGAGCATCAGGGAGATAGCCGGTACGAAAATATTAAGACTGTATTCTCCATCCACAATCTTAAGTATCAGGGCGTTTTCGACAAGAATATTATGGGAGATGTACTGGGCCTTGATTGGCAATATTTCAATAACGGTGATTTGGAGTTCAATGATTGTGTGAACTTTATGAAGGGCGGTATTGTTTATGCGGATAAAATCAGTACCGTAAGCCGTACTTACGCTGAGGAAATTCAATATGAATTCTTTGGGGAACATCTGGATGGTCTGCTTCGTTCCCGTTCTGAGGATTTGCGGGGCATTATCAATGGCATCGATAATTCTGTATACGATCCGATGACTGATAAACATCTCTATGAGAATTTTGATATCCATTCCCTGGATAAAAAACTTACCAATAAGGAAAAACTTCAGGAACAGCTGGGGCTTCCTGTAAACCGCAACACTCCGATGTTGGCCATGGTTTCCCGTTTGGTGGAGAACAAGGGTATTGAGCTGATTATCAGAATTTTAGATGAGCTCCTGACCCATGAGGACTGCCAGTTCGTTATTTTGGGTACTGGCGATAAGGGTTATGAGGATTGGTTCCGGGAGCTTCAGTGGCGTTTCCCTACCAAAGTGTCCGTAAATATTTACTTCTCCAATGATTTGGCCCAGAAGATCTATGGTAGTGCGGACTTCTTCCTTATGCCATCTATTTTTGAACCATGTGGTATTGGCCAGATGATAGCTCTTCGCTATGGTACTGTACCAATTGTCCGTGAGACAGGTGGGCTCAAGGATACGGTAAGACAATTTAATAAGTATGATAACACTGGTAACGGATATACCTTTGCCAATATAAATGCCCATGATTTGATGTACTGCATTAAGCGTGCCCTTGCTGAATACGATAATATTCAGATTTGGAACATGCTACAGCATAATGCCATCAGATCTAATTTCGATTGGAAAAAGTCGGCAAGTGAATATATTGATATGTACAAGCAGCTTTTAGCCTAGTGCTTATGCTGTAAGGAGGTCATTATGTGGCTGCGCTATTAAACGTTATTCACGACTCGCAAAATGAATTTTACCGTTTCCCTGTTGGGGCGGCTGCCACTGAAAGTAAGGTGCGGCTGAGATTAAAGGTGGAAACCGACAAGGAGACAGAGGTCAGCGGTATAAAAATCCGTATATGGGAGGACCGTGTAGGTGAGACCCTTTATAGTATGGCCCGTATGGAGGATGGGGAATACTATGAGGGCTATGTTAATATGCCCAAAAAGGGAACCCTGCTTTGGTACTATTTCATAATAAGCGTTAATGGTCAGATTTGTTTTTACAGTAATAACGATGAGATGCTGGGGGGAGTGGGGCTTTTGACTGATTGCCCACATTCCTCTTACCAGATAACAGTGTATGATAAGGCATCCAAAACACCTGACTGGTTTAAGCACGCTGTAATGTATCAGATTTTTCCTGACCGGTTCTATCGTAAGGGAAACGAAATAGTTGAGAAACCAAATGCTCTTTACCACGCATCGTGGAAGGATAAACCGCGGTATTACAAGGATCCGGATAATGGGGAAATAATGGCCTATGATTTCTTTGGAGGAAATTTTGCCGGCATCATGGAAAAGCTTCCTTACTTGAAAGATTTAGGGATATCAGTGGTGTATCTCAACCCAATATTCGAATCTGCCAGCAACCATCATTATGATACCGGTAATTACATGAAAACCGACCCTATCCTGGGTACAAACGAGGAATTTGCCCAGCTTTGTGCCGAGGGCAAAAAAATGGGCATAAGGTTCATCCTGGATGGTGTGTTCAGTCATACCGGTGAAGACAGTATTTACTTCAACAAATATGGCAACTACGATTCGGTAGGTGCCTGTCAGAGTAAGGATTCACCTTATTACAGCTGGTACAGCTTTATTGATTATCCGGATAAATATGAGAGCTGGTGGGGCTTTACCAATCTCCCAAATGTGAGGGAGGAGACCCCTGCCTATATGGATTACATTATTCATAAAGAGGATAGTGTACTTCATTATTGGAATAAGCAGGGAATCAGCGGTTGGCGTCTGGATGTTATTGATGAGCTTCCGGAAAAATTTTCTCAAGCCTTCTATAAGGAGCTGAAAAATACCGATCCGGATTCGGTACTTATCGGTGAGGTGTGGGAGGATGCATCCAACAAGGTGGCCTACGGCGTGAACCGGCATTATCTTTGTGGCTATGAGATTGATTCTGCCATGAATTACCCTTTCCGCAGGATAGTAATGGACTTCCTTTTGGGGTATGTGGATGGCCATCAGATTTGCCGAAGGATAATGAGTCTTAAGGAAAATTATCCGGCGCAGAACTTTTATGCAATGATGAACCTTTTGGGAAGCCATGATCGGGAGCGTATACTGACCATATTGGGTGAAGCACCTTCCTGTGAGGGCGTCCCGGAGAGAATTCAGGCAAAGTATAAGCTGGATGATGAAAGACTAAAGCTGGGTAAGAGCCGTCTGAAAATAGCTGCGGCATGGCAGATGACCTTCCCTGGAGTACCGTGTATATATTATGGCGATGAGATTGGTATGGAAGGCTATAAGGATCCTTTCTGCCGTCTCCCTTACGATTGGGATAATGGGGATGAGGACCTGCGCCAGTGGTACAAAAAGCTTATTCATCTCAGAAATGAAAATGTGGCCCTGCAGACAGGAAAATTCCTACCAATTTATTCCGATGGTGATATCTTCGGTTATGCAAGAGTTATTGATGATGGCAAGGATGTATTTGGCGAACCGGCGGAAAATGACGTTTTCATTGTTCTTATGAACCGTGGTAATGAAATGCGGACGGTCTATGTGGATGTTCGTGATCTGTGGGCCGGCAGCTTTATAAATGTCTTTGGTGATGGCAGGGAGCTCAACGTTATTCGTGAAGTTCTCCATGTTTCCATGAAGCCGTGCAGCGTCAAAATATATCGGTGTGTGAAGAATGAGGAACAGCATATCAGGGAGTGCGGTGTGTTGATGCACCCGACCAGCTTCCCGTCAAAATATGGTGTGGGAGATTTTGGTGCCTCGGCGTATGAATTCGTGGATTTTTTGGCAGAGGCCAATCAGAAAATATGGCAGCTTTTGCCATTGACTCCTGTGGATGACTGCAATTCTCCGTATGCATCCCCATCAGCCTTTGCTGGCAACACTATGCTAATATCTATGGAAAAGCTGGTGGATATGGGGCTGCTCACTGATGAGGATATTAAGGTACCTGAAAAGGGAGCCACAAATAAAACGGATTATGAATTTGCCCGTCAAGTTAAAGGAAAGCTCCTGGCCAAGGCTGCGGATAATTTCTTTACCAAGGGTGATGCCGATGATATGGCCGTGTTTGAGGGCTTTTGCAGTCAGGAGGCCTATTGGCTTAATGATTATGCGTTATTTAAAGCTATTTCGAAGCAACAGCTGGAAGCTGGCTGGATAGAGTGGCCGGAGGACCTGAAAAAGCGGAGGCCTGAGGCTTTGGAAAAGGCTAGAAATGAGCTGGCTCAGGAAATCGGCAGAGAGTGCTTCTACCAATATTTGTTCTCCACGCAGTGGCAGGAGCTTAAGATTTATGCCAATGGAAAAGGTGTAAAGATTCTGGGAGATATGCCAATATTTGTATCTCAAAACAGTGCCGATGTGTGGGCTAACCAAAAGCTCTTTAAGCTAGGTGAGGATGGCAGGCCACTGAAGGTAGCAGGAGTACCACCTGATTACTTCAGTAAGACTGGTCAGCTGTGGGGCAACCCACAATACGACTGGGATGAAATGGCCAAGGATGGCTACCGTTGGTGGATAAGCCGTTTGGGCCGTATGCTTGAGCAGGTAAACATGGTTCGTATTGATCACTTCCGTGGTTTTGAGGCGTATTGGGAGATAGACGGCGATGCGGAAACCGCTATTGATGGTGAGTGGGTCAAGGGCCCGGGAATGGATTTCTTCGGGAAATTAAAGGATTCTTTGGGCGAACTGCCAATAGTGGCAGAGGATCTGGGGATTATCACCGATGAGGTTGAGATACTTCGTGAAAGATGCGGCTATCCAGGAATGAAGGTATTGCAGTTTGAACTCCATTTTAATGCCTTCCACAGAATTAATTTTGTGGAACCGGAAAATAGCCTGGTTTATACTGGTACCCACGATAATAACACAGTGGTGGGCTGGCTGGAAAATGATATAGATACTGAAACCAGAGCTGCAGTGGCAAAGCTTTTAGGTAAAGAAGGGGCAGACAGCCAAACACTCTGTCAGGCTTTGGTGGAACATGCTTACGCTTCCAGAGCCCGTACAGCCATCGTACCGGTGTGGGATATTTTGGCATTGGACGGCGATAACCGCATGAATTTGCCTGGAACCTCAGGAGGGAATTGGAGCTGGAGAGTGCTTCCAGGAGCCTTAACATCAGAAAAGGCCAAATGGTTGGCCGGTCTGGTGGAAAAATATAATCGGTAGTTATGTTCTAAAATTGTTGACAATATTGATATAGTATGTTAGTATAGCACTGTTGTGTGATGTTGTTGCATGACTCAAAAGTGCCGAAGTGGCGGAATTGGCAGACGCAGCAGACTCAAAATCTGCCGTATGCAAATACGTGCCGGTTCGAGTCCGGCCTTCGGCACCACAGTAAAATCAAGGCTTCCGAGATTTCGGAAGCCTTTTTGCTTTACCATAATTTTCCCAATGATTGCCAAATGATTGCCACAAAGATTTTTAGTTACAAAAATAAATGAGCCTGTCCCTATTTCATGGGTAAAAAATATAGAAAAGTGGGGAATGGGAGATAATACATTTTTAGTGTATAAAAATAAAAAAATCGTGCAGCCAAAACCTAAATTTTAGGCATGGCCACACGATTTTTTTTACGAGTGTTCCTTGCGGATTTCCAGTATCAGGGCATCCAGCTTGTCGCAGAACTTATCCATGGTAGTCTGGAACCTTATCAGAAGATAAAAGGTAATGACTATTGGAAAGCCTACGGTGCTGACAGCCGATAAAATCTTTTCCTCCATAGGTTTTCTCCTTTCTTTATGAGAAAACCCCTCCGCCGCCAGCTGGGGACAGCGAAGGGGTAATCATAATGCGGGCCTTACTCAGCCAGCTGGGTGACAACGGTTTCCTTCAGATAAGCGTCATGTACGCCAGTAACATCAGCGTAAGCCTTCTGATCCACAAACTTCTGCATAACAGCAGTAGCCTCAGCCTTTGTAATGCCAGCCTTTGGATTGGCGATAACAACGGTCTTCAGCTTCTTTGGGTCGTTGTGCTGCTCAAATTCGAGATAGAGTTTCTTTGCCATAATAAATCATCCTCCTTCCATTACTCAGTTACAAGGTTGCAACTGTTAATACGGCTTACATTCTTCACAGGGAAACTCTGGAGAGAAGCCAGGGCATCTGCAAGCTCCATGAAGTTATCATCGGAAACTGCAGCACTGATGCCGGAGAAAGTTACGGTAGAGTAAGACTCCTTACCCATGTCCATGTCGGTTACGACCTTCAGCTTGATGGCGCTGGTTTCATTGGATTTGATAGTCATAATCTTGACCTCCTTCATAAGATAAAATAAGACAAAATAATTTCCGGAGGCCTTTTGCCAAACACTTCGTAAGTGAGCATTACTAAATTCGATTATCGCCTTTGGCTCAATTTCATTAAGTATTGCTGGCAACGCAAAAAGCCCGCGTAGCCATACCGCGGACTTTTCGCGGAATGACAATATATTCCTATCCCGGCCAGGAGAGAAATCAGGTTATATAATCGTCATTCCGTGACAATTCATATTTGATTGTTTTAATTATACACAGTTGTGGATAAAGTGTCAATAAATTACTAAAAATAATCTATAAATAGTAAAATATTAACACAAATTCCTTTACAGCTATCATTATAATTAGATTAAAAGCTCGCTATTTGGCCCATATATTCCGATATACCCAGTAAGAAATGGTATAATGAGGTTGGCTGGAACGTATACTATTGGCCAGCCAGAACCAAAGGGGTGATTTTACATGGCGATAAATTGGGCTCTTGTATTAATATTAGGATTGTTTATCGGCTTGACCTGTTCGTTGGTAATTATGGGCGGAAAGATGGTGTATCGCCTGTTTGTAGGGCTTTATGAGGAAATTCATCAATATTAAGGTCATATGATCTGGGGCTGCTTCGGCAGTCCC
>ODAI011792578.1_pt1 | contig 30818 bp, 50 predicted proteins | sample 1539321 | NCBI WGS metagenome assembly ODAI01 (sample SAMN02144231, study PRJEB22623) | gut metagenome | biome: sheep rumen | host: Ovis aries | place: New Zealand
ATGCTTTTAGTGAAAAAGAAGCAAAAGAAGTGCAAAATAAACTTAATGCTTTATATCAAATGTATCTATCTGGTGATTATAGTTTATAGAATCTTATTGGTTCTATTAAATAGGTTTTTGCCAGTAGTTGATTTGAAGGAGATGTAAAAGTTGGTGATCAAACTTTCTATATTTCTCAAGGATATGTTCTTGAAAAAGGAGAAACTGGCTGGAAAGTTCCTGGCGGAGGAGAATATTCTGATTTTAATGAAGCATTAACTAGATTTAAGTTAAATGAAGAACAAGGAATTACTCAAAGTGCAGCAGTTTATGATCCTAAAAATAAAACTGCAAGTGTTCCATTAGAAGTTGGTACACAAACTATATAGATTACTTCTTCAATTACTGGAAATAATGTTTATTCTATTACAGGAGATCCTGCTTCACGTACTTTCACTTCACGAAATTAGGCTATATGGAATGCATTTTTATTAGAATAGGCTAATCAAGAAGCTGAAAAGAAATTAGATACTTCTAAAACACAATAGCAACGTTATAAGTAGTGGTTAGTAAAATCACAAGTATAGTTAAAATCTTAGATTGAAGTAACAAATTAGCAATAGTTAAAAACTGCTACTCATGAGCAGATTGTTAAATTAGCTCAAGCATTAATAAGTGGTAAAGAAGAAGATATCAAAGTTGCTGCTGGAGAAATTGGTATTAAATATGATGTTACTGGACTAGGTATTAGTCAAGCTGATTTTGAAAAATTAGCTACTACAGCAGGTATAGATACTAAAACTCTTGCACTTTCACTCACAACAGAAGTTGTTGGCGATAATGCTGATGGTGTTAAAAAGATTTTACAAAATCAGCCATTAGATGCAAAAGTTAATATTAAAGTAGAAAATGATGAGACTGGTTTAATTAAAACAAAATAGGACGTTACTTTAACTAGAAATGTTATTGGAGTTAATTATACTAAAGAAACAGAATAGTTACCATTAATTGGTTGGGATACTATTTGGGAGAATATCCCATTTGAAAAAGCAGACAATCTTAAAGCACTTGTTAAAGGAATTTCTCCCGATTATTATTAGGGCGTAGATAAAGAAAGTTTACATAATGCTTGGATTGGATTTAGAGATGGAATTATTACTGCTGACGATTTTGAAAAAGATTCTCCATTATATGTTTATTTAAAGTATTTATAGGCAGCTAAAAAGACTGGATATTCTGATATTCAATTAAGTGCATTAGTTGAACAAAGTTTTACTGATGCTGAAGCAAATGCAGGTGGTTATGAACGTACCTAGCAATTAGCGGTATTTTTTGATGCATTAAATGGTGTTTATGATGAAACAGGGTTAGATACTTCAGGAGCTGATGAAGTTGCTCAAACTTTAATACAAGCTATTGAAGATGATCCTGATAATGGATGGAAGTCAACTACTGCTGCTACTGCGGTGTTTAATTCAATTCAAGGCGCAATTGATAGTGGTTATACTATTGATGGTAGTGTTTTAGCTTCTATTAAAGGATTAATTACTCTTGCAGCTGAAGATGGAGAAAATGGACAAAATGCATTTTCACAATTAGCTACTGTGACTGCAATATTTAATGAATTAGCGGCGAGTGTTGGCACTTGGAATTATTCATAGGATTTCCAAACTAAAATTAATGAATTGATAGCTCAAGGAGATTATGATGAAGTTCATGTTGTTACTGCAATATTAAATGCATTAGAAGCTTCTTATCCTGAAGGTGATATTAATAAAGTCGATACTACAAGTATAGCTGATAAAGTTCTTACAGTAGTCACTAATAATGCCGATCTTTTTAAAAGTCAAGAAGGACAGACAGTTATTGCACTTTTAGAATTTTTAACTGCAGAAGATAAAATAGGAACATTAACTGGTGCCCAAAAGACTAAATTAGTAGGAATTGTTAATGGTATTTTAAATAATAATGCCAGTTTACTTGAAACTGAACGAAAATTAAAAGCCTTAATAAGTGAATTAAATATTGATCCGAAACCTGGTGCAGATTTATCAATTGATACTAAGAAAATTCTTCCTGATGGTCCCATTGATGGCGGCTAGCGTGAAATGAATGTTACGATTACTAAAATTAATCCATTAACTGCTACGACTGAATCTGTTGGCGGAAGACTACCTCAACAATTATTTGAACAAAGTGCTTGGGATAAATTTTGGAATGGGGTTGTAGGTCGTGGTAAAATTAAATTATTTAATCAAGGTGGTTTAGGCCATGATTTACATGAAAATTTATTACAGTTAATGAGTGATTTAGTTAGTAATTAGTATAAAACAATTTAGCCTACTGAAATTCCTATTTTATTACAATTAAAAAATAAAGGCCAAGATTTATAGATGGAAGATGGTACTCCGGTTGCTGATTATATTGATGAACTTTTACGAATAAATCAAGCAAAATTAGATAATGCACAATTTGAAAATACTTTATTATTAACTTTTACAAATTTAGATCCTACTAAACTTCAAGAATGTGCAACTGCAATGTCTGAACTTGCAGAGAGCGCTCAAAAAGTTAAAGATGTTCCTTGGCAAGAAATAGTAAATGGAGTTAATAATATTAATAATATTGAAACTCCTAATGAAGATTTGGCAACAGCCAGTACTATTATGCGAACTGTTCAAGCTTCATTATCTGTTGTTGCAGCAACAGGTGATACGGTTGCAGAGGAAATTATTAGTCCTGAACCAATCCAACGTACTATACAATTATTAGCTGATACTAGCAATATACAAAATGAATTAGAAAAATTAAAGACGTTCACTTTATCTCTTGCTGGTAATACTAGTAATGTAAATATTACTTCTGAACCTGAAGCTACAGCAACTAATAATATTGATAATAATACGGCTATATCGACACAAATACAAGAAACAATTAATAAAATTTAGTAGGCAATTGAAGAATCGAAAAAATTATCTGAAAATATTATAAATACCTTTAACACAATAAAATAGTAGTCTTAGGTGGCAACTACTGGTCTAACAACATTAGGTGAAAGTATTAATAATATTCCATTATATAAAGATAGGAATGTTTAGGATTTAGCTACGGCAATGAATCAAATTCCTTATACTGCCGCGACTAAAATACTAAACTTAAATCGTCAATTAAATGAATTAAGTAGAAAAACTATTAATATTACTTTTGAAATTGGCATGATATTCCGCAATAGTCGCGGTGGAAATGATAGAACTGAAGTTGCAGTAACGGGTAATGTAAATGGGAAGAAAATGTCTGAAAATTATCCTGCGACTTTAAGTTATGCTAAAGGTACTGCCGCGGCGGCAGGTAAAACTTTAGTAGGTGAGCTTGGTCCAGAATTGGTAGTATCTAGTGGTAAATATTATCTAGTAGGACAAGCAGGTGCGGAAATGGTGTCATTACCAGATGACGCTATTGTGTTTAATCACATTCAGACACATAATTTATTAAAGAAAGAGCATGGTGGTGGACGTGGTAAGCCAATAACGAATGAACGTAATGCTGTTGCATTTGCTAAAGGTACTGGTCCAGCTATGGCAAGTGCCTCTGCGGCATTAGCTGCGTTAAAGCAAATCCGTGCTATGTGGCAATCTATGCTTAGTGCTTCAATGAAAGACTTAGGGTCTTTAGCGGGACAGGAAGTCGGAAAAGCAGCATCTAAATCGTCATCTGGCTCAAGTAATACGGGTAATCGTCCTCAAGAAACAAAGGCTATTATTGAAGAAATTGAACGTTGGTATAATTTATTACGTGATATTGATAAATTAGAAAAAGATATAACATACCAATAGAATTTACAAGCAGAGATTATAAGTGATCGTGCAGGAGACGGCAGAACATTATATCGTAGTTATAAATAGGAATTACAATATTTAGATCAAGAAATTATTAAAAATCAACAATTAGCAGATTTACAAAAGAGTTGGTATGAACGTAAACGTTAGTAGTTAGTTAATTCCGATTATGGTAAAATATTTACTTATGATGAACAAGGACAATTAAAATATCGTCATGGTACTAATTTGGGATTAGATGTTTTAGAAAAATTAACTAAACGAGATATTTATGGGCAAACTTCTGGAGCTTCTACTAATGCTCGTACTCAAATTAATTATTTAAAACAAATTGGATTCGACGTAGAAAAATTAAAATATAACGATGATGGAACACGTTTAAGTGAATCTGATTATGAAGATAATCCAGAACAAATTTATGTCGATATGATGTAGAATTATTGGGATAGATTAGATGGTTGGAAGGATGAATTAGATGGTATTTATGACAGCTATCGAGATCAGCTTAATAATGTTTTAACAAATGAAACTAAACGTAATCAAATTATACAAAAAATTGTAGATAATCAATTATCAGTTGAACAAGATATTGTTAAGGCAATTGAATCTAGAGAACAAAAAATAATTGATTAGTTACAGAAAGAACGTGATGCTTTAGAAGAATCTAGTCAAGATTTTATTGATGGATTAAATTAGCAATTGAATCAATAGAAATAGATGTATAAAAACAATGAAAGCGATACTGAATTAATTAAACTACGGCGACAAATTGCTATTTTACAACGTTCAGGAGGCTCTACTACTCAAATTCATAATTTGCAAGATCAATTAGCAATGAAAGAGCAAGATAAATATTTTACTGCACAACAGCAACAAATTGATGCGATTCAAAAAGCTTCTGATTTGCAACTTGAACGTATGGATGCACAAATTGATTTAATGACAGAAACTTTAGAGTATCAAAAATAGCATGGTTTGTTATGGGAAGAAGTATATCAAATAATGAATAGCACACCAGAACAAATTCGTCATTTTATTATGGAAAATACTCCTGATTTCCAAAGTGCTTCTGCGTTAGATGTTACAGAAAAAATTCGTGATATTGATTTGCGTATTAATGAGTGGATGGGATACAAAGAAGATAATGCTGCACCAGAAATGACTGGTGATAAATATTATGACTGGGAATCCTATTTTTCCGCGCGGACTGGAGTATATGGAAATCAGGCAAGTCCTGATACTGAAAATAAAGCAAAAGCAGAATTTGATCGTATACTTGCAGAAACTGGAGATATCAATGCAGCCGGAGCAGCCGCGGATGCTGTTTTCTTTGATCTTTTTGGAAATATTATTCCATCACAATTTGAGGATATGAAATAGCATGCTATTAATGATAATGGAAATAATAATAATAATAATGAAAATAATAGTGAGTTAATGAACAAAGTTAAAGAAGCTATTATTAATTCTAATAAAAATAAAAATTATTATGATTATAATAATTATAATTCTAATAAAAATAATAATATTACTAGATCTGCTGTGAAGACGAATGATACTACTGATTCTAAAAAGACTTCGTGGACATTTGATGCTTGGGTTAGTCCAACAGAAGCTGAAAAAAATGTACAAAGATTAAATGCAAAAGCTGGCTCTGATTTAAAGACGTTAAGCGCGGTTGATCAGCTATTATATACAGCTAGTTATAATAAATTATCTGATATTAAAAAGAATAAATATCGTCCTCCTAAATTTATTCATGGGGGTTTAGTTGATTATACCGGTCTTGCACAAGTTGATGGTACGCCTCAGCGACCAGAAGCTTTTATTAATGCTGAACAGACATAGTTATTACGTAAGTATTTATTTAGTAATTCAAATATGTCACTACTATCATTAGCTCAAAGTATTGCGCAGCAATTACATGGATTTTCTTATATTTCTGATACACAATATCAAGAAGAGAGTTCTCGTGTAAATATTGAAAATGTAGATGTAAATGTGAATGTTAATGAAATTGCTAATGATTATGATGTACGAGCTATAGGAGATACTGTAATGGATGAAATGTTAAAAATTGCTCGTAAAAGTGGTACGCGTGGTCTTAGTAGGAGGTAAAGGCTATGAAAAAATATTATATGGATTATGGAGTAATACAGAGTGAAAGTACACGTACACCACCATATCCCCCACATAAAGAGATTGATTATAAAAAGAATTTACAAACATATAACTTGACTCATAATGGAGAGGGCTAGTCCCTCTCCTTTCTTGATAAAGCTTTTATTAGTTTTACTTATGGTGGGAAAAAAATTGAAGATTTTAATTTAATTGCTATTACTATTAATGATAGATTAGATCGTGAAATGGCTCCAGCTCATGAAGATTATACTACTAATTATTCGATGTTAAATGGTCAGTATTATTGGGGAACACATTATAATGCTCGTGAAATGACAATTGATTTAGCAACTGACGGGATGGAGCAAATTGATTTAGATAATTTTAAAAGCTGGTTCCGTGCGGGTGAGATTAGAGAATTAATTTTGTCATAGCATCCTAATCGTGGCATCATGGCCCGTATAGCAGAATCACCTCAAATTTCAGTTTTACCATTTAAAAAATCTAAAAGAGTATTATTAAATGAAGAATATCATGATATTACTATAATTGAATATAAGGGTAATATTCAATTACATTTTATTATGGATGAACCTTTTTGGTATTCAATTAATAATATACTTGGGTAGTTATAGAGTGATGATAATGGTTATATGCGTTTGATTAATAAATGGCATAATGCTGATGGAGAAGAAATTGAGGGATTAGACGCTGATGGTTATAAAGTTGCAATAGAAGATCATATTCCAACTGGAGATATGATTGATGATGAAATTAACATCAGTGATAGCATCAAAATTATACCAGATAATAAATATAAATATACTTTAACAACAAAAATGATTGAAGGAAATGAAAATGGTATGCCTGTCGCAGGTACTCCAGTTGTTAATGAGGCTGTTACTAATTCTGCTATTACAAATTAGGCTTTAGTTGATACTGCAATTATAGATGATGCAGGATTTTATGAAACTGGTAGGTATCCTTATTCAGGTGCAATTGCGGGTCCAATATATTATACATTAAATTCTAATAATAATATTTTAACTTAGCTTAATAGTAATTGGTTTTTAAAAAATATGGGTATTAATAGTGATGGAGATCTTTAGTATAATAAAAGTTATGAAAATAGTTGGGTTACTTTAAATTATATTCCTGCAAAAGCAGGCTCTACGATTAAATTAGTTACTAATAATCAATTAATTATTAGAGTAAGTTTTTATGATGCAACAACTAAAGAATATATATAGACAAAATTACTTTCTGCTGATTATACTTTTTAGAAAGATTATTATATACGTCTATATATAGTTTATAATAATGAAGGATAGATTAATATTAATGATTATTTAAATATTAATATTATTACATTTACTGGATTAGGGAATACTATTCAGCGTCCAACATTTTCGTCTAACATTACTAAATTAAAAGAAGAGTGGATATTATTTAATTCTAAATTAAATATTTTTGATGGCGTTACAAGAGAATACGATATTTCATACGCCACTGTAGAAGAATATTTACCTGTAAAAGCAGGATCAAAAATTTATGTAAATAATAATATTATAGTAAATTTATTTATATATGATTTGATTAATCAAAAGTTTAAAACGACCATACAAAATATACAAGGATAGTTTATTATCCCTAATGATTGTTATATACGTTTAACTATTTCTACACAAAATTTGAATATAGAAAATATTAATCAAAAAATTGTTTTAGATTTATATCCTTAGGAACAAAATAATACAGTTTTAAATTATTATTATGCTGGCACAGCACCTTCTTATCCTACAATTAATTTTTCTATACCTATTCATTTTAATGATGAAGGATATATTGATAGTTTTAATAATCAATATGTTAAAACAGAAGAAGGACAATAGTATAATACTTTAACATTAGAAAGTAGTGATATTCATTAGTTAAAAATTACTACGCCAAATATTTTTACATCATATAATAAAGTAATTAATATATTAAAAGATGAAAATTCTTTAAATATTAATTTATCTCAATTAATTCAACGTTTCCGCTTAGAAATTAGTCATTATATAATACGTGATTGGATTATTAATTGTATTAATATTTATCAACATTCTTATAACGCTCAATAGTATGTCAATGATAATAATAAATTAATGACATTAACTTCTGATATGAAAAAAATGTTATTACAATATATGCCATATGTATTTGTTGAATTTAAAAATGCGAATATTATTGAAAAAGATGATGACCCAGTATCAACTTATACGCCACAATACTTAGAAGTATAGTATAGTAGTGCTACTATTAGTAGATTAAATAGTAATTATGAATTAGTTACTGTTCCTTATGAAAATGCATCATCAGGAATAATTGATACAATAGATTTTTAGTTAATAACAAGTAATGCTTTATTTTTTCAATGGCAATTTAGTACAGATGGCGAAGAATGGTTCTTAATGCAATAGTCAGAAAATTGGACAGGAGCAACGAGTTCTACTTTATCTTGTAGTAAAATAGGAATTAATGATTGTAGATATTATAGATGTTTGGTAAGTAATAATGATCAATATAAATATACTACTCCAATACAGATTTTATATCGTGATCCAGAATTAAAATTTAAAAGTTATCCTACGGATGTTTCTATGCTATTACAGCAACGTGCAACTTTAATTTGGCAAGCGGAGAATGTGGAAACAGCACAATTATATTATCAGACTCCTACAAGTAGCAGATGGACATTATTTAATGATACTAGTTTATCAGGATATCTTAAAGATCCAGATTTTCATATTTAGGCTGGTCAAATAATCTTTTCATTTACTGCAATTAATAAAAGTTTAAATGGGTATAAATTTGATGTACGTATTTCCAATAAATGGAAAGGGAATCCTGTTTTTGCTACAGATTATTATTTAACCTATTCTGGAACTAAAATTTCAATTTTATATTTACAAATGAATACGTCATTAGTTGTATAGTATTTACAACAAGATGATACTATGTGGAGAACAGTAGATAATACTGTAAAATATATTATTAATGGTGATCATGTACGTTTTACAGCAAAAGGAATAAAAAATGCTGATTCTAAATTATTTTATGTACAAGAAATAGGAACTAATGAAGCAATACCTATTGGTAATACATTAAATGGGCACCCGGTAACTTTTTCATCAACAATTAATGAATCAGACAATAGTTTAAATTATCAAATTACTTGGTAGGCACAATAGGGTGATGAAAATTATATTATCTATGCCAAAGTAGAAGCATTAAATAACTAGCCTATATCTACTAATACTAAAATTTTACCTACTGTAGTTTCTGCGACTGATCCTAATGTTGCAATTAAAAATCTTACTGGATATGTATTAACGCCTAATACTACACAATTACTGTCGTCTGACACAATTTCTATTACCGCGCAAGAATCTAATTATAATGTAAATTATCAATGGTACTTTAGAAAAGTAGGAACTAGTGATTGGATTGCATTATCTAATTCTGATACAAAGACATTAAAAATCACTTCATTAATTGCAGCGACTAGTAGCAATACTGATGCAGGAGATTATCGTGTAAAAATTTATAGAGAAAATTTCCCAGACGCGGGTGTATATGAACAGGATAATTATTTTGTAACAATTGATGTTAAAAATAGAATCAGTATTAATGAACAACCGCATTTAGCTAATACGTCATATATGGAAATTTTGCCATAGCAAGAATATTATAAAGACACTAATTATGAAATTGTATTATATAGTAGAGCAAGATATGCTACTACTTGTACTTGGTATTATTAGGATACTACAAATAATACTCCTGTAGCTTTTTCAAGTCAGTATGTCACAAATTCTATAAATACTAGTGGATATTTAACTTCTACTGTTACAATACAACAATTTAGATATAGTTAGCTTGCGACACGAAAGTTCTATTGTGTTTGGGGTAATGGTTATACCAATTATACTGTTACTAGTAATACGGTTATGCAAGCGGTAAAAAAATTAGATACAACAAGTATTAATTTAACAAATACTAAAAGTGCAACATTTGCCTGGGACTGGCCAAGATTAGTTACAAGTAATCAAGAATTAACTGGCACAGTTACTTGTACATGTTCTTCTATAGGCACTGATCTTTGGCAATTTGAAGGAATGCCTTTAACTCAAACTATTGATGGGAAACAAGATGGCGTATATATTTCCGGTAATAGTGGTCATGGAGGAGCATGGATTGTATATAATAGAAATAAACGTTACTATACAGAAAAATAGATTGCTTCTATTAATTTAATAGACACTGGAGCTAGTGAAAAAATTACATATTTATAGCTAACGCCTGTTTTATTAGAAACTGCAAGTGCAGCAGATTTATTTGGTGTGTAGTTATATTATAAATATTATGATAGCAATGGTAAAGCAATTAGTAATGATTTATATACAATTAATAGTTTTAATACGCCTACAATAATTTTATATAATGAATTGACTGATTATAATCAAATTGCTTCTATTAAATTTTATGTAAAACCCTACTATAAAAGAGCTTGGAGTGTTGGTTAGACAAATAATGATGGCGCAATTAGAGATAGCCGTAATGCACCATATGTTATGGGATATTCTAATAGTGGCGCTGATTCATATAGTCTTTATACTTGCTTTACTAGCAAATGTACCGCACCAATGACAGGATATAAGTTAAAATTAACATTACGTGGGAAAACAATACCATATGCTGCTCCTAGATTATTAAGCGCCACACCAAAACGTTTATCGCAAATGGCATTAAATTTAAATACAAATAATTCTCAATCTGAATATTTAAATGATATTATTAAGATTAATTGGTATTTACCTAATACTACTGTAAATTATAGTTCACCTGAAGAAGCTACTGGTATTTCAAATGTTACTATTACAGATATTTAGGCATTTTCACGAGAAATACAACAAGAGGTAGAAAAAAATGCTGTATATAGATTTATTTATACTACTAAATCAATATATACAGGGGCAGGTATTTCAGCTAGTGAAGGGTTTTATTGTGATGATAGGTATTATGGATTATTTGTCGGTCGCAATGATTTAGGCAATTTTAGAGGTATTCCCGGCTTATTAATTCAATATCAATTAAATGAAGGTGAAACCGCAATTAAAGAAGGAGCAGTAATTGAAATTGAATTAAAATATTTAAATTATAAAAATAAGTATTTCTCTCAAATTATTCCTATTAATTTTAATTGTATGCTTGGAGAACATAATATAACATATCATTATAATAAAATTAAATGGCCAGATGCTACACTTGATAATTTAACTTCTGCTAAATAGATATGTTATTTATCTTCACTACGACATAATGAATTATATACAAAAACCGAGAGTATTGGTGATATGATTTTATATAATAATTTTATTTTTACTGAACAAAATCATTTTGATATAGAAACTGGTAGATTAAAACCGTGGAATGTAAATGATAAAACTTTATGTCATAAAATTACATATGATGGTACTACTCCGTTAGAAGAATTAAATATAAATTATAAAAATTATTATTTATAAGACAAGGAGGAAAAGGAGTATGAGTATGCGAAAAACTAGAGATTATGAAGTTTCATTGTGGAGTCTTCAGGACAGCTTTATAGCTGTCCTGAAGCAATATGGATTAGAATATAAAGGACAAATTGAAAATGGTAAATTGCAAAGTCGAGATGATGGTACGCAAACATTTTCTTTTACAATTCCAATGTATTATATAAAAGAGGGAAAACGGATTAAGAATCCTGCTTGGTATAGTGTAAATTCTGGTACTTTATTAGTTAATATGCGAAAAATTAAAGTAATTTTTAATAAAGATAATGCCGATAGAAAAATTTATGAATTTTTAATTGTTAAAGTAAAAGAACGTCATGATAATAATAATAGCTTATATTGCGATATTTAGTGTGAAGGACTAGCTTTTCATGAATTAGGAAAAATTGGTTATAAAATTTCTTTATCACCTGATGATTTTTACGCTGATGACTCTCAATGGAGCAGTACAGGAATCTGGTATGATGGATATGGAAATTTGCATACAGAACAACCTTTGGCTACTTTAAATTATTGGAATGCAAAAGTATTTTCTACTATAGACAATTGGGTTCCAGAAATACACATGAATTGGGATAGTTATTCTTTAACATAGTCTTTAAAGCATGGAGTAGAATAGGACTATATTCCTACTAATGATATAATATCACTTATACAGGCCAGACAATCAGATAAAATTTATGAAGATGATTTTGTTGACTCATGGAAAACTGATAATTTGGGTAATTTAGTTCCAAATCATATTACGTCGGCTTGTGAAAAGGCAAGAGTTGGTATTGAAATAAGTGAAAGTAATATTTATAATATTACTCAAACGTTGGCAGAGCAGTTTGGAGTCTTTTGTAAATATGTTTATGAATATGATGATAATTTTCATATTACTGGTCGTAAAGTTATTTATTACAATAATTTTTTACAAGAAGAAAATAATATAGTTGATATTAATTATAAATATCAAACTAACAATATTAGTCGAGAAATTGACAGTACAGATTTAATCACAAAATTATTTGTAAAAAATGTAGAAAATAGTAATTCTTAGAGTGGATTAACCAATATTATTAATGTTGATGCAAATCAAAGTAAAGAAGATTATATTTTAAATTTTGATTATTTATATAAAATTGGTGGAATAACCGATGAACAGTACGCTGCGGTACAGAAATATATTTTATAGATACGAGCAATTAATGAACAAATTACTCCTCTTTCAATACAAATAATGTCATTACAAGAATAGTTAGTATAGTTAGAAGCTTAGTTGGCAGTTCGTGTAGCTGCAATGGCGAAAGATAATGAAGAAATTTATTCGGCAACTGAATTATTAATGAGTTTGACTAAAAATTCTGGTGTCTTATCAGTTTCTAATGTAAAGCCTCAGATTGCAGTTTTATTTAAAGATACTGCAAAAGATTATGATAGTTATTATGTAAAAATTAGTCAAAAAGGAGTTTATCCTGAAACTATTCATTTATATAAAAGTTATACATTTGCTGAAACAAAATTATCAGATGAGATTACTACTGGACAAATTGAATATGATGAATTTGGTAATGTAATACGTATTAGTAATATTTATGTTGATGAAAGTGAATCAAAAACAATATATTTAACCTATGATTACAAGCCCTCGTTATATTATGAACGAATTGAAAATATGTGGCGTAGTCGATTAATGTTAGATACTGATAAGAAAAATAAATTAGAACAAGATATAGGTAAAATTAAATTTATTTTATATGGTAGTGAAATTGATTCTGATTTAACTAATATTGATATTGGAGATATTACGGTTTATAATCTCACTGAAAAATATGAAACTTTATTAAATAAAAAAGAAAATATTATTAAGTAGTTTAATTTAACTATGGGTCCCGCTATTCGTGAAGGATATTGGCAACCTGAAGAATATACTGATTATGGAGATAAATATACAGATAATTTTTCTTTAGGATCTTTATTAAATGGTCAAAATAATGTAGGAATAAGTGGTAATACATAGCTATTTTGGGATAATGAACTATTTGATAATGAACAACCTCTATCTTATTAGTATGGTATTACTGAAAGCAAAACAGCATATCCATGTATAAATTTGTTAGAACATCCTTAGTTATTAGAATTTATTAAAGAAAATGTGGATAATAATGTTGGATTTTATTTTACTCCTTTAGCGGCGGATTCCGCTAATTCTGCAGCAAACCATCGGCCAGTAGTTGTTGATGCTCCAAAAACAATTAATATAGTTTCCAATCTATATACTGGTAATTCTTGGACACGAAACTCAAGTGTTACTAGTGAATATGGCAGTAATTATGATTATAGCCCTTATTCTGGTATATTATTACAAACAGTAAGTCCTGGCAGCTATAAAGCAGGATATAGCTATTTTTATTGGCAAGTAAAAAAATCTGAAAATGATGCATGGGAAACTGTAACTAGTTATTATGACACAGGTAATAGTTAGGATTTATAGACAAGATATGGATATTTTATTGTTGGAGATAATACTTATAAAAATTATATTAATAATAATAAATCAAGTTATGTTCATTTACCTACCAGTAATATAGATTATACTAAAAATATTAGATTTACTAATAATAATGATTATCCTTGGGAAATTCAAATTAGAAGTACAGAAACTATGAATTTAGATGGATGGCAATTTAGATTAGTTATGGGTAATAATAAAGGTGTAAATTTAAATAAAAATAATGAGTGGGATAACGCTCAATATTCACATATTACTCCTACTAAGATTCATCTTTTATCTAATACGATTGAGGTTACGCCAGCATCAAATAATCAAGATTATTATATTGCTGCAAGTTCAGCACAAAATCAGACAGTTGAATTAAAATTTAATATTTTATTTAATGATTTAAATAATAAAGATTATAGATATAAATTATAGTATTCTTATAATAATGGATCTTATCAAGCATTAACGACTACCAGCAGTCGAGTAAGGATAAAGGAAGCATTTAATGTGAAGTTTACATCTGATCAATCAGCGGTTGGTACTGTTAAAATTACATTATTGAATAGTTGGTCAGAATCAGATCATGTATCAATTCGTGTATTGGCTTATAATATTGCTAGTGTTGCAAATAAGATAAATGGAAATATTGATTATTATATTTCTAAGCCAAGTAATATTACTACAATTATTCCTGGAAAATTATATTATACTCGAAGTGAGAGTGAATTATATGCTGAATTAGATACTGTTAATAAAACTATTTATGCAAAAATTTATTTTGCTGCGTTAGAAGCAGATGTTGAATATTTAGTACAATGGTATAAATATGATTCTACTGCAAGTTTAATTCCTCTTAGTAATTTAACTGAGCAAAAGCAGCAACAATTATATAAAGATCCTGCTACTGGATTATTTGTTATTAAATTTGAATTATCACAATTAAATATTTCCAATACTGATGAATTAATTAATGGTTGGGATGGTAAATATATTTGTGCTCATATCATGGATAATAATGGTAATGAATTATTAAATACAGAAACTTGTAATGATCCATTAAAAATTGATATTTGTGTACCAATTGTTATTATTACCGATTTAGAGCCTACTGTCAATGTAGGATATAACAATCAAACAACTGTAGTTTCATATAATATTGATGCTCTTAATGCCGCGACTTTTAAATGGCATATTTATAATCAAATTTTAGATAATGAAATTATATTAACAGTTAATAGTAGGGATACGGAAGCTTCTGAAAGTAATAGGCGATATGTTGCAAAAATTAAAACTAATAACAACGCGCCTTCTGGTTCTGTATTAACAATTGAAATTCCGCCTAGCACAGATAGTAATTATTATCGAGATCAAAGTAGTTTAGTATATTGTGAAGTATATAATATTAGTGATAATTATGCTATAGACACAACTCGTGCTTCTTATAAACTTTCTAAAACTAGTCATTTAATTTTACCTGGTACTGTTACTATGGATAACACTGATGGTAATAATGTTATTGAAAAAGAATTATGGTATTGTAAAGATAATCCTAATAGTGATATTGATACAGATTGGTTTAATATTCCTTTAAATTTAAAATTTAAAAAATTCCCAGATGAAAGTATTTCGCCTACAAATATTAATGTAAGCATTAGTTGTAGTGTTCCTATTAACTATGCTAAGCCAAATACTATTCCTGAATATAATAATCATAATTATACTAATAATGCATATTCAATTAATTATAGTGGTAATAAATATGTAGATGTTCCTATATTTAAACTTATACCAGGCGAATCAATGCAAGTAACTACAACGTAGTATATTTATCCTATTACATTGTCTACAATTATTACTTCATATGACAGATATCAAGCTATTGATGAATTGAATGCATATATTTTTAATACTACTAGTACTGTTAATGATAAAAAATATGGTTATTATTATCGCTTATTAGTAACTTATAATTATAATAATGCAAATTTCTCAGAAGTTTTTTATATTAAAGGAGTTATTCGTCAACATCCACCTACATTTAATAGTGAAGAAAGTGCACGAAAATGGACTTATGTTAAAGGTAATCTTTAGGTTAGTATTCCAAGTCCTCCTGGTCCTACAACAAATTATATGAAAGATTGCAGTCAAAAAGATTATCATAGTGGGGCAATTTTCTTAACGCCTAGTTATACTGATTCTAACGGTGTTGTATATTCACCCCCTAAAAATGTCGCAGAATGTGAATAGTGGAATCATGGCTTTATGTTCCCGGTTTCAGAATTTAATTTTAATATGGATAGTGTAGCTCATAAACAGTGGAGTTTGGCTTTTGGAGCATATGCCCGTAGTAAAATATATACCGGTCCTAATTATAGTTTAAATGGTGTTAATTATAATGCTGTAAGTTCTACGAAATCTTTCTATAGTGCAGAAGAAATTTTAGAAACTTATGATAATTATGCAGGTGGAGCGGCATATAGAAAATTAACTCCAGAAGAAAGAAATTTCTGGGAAAGATTCCGAGATGGTGAAGATTTGCCTATTATTCGATATATTACTACTATGGCAGTTCCTGGAATTATTGATTTGTGTTATTTGGTTAATAATGAACAATAGATCTTTTTATGGGGTTTAAGTCAAAGATTAGTATATAAAGTTAGTAATACTTGGGGAGAAATTACTACGCCCTTATTAGTATGGTAGCATAATTATTCTAGGACATTTAAAACTTACCTAGATGTTGCAGCGCGTTTAAGTAGACCAACTTGGTTATATCAATGTTAAAATATAGGAGGATCATATAATGTCAGAAAATATTGAAACTACCAGTATTACTAATTTAAAAGGTTATAGTTTAAATTCTGGATGTAAATTAATGTTTATTAGAAGAAATGAGGATGATCAAGCTACAATTATTCCTGTATTAATGCTTACAGGAATGGCGGCGTCTGCGACTGAAGACTATGACCGTGTGTGGAAAGAAGAGGCAAATGGCTTTATTGGCACATTAGAAACAAATTTTAATTAGCGGACTAATAATATAGATATTTATATTAATAAATATATTCACGAACATGAAACTAAAGTTTTACCAGTAGTTAATAATTCATCTGGTGATTGGCTAATAATTTCTAATGAAGATTTAGAATCTCATAAATATTAGGTAGTATATCCACGAATTGCAATTAATTCTTTAGGATTAAAAACAGATTCATCTTCTTTATCTTTACAAATATTAGGACGTGGAGAAACACTGTAGGAAAACTCTGTTGTAGAATTATAGCCATATAAAGATTATTCTATATTAATTCGCGCGCTAGATAATCAGTATGTTTTAACTTTAAATAATAATGTAGTAATGAAATATTTATATAATTTTTACACTTTAAATGATGATACTACACAAATATTGACTAGTAATAAAGGATTACGTTTAAATTATCTTATTTCTAATGCAGATGTTTCTATTTATTTAGATGCTTTAGAAATTGCTAAAGAAAATGCTGAGCCAAAAGTATCATATAAAGTTAAAGCTAATTATATAAACCAAGATTTTATTAATTTTACTTATAATTCTATTGGACGTTTAGTGCGTATTAATGATCAAGATTTGAAATTTAATAATGTTCAAGGTTATATATCAGGTTTTACTTTAGATTTAGATAATCCAGATCAAGATTCATTAGATATTAAAAATTATAAAACTAAATTTGAAGATTTATTTTCAACTATTACTGCACAAACCGAAATTATGAAAAAAAATGAACATAATTTAAATCGTTTAGCTACTACTTTTACACCTACTGGAGAAATTGCTTCTGAAGTCTTGCAATCTTCAATAAAAAAAGTTGATTTAAATTATGCTTTTAATAACGGTAATTTAACTATTGATGAACAAAATGGGATCTGGGGGACGAGCGATACTGGTGTTGTAGCATTTCGTGGAGGCGGTATTTTTACAGCGACAGAACGAAATGCTGATACTACATGGAAATGGAATACAGGTATTACACCAGAAGGTATTAATGCAGATTTAATTACTAGTGGACAATTAGATACGAACTTAATAAAAATATATGCCGGAAATCATTTAAGTTTCCAGATGAATGGAGACGGAATATTCGCTTATAAATCTTGGATGAGTGACTTAAATAATGGTGGTTCACAATTATTAAGTAGTGAAAATAATTCTGAAGTATTGTTGGCAGAAGATAGCCTAGATGCAAAGCAATATGTTGTCTTTAATGATCAAGGTTTATCATTAATTGCTGAAAAGGGCGCGAAAATTTTAGTAGATGATCATTATTATACTGTATTAGGTGATGAAACGATTGCTAATTCTAATAATCCTGAATTAGCAAATAAAGACAGTATTAAGCGTGTAGAAATTAGTTGGGATGGATTAATTTTACATAATTGGCAAGATGAAATTGTATTCCGTGCAGACCCAGATACTGGAGATCTTTATTTAAAAGGAAGAATAGATGCTAGTAGCGGTAATATTGGCGCGTGGCATTTAGATAATAATAAATTATGGATTGATGAACAATTTGATGAAGATACGCACTAGGAACGCTCTTTTGTAGCTTTGTGCGGAGGAGGTTCAGAGCGCTAGCCATTATTAAATGGGAAAGGCGAACCATATAAGACTGGTAATAATCAAGACTTAACTGTTAATGCTAAATAGTATTGTTTTTGGGCAGGTAATCCTGATCCTGAACAAGCTAATTTTTATATTAAACGTGATGGTACAATTAAAGCTAATTCTGGTATGATTGGCGGTTGGACAATGGCTAATAATTTATTCTTTAATTCTAATGGTATTTTTTTAGCACCAGGCGGTTATAATTAGCAAGGAATAGTTACATTTGAAGGTTCTGATTCAGAACATAGTGAAGGAGTTGATACTCCTATTCATTCTCAGTCCATAAATTTTAAAAATTATATTATTTGGGCACCATCGTTAGAATGGTCATCAACAAATAATGGGAAACTTCCTGCAAATATTGAACTTTCTACAAGTGTTAATAATCCAGTATTTGCAATTACTCGTACAGGACAATTAATGGCTACAGAAATAAATGGATGTAAAAATGCATGGTTTAAGGGAGCAACTTTATATGATATTGATGCAAATAATAGAAGTCTTATAGTAATTAAGCCTAATGGTGCTATGTATAGATGGTATTATAATTATTATTAAAAAAAAGAGGAAGCTTATTCAGCTTCCTCTTTTTTTATTAGCCAATCTAATTGCATAATTTCTCTTGGCGTTATTTCTATATTTTCAAAATCATCTAAATCTAATAATACAATATTTAATTCAATATCAGTATCATTTAAAGTCCTAATTTCTTGATTATACTTATCAATATATTGTTTTTCAACCTGTGCATTTCCTCGTTCATCAATTTGAACTTCTCCATTTTCATCTTTAACACAATATTCATTTAATAATTCTTTTCTAGCTTTATCATATAAATTAATTTCATTAGAAATTGTTTTAATAGCTTTACCTACTTTATATGCTAGTTTACCTTTTAGATGCTGCTCTCCTAAATGTTCTAAGGCAGTAGTACTACTTAATATTTCTCCTAATTTTACTTTAATCAATATCTTCACCCCAGCTTGATTTAGTATTTTTTAAAATATGGCAAAAATATTTTCCAATACAAATTGCATCTGCTTCATCTTGAGTACAATCTTGTTGATACCATAATTTTACTTTATCCTGCGCTTGCTTTTTCTTATTTTCTCGTCCCTTTCCTTCTCCCACTCCACAATATTTTCTCCATTGTGTAGCATAAACAAGATCATGGTCTATACAGGCTTCAAAGATTGTATCAACTAAGACGCCTTGTAAATTCGCTAGTGCACGATAAGTTTCTACTTGATAATTATTATTATTCCCGAAACTTTGTAGTTGTATTGCCTATAATCCAATAAAATCAGGTTGCCATTCGTTAATAGCCGCAGCTAGCCAATGTTTTACATTATTAATACGACTTTCGGTTGTTTGTTCTTTATCTACCTTATATGTTCCATAATGGACTAATTCATTATCGTCAAAAATTGCATATCCGGTAATTCCAGTTGCAGCATCTAATGCTAATATTCTAGTAGTATCAATCTTTTTGATTGGTACTTTATTTTTTTTAATTTTATATGGATCACCAGCCATGCACTATTCACAAATCATATGTTTACGCCAATTAGCGTATGTTTGCAATTGACGATGCCCTTTAGGGCACTACATTTCTAATTCTGTATTTAAATTTTTATAACTATCACTAATTAACTTCCATCCCTCAGACTCTAAGTGATTAGCGACAGTATAAATATTAATAGGCATTATTTCCCGCTAGAACCAAAACCGCCCTCTCCACGCGTTGTAGGAGTTAATTTATCAACGATTTTAGCCTTAAAATGATAACTTGGCATAACCATAAGTTGAGCAATACGGTCGCCTTTATTAATAGTATAATCAGAATCCGAAATGTTATCATAAAGTACACCTAATGGGCCAAGATATTCTTGATCAATAATTCCTGCTGAATTACTTAATCGAAGTCCAGTCTTAGAGCCAATACTTGAACGTGGGAAAATCATAGCAATCCAACCTTCTGGAAGTTGAATATGAACCCCAGTTCTTACCATATTACTAATAGAATGTGCGGGTAGAACAACGGTATCAGCCGCGTATAGATCAGCGGCGGCATCTGTTTCATGAGCATAAGTAGGTTCTTGTGCGCCTTCGTCCAAAGTCATTGGCAATACAATATCATAACTATGATACTGTTCTGTAATCTTGTTAAAAGTTTCAATCATAGGCTCAAACATAGCGTTAATAATTTTTCTTTTATTAACACTTAAATTTAAGTCATTAATAAATACTTGTACATCATTTTCAAAATGTCCAAGATATTGTATCACATCTGCGCGTGTAAGTCCTTGGTCATGGAAAGTACGTTTTAACGTAGATGTCATTTCTGATGTAACACTAGAATCAAACATAACTTTAATAGTTTGAATCATTGTTTCAATCATTGTTGGCGTTAAAGTTTCTTCATCAAATTCAATAATTTGATTAATCGCTTCTTGCATATCTGCAATACCAGGATTATTTGGCATTAATTCATTTAATCTATTTAACATTTCTTCATTAGTCATAGTAAGTCTCCTTTATTTTAAACGTTATATGCAACTGTTACTTTAGTGACCCAATTTTCATCTACTATATCACCAGTTTTTCTATCTTTTTTAACTTTATAATCAACTTTAGAATTTGTTACCATATATCCTTTTTCAAGAGCATTAGTTTTATATTCTTCAATTGTAGCAGTAGATTCTTCTTCTGAACTAATATCATATTCATAGGTTACTTTCCGTAGTGTTCTCATTTTCTTCATTCTCCTTTTCTTTCTTTTCGTTTAATTCTCTTAGTTTTTTAATAAGACTAATATAATTTAATTTTTGTGCCGTATCAGTAATTGTTTCAGCTGTACTTTTAATTCGCTTTTTATGCTTTTTGAGCCATGCACGCCGCTGTGCGCGATTCATAGGAGGCATTTGTTCTTGAATTTTTTCTCTGGTGAAATTTTTAATATTTTTAAGAATATCTTCTGCTGTTTCTCCACCAATTAATTTTTCAGCTTCCTATTTGGAAACATTTTGTGCTTCTGCAAAACGCTCTAATAGTTGTTCTTTCGTTAAATTTATTTCACTCATAATACTACCTCTAATACAGTTTTAATTGTTTCATATTCTTGTTCATTATTTAAACTAATTATTGTAAATAATTTATCATTATGTGCGATAAGAGGAATTTCAATTTTGCTTGATATACTTTTAATAATATCATCCATTAATTCATAATACTTTGATGATATTGATATAGTATCTTGTTCTGTCTAAAATTTAATTTTACCAACTTTCCCAAGAATTATCACATAGTTATTATCATTTTTTACTAATGCTATAAGCCAATCTTTAATAAATTTTATTTCTTTGAATTCCATTATTAGCCTCCATTTTTACGATTAAATCCATATTCTTGCGTCTTAAAAAAATCAATATAAAATTTTTCCATTTCACTTAATTTATCTTTATCACAATAAATAACCGGTTCAATAGACCAATTCCATAAACCTTGTGCAAGCATTGCATCATGAACCGCTTGCCATGCTATTGTACTAATACCAATCGCGGCCTTAAAATGCTATGCAATACGTTTTTTAATATCGGTACTTTTACCAATATAACTTTTATTATCATTAATATTTGTTATTTTATAAATACCAGGTTCATTATTAATACCTATGCGTTTACATGCAGCATCAAGATATGGTCGTACATACTCACTCCAAATTAATTTATTAATAATATCTGGATGCTTTAATTGCGGAGCAATGTTTACTAATAAATACTAAATATCTGCACGAAATTCTTCTGGTATTTGAACGGTATAAAATAATTTATCTTGTTGCTCTTTTTCATATTGTTGTAATGGTGATAAAAGCGCATCAAAACGAGCTTGTTCATCTTTTATGTTATTTTCAATTTCATTACAAAAATTATTATATTGTTCCTATAATTCATGAGATTTTTTAGATAATTCTTCTATTTTATTAGAATAATTTTCGGATAAAATTTCTAATGCTTGTTCTTTATCTTGCTTACGTTGTGCAAAATCTTGTTCTAACAGTTTTTCTCTTGATAATGTTAATTGCTCGAAATGTTCATCTAAATTTGTATAACGAGATTGATATTCCTATTGTAATGACTTAATCTATACATTAAGTTGACTTGCCTTTTGTTCAGATTTATCAATTTCATTATGTAAATTATTCTAATAAATTTTTAGTTCTTGAATGGTGGAATTATATTCATCAATTGCACTTTTATCTATAACAACTTTTGTTTTTAATTTTAAGCCTAAAAATACAATAATACCTAATAAAATTATGATAATAAATATCATTTATATATCCTCCTACCTTGATAATTTATTATATCATAATTTTTCTAAAAAGTCAAATAAAAGAAGACGAGATGTTATATTACATCTCGTCTTTTACATATAAGCCGCAATGGCATGTTTGTCCTATTGGCACATTCTCGCGCATATCTTGGCAAATACACTTATATTCTTCTTTACCCTTACTGTTCATAATGCAAGGGCAATATCCATCATTATTTCGTAAACCTTCACGAATTAAATTTACTAGTTCTTTATCTGTATTTACATGTAATCTCATGATATTTTCTCCGCATATTGATTATTTGATGCTAATTTAACCCCTAGTACATCATCATAATGGGGTTCATATCCAATTAAATAACGGCCATATTTTATAATAATGTTTTTATAATTCTTTAAAACATCTAGTTGTAGAGATATTTCACTTTTTCCATATCCTGTATAAATAATTATAGTATCATTACATTGCATGCCTGCACGAATAAAATCTATAAATTCATATAACTCTTGTTCAGAATCAAATGGTTCTAATCCCTGACAGCAAAAACCTTTTGTCAATGGATTTTGTCTATATAATCCCCATATTTCTTGTAAAGAAATATTAAGATCAGGTTCGGTTGCAAGAGCACTATTTTGACAAACTTGACATTTATTTATTTTATCACATTTAAAATCGCAATATGGGAATTCTAATGTTAATACTGGTTCTTTATAATTTGTAAAATCACAATCAATTATTCCTTTAAGTTTCATCTTGTACCTCTATTAATGGGCACCATTTCGGTCGTGCTTCCTCATAATTTTCACATTCCCATGCCGCGCTACATAATCTTCCGTGACAATAATGGAATTCTTCATCTTGTAAAGGACAATCAATACATGCTTTTGGCATCGGTATATCAAGTTCGAGTTTAATCATTTATATGCTCCCATTGACGCATTTTAAATTCTTGTTTTCTTTCTTTACTCCAAGTTTTAATAGGTGTATAGAATCCCACAATTCTTGTATATTCAGTTGCAACCTCACCGCCGCAAATAGGACATTTAGTACCATAAAAAGCATGGTTATGCGCGCAAGCTTGAATTTTAGTATTAAATGCAAAATATGTTAAACCTTGATCAGCAATATAGTTTACCGCGTCCCAAGCTTTCTCAAACGAATCGAAAGGTGCATCAATATTTAAATGTGCAATAGAACCACCATTACAGTAACTATCAAATAAGGAAGCAATACGAATACGTTCAGCCATAGTTGTTTTAATTCCCAGAGGAATAAATTGATTTCCATATAATGGGAGATCTTTTACTACTGTATCTGGGAAGAAGAATTCATCTGCTAATTGCATTTTAGCCGCGGCAGATTCACCTGGAATTTGTTCACAATTAATTTTATAATCTTTATCAGCAGCAAAAGCATCCTTAGTACGATGTAATACTTCAAAAATTCTTCGCCCAAAGGCATCAGCGTTTTCTGTATAGAAAGTATTGCCAAGACTATCAGTTGTAATGTACCCAAATGTTTTCATTGTTTCATAAATTCCAATAATACCAACTGTATTGTATAAATGTTCAAAATCAACAATACCATAAGTAAAATTTGGTAATAATCCTTTTTCTACATTACGTTGAATAATATGCCGAACAACATCTAGTACCTTACAATCAAGTTCAACTATATCTGCAAGTGCTGTTAAATATTCATTCTCATCATGAGGATGTTCAAGTGCGAGACGAGCAAGATTAATAGTTGAAACTTTTACTGAACCTACTTTTAATGCGGAACCGCCTATGCTATTAAAGTAACCTAAATCTTCAATATTACTTTTTAGTCTACAACAGTTACTAAGGGAATTAACTGAATCATCAATAAAAATATTGGAATCACTCCAAATACGATTATGTTCTATACCCCAACGCGCAAATTCTTCATCTTGGAATTTACCATCTTTTCGTAAAAGACTAATTGTAAGTACGGGGAAAGTAAACATATTATGCTGACGAATTTTAGCGATTGTTTCCATAAATAATTTCTGGAAATTTTGAATTTCTTTTAAATCATCAAACATATAACTTCCATCTGGGAATTGTGCTCCTGCAAACAACGCTTCAAGATATGCCATATCAAATACTGAACAATTAGTAAATGCAGATTGCATTCCATCACGCACATATGGTTGATTTACTGCATATACGAACCGTTGAATTTGCTGCTGAGCATAATATTCTGGAGACTTGGTTGCATATCCATTTTTACAATCTTGTTTCCAAAAATAATACATATAAGGAATAATGTTTGGCAGTCCAACCGCGCCAGAACTACGATTAGAGGCAAAGCTAATAAATTCTTTAACAAAATCAACAAAAGTGCTCAAATGTTTAGGTGGTTCTGCATTAAAGTTATTTAAGAAAAATAAACCTTTTTCTGCGACATCTTTTAAATCATAAGCAAAACAATAATGCACATATGTAGAAGTATCAGCATCATGCATATATAACGCTTTAGTCCATTCTTTTTCTAACCAGTCATTAGCTGTTTTAAAACCATATTTTTTATTTAATTCATAATAAATTTTATTAAATGCAAGTAATTTACGATGCGGCTTTGGCATTTCATTCATAAGTGTACGCATATCTTTATTACCTACATTTGAATTACCATCAACTGAGACATCAGCCACCGTGTCTTTATCAATAAAATTATCTATAAAATCAGTATAGCTTAATTGCTTATCACCAAATCCATTTAAATACGCAATTTCTTCGCCATATTTTTCACTTAAACGGTTATAAGCAGTTTGAAAATTTTTACTTAATCGTACTTTAATATCCATAATAATCACTCCTTAAAATTTTGAATTAATTTTACCATATCTGCTGGGCTAGTAATAAATTCTACTTTTTCATTATGAGTAATTTTTAGGACAGGCGCGCGATCGGTTTGTAAATAAGATGCAATTTTTTCAAAATTATCTTCAGTATACGGAATATTATATTCATTTAACTTAGCTTTAATCATATGACAAATACCACAAGTGGGCAGAGTATATAATACAAATTCCATATTACTCCTCCTTGTTTGTAAAACAATGCTTTTTCCCGCAATAGGGGCAAGTATCATCTACAAATACATAATTATATTTTGTACTATAATGTGGACATTTTGCTTGATTTATCCGCATTTGCGCGCGAATTTTATTAATAGTTTCTTTTTTTTCCATTGTCGCGACAGCTTGTTTTAACAATCGTTCTAGCCGTTCCTTTTCAGCAATAATATCATCTATCATAATTTCCAATAGCCTCCTTGTTTTAACATAGTAAAATTTTGATTAAATAAATTTTTAGCTTCGGGATAAAATTTATATAATCGTTGTTTTTCATCGGTCAAAGTCATAATATGTTCTTTAGACAAATATTTAGTAGTTCTTTCTTCTAGTGTTCTATTATTTTTACTAGGGCTATTTACCCAATTTTCTATTTCTAATTCTAATTCTTGTAAAGGATTTTTATACCCTGTTTTAGGATAATCATACTTTATTTTTAGTTCAATTCCTTTCGCCCAAAAAGAATATAATAAATTCATTTTATAAATAAAATCTTTATAATAATGCGTAGTAGTAGGATACGTTCCTCCAAGAAAAATAGCAACAGCAGTAGCTTTTGTAATATCTGCTAAAAATAAATGTTTATATGATTTTAATAAATAATATATTTCAGTTAATGGAATATTTAAATCTAATATAACAGTATTTGTTCGTGCAATTTTTGGACAGGCACGAACATTAATAAAATCTGTTATAGTTTTACAAATGATAGGATGAATACATAAAATAGAAGAAGGTTTTCTATCAGAAATTTTAGTAATAACTTCTTGCCAATTATTATGTAAAATATTTCTATCATAAATAAATATTCGTTTTCGTGCGTTAATTGGAGGGATTGGTAATATAGAATCATTTAAAAATATTCTATAATATGCGTCATCTAATACATGTCCAATTACTTTAGTTTTAATGCCATTATTATATTTTTCTTTAAGAAATTCTTTATAAATAGTTGGACGTGCAATAGTATAATCAATAATACTATTTTTAAACGGCTTATACTCTCCTTCAGTAAAAGCTGTTCCTCCAAATATTACATTAGTCGCGCGTAAAAATTGTTCTGGAATACGTGGATTATGTGCTAATTCACTAAAGAAAAAAATTTTATCATAACTAGCTAATTCAGTATCAGTTAAGTCTAGAAGGCGGCAATAAGTATTTTCTTCTCGTTTGTAATAGGTTGCTAATTTCATAATTTCTAAATTAGGAACAATAATTTGATTTGATGTTGACACTTGTATATCATAATCTAAAAGACCAATCACTCATTTGCCTCCATTCTTTCTTGTTGATATTCTAATACTCCATCATGCTGTCCAATAATTTTCATAATTACTGGATAAATTGAAGACTTTGTTTTTTTAGGAATAAAATTTTCTCCAATACGTATTCCTTGAATACGTAATAATGTACCTCTTGAAAACCAACTTTTTTCTAAAACTTTCTTATGTCCATCAGCCATAATTTGTGAAATTTGCTTATCATAAATCGCATATTGATTTTTATAAATTTTAACTGACACTACTCCTGTTGGAGTTAAAAGTGTTACTGTATTTTTTATTTTATTTTTATCAATTACTGTTCCAATAATAGTATGTAACCGATATACTTTTATTTCACGATTACTATTTTTTGGTGTAAAACTATATTCTATTTCAGGTTCATCATGTAATTTAAAAAAATCATCAAAATTATATTGAAAATTTTGTAATTCATGTTCATGAGAATAAAAACTTAAACTTTCCATTTCCCATTTACTAATATTACCATTAGCATATTTATTTGCGACTTCATCATATAAAGCCTTATTTAATTTATTTAATATTTCTTCTTTATTATTTTTTAAATAAATGCGCATTGGATCCATTGCTTTTTTATAAATATTATCCCAAGTTTTTTGAAGAATTTTAGAACCATCCTCGGTCACATCTAATTCAAAATGTTTATCTAAAAAATTTATTGCAGCATCATTTAATTCATAATAAATATCATTTTTACAAGTTTTTAAAAATTTATTAAATAAAAATAATTTACCATAAAAGATCATATCTTCTGGTATTAAATTCTTATCAATTAACATTTGCATATTTTGTAAAGTTAATCGTTCTTTTTTATCTGCAATTGTATTAAGATATTCTTTCATAATTACTTGCCGCGGTTTGTTTTCAACACTATCAAATGCGCCTGACTTTATAAGATTAGTAATTTGAATTACATTTAATTTATTTTTATTTAAAAAATCTAATAATGAACTATAAGGACGATTAGCTATAATTTCATTAATTTTTTCACCAGAAATACGTGCAATACCACGAAGGCCATAAAGAATAATATTATCTTTTGCGATTGGAGTAAATGTATAAGAAGATTGATTAATATTAGGTGGAGAAACTTTAATTCCATAATTACTTAACTTACCAATAATAGATGCTATCCTACCATAATCAATATTTTTTTCTTTTTTCTTTTTCTTTTCTTCTTCCTCATTATTGGTATTGATATTAGCCTCTTCCCATTCTTCTAATTCTTCATCTTCTAATTCTTTCTTCTCATCATCACCTAATTCTGTCTCTACTTCAATTATGCCTTCTTCATCTTCAGAATAATCAATAGTTTGTACTCCACCACTATCTACTATTAAATTTGCTGTATTCCAATATACTATTGGATACTTATAAGCTAAATTCATTTCTTGAAGTGCAATAATTGAATAAGCTAATGTATGTGATGCATTAAAGCCATATCCTCTACTTAATGCTATTTCTTCATCCCAAACATAATGACAGAAACGTGCATCTAATCCTTTTTCTTTTACATTTTGAAAAAATTTTTCAGTTATTTCTTCATACTCTTTGGGATTTTTTTTAGCAATACTTTTACGAAGTTTATCTGCAAATTGTAAGTCCCAACCTCCACATTCTGGTAGCTGAACTAATTTCATAAATTGTTCTTGTGTAATCGAAAGTCCATTTGAAATATCTAATTCTTTATGAAGTAACTTTCTTTGTTCTTCATTTAAACCATATTTAATCATTTCATTTTCCCATAATTCAGGATGCTTACGTAGCCGCGCATACTTATCTAGCGGCGCTTCTGCGCCTTTTTCAGTTGCCATTAATCGGATAACTGAATTTAAAGTTGCTAAATCATCTACGCTTCTTGGATTAGTTAAACTAATACCACGAATACCGCTGTCTTTTTCCATTTGGAATAATGAAATAATTTCATGATTATAAACCATATCCCACATCTTTGGGTCATTGCGTTCAATTTTATATACGTTTAGTGCATGTTCATATGTTTCTCTTAAAGTTGGATATTCTTTTATATATCCATCTTTAATTAACATTTCCAAACATACTTGAATTTTATCCGCGGCCTCAACTGAAAGCAAGTCCATTTTAATTTCAGATACGTCTTCCAAATCATGTAACTCAAATTGAGTGACTATTGTGCCATCAGGCGCGCGCATAAGGGCAGAAGATTCAGTGAAATCTTTATCCTTAAAAACTACACCGCCTGCATGGATGCCCATACCACAAATTAGTCCTTCAATTTTACTTGCTACTTCCCATAATTTATCAAATTTATTTATTTCATTGATAAATGTTTGATTCGGGCTAATCCCATTTTCTTCATCACCATAGTACATTTGCTTTAACGTATATGCCGCGCCACGTTCAATTGTAATTAATGAAGAAATATACTGAGCGTCATCAACTTCTATACCTAAACCACGTGCTGCGGTTAATATTGCTGATTTAGACTTTTCTAGTTTAAAAGTAGCAACATTTGATACTCTATTTTCACCATAAAAATTTCGTAAGTGCTCCAATACTTGCGCGCGTTTAATACCGCTAATATCTACGTCAATATCAAGTACAGAAACACGAGAAGGATTAAGAAATCTCCAAGGGAACGTAGGAGTCTTTTCTCTTAAACAATTTACTTGAATAATGTCAAGAGCATAAAGCAGTAAAAATCCACCACCAGAACCACGCGCCGGCATAACTAATGTTCCTGCGTTCCAACACTCATCAATAATTTTTTGAAGATTAAGAAAGTATGCTGACCATAATGCTTTATTGACCTGTGAAGATTCCCAAGTCATGCCTAAACATTCATCCAATGCTTTATAAGCTTCTTCATTTTGTAAATCTGAATGTTCTTCTATACCATCTATTAATGCCAAAGCTAATTGATTATCAGCATTATGTATTGATTTAATAAAATTAATTAAATTTGGTATTTTTAATGTATATTGTACAAGCTCTGTATATGTTCGTGACTTAAAAGTTCGCCAAGGTAATTGAGGAATTTCCAAAGGTTTTAAGATTGAAAAATCTTCACATTTATTTTTAATTTCTCTAATAGTTTTATATGCGGCTTCAATTTGCTCTTCTGTTAAATATGGAAAAAATGAACGAATTTCTTCATCTTTCATCATATAAGTTGTTTCATAAAAACTCTTAACTTCACGTTCACCATCTTGTGCATTTAAGAATGTCTCATGAATAAACGCATCTTCCGGGCGCAGATAATGGCTATCAGTCGTAATAATATATGGAATATTTAATTCTTCACTAATTTTTAATAAATGTTTATTTACAAAAATTTGTTCTTTCCCATTAGAGGGTTGCATTTCTAAATAGAAATTACCTTTTCCAAAAATATTCTCAATATACTGGCACCAATTTTTTGCTGTTTCATAAAAAC
>ODAI014524112.1_pt1 | contig 30811 bp, 22 predicted proteins | sample 1539321 | NCBI WGS metagenome assembly ODAI01 (sample SAMN02144231, study PRJEB22623) | gut metagenome | biome: sheep rumen | host: Ovis aries | place: New Zealand
AGTGCGCCGGCGGCGTAGACCCCGCGGCGACAATCGCGCCGGGATAGATTGTTTTTTCCATCGACGGAATGTAAACGCCAAAGTCAGACGTTGACGCCGTCACCGAAAGGTTTGCCGTTCCGTCTCCGCGCGGAACGATGTTTCGGCTAACGTTAAAAGGAGCGTAGTTGGCGCAAGAAAGATATTTGTTTGCGTAAGAATAACTCTTGCTCAAAGAAACAAGCTTTTTATAGAACAAGTAAAGGTTTGTTTCGTAAGGAGCGTTCTTGTAATTTCCCAATTCGGAAAAAAGCTTTCCGGCTTCTTCGTAAGAAGGCAAGGTTCGCTCGTTGCGGTAAATGTAAGCCAAATGATATTTTATTTCCAAAATTTGGCTTGCCGCGTCCTTGTAGTTTCCTGCGTAAGTCAAATATACAATGACTTCCTTGTAGTCTTCCTTTGTCTTGGCCTGGCCCAACAAAACCATCGCGATTTCGTAGCTTAAGATTTGAACGCGGTCGTTCGAGTCCTTGTAATTGCGCTGCCAAACCAAAGCGTTTCTGTACCAAGTTATCGCCTGCTTGTTTCCTTCGACAGTGTTAAGGCGCTCGTATTCCTGGCCGTTAAGGTAGCAAAGCTCGGCGCACCTTGCGCCGATTTGCCCGATTCCGCTGTAGTAGGATTCAGCCCTTTTGTAAAAGTCGATTATCCAAACGCGTTCTTGCGCGTCTCTTCCGGGAAAGAAAGCCTCGGCGATGTTATAGTAAAACTCCGCCAAGCTTCTTCGCGAGTCGTTGTACATTCCGGCAAAGTCGTCTGTATATTTCACCACTTCATGCTCGCCGGTCGCCTCGTCATACAAAGTCCTGGGCAAAACAGAAACCGCCCTCTTGATTCTGGCCAAACCGCTGTAGGCCGAGATTATCTTTTCGCTCCTCCTGATTACGTTCACAATGTCAGGATGGCTCATAACGTTCCGCAAGCTGCTTGAACTTTCGGCGCAAGTTCTAATGGCCTGGATTTCCGATCCGCCGCGCTTGTCGGCAAATTCTTTTCTTACTTGCTGAACGCTTTCCTGCGGCCTCATCTCTTCCACCGTGGAAGGATAAACCTCGATAAAAAGCGAGATGGCCTCAGCCTCGTCCTTTTTGCTTGTTATCATTTTGCAAAGAACTTCGATGGCGCTAACCTTGTCTCCAGACAAAATCAAGTTTCTAGCTCTTTTTACAGAAACACAACTTGAAAGCCCAAGGCAAATCAAAATTGACAAAACAAAAAAACGCGGATTTTTTTTCATCCAAAGCCTCTTAATAAAACCACTCGCGCGAAAGATTCAACGCCAAGACTCTTTGCGTCGAAAAATGCATTGAATCCGACTTCAATATCTTGCCCCGCGACGGGGCTTATTCACTTTACGCCGGTCTTAACGCCGGACTTTTGCAAAATAATTTTACTCTTAATCTCGTCGTTGTACATCATCTGGACCGTAATGTCTGAAATCGGCTTGTTTTCCACCTTAAATTCCAAAACGCCTTCAAAAGGAACTCCGGCCATAATGTCAAGAACGGTTTCGTATTGATTTGATATCGCAAGCCAATATTTGGCGGCTGCCGAATTGTCTATCACAGCCATTGTCAACGCAGGAATGTCAACATTGCTTGTAAACTTAAAATGAACTTCCACAATATCGCCCGGCTGCGGCAACTTTCCGGCAAAAAACTTAGTGAATGTCGGAGGGTTTACATTTTGAAAATTGTCTCCATAAGGATTTTTTCCAATTGCAACCTCTTTCCCGTTTGTTGTGTCGGCCAAATCTATCACATATTTTTTTCCTTGTGAAAACGCTGAACCGATTAACAAAAGCGCAAAAATCGCCATTGCAAAATTTTTTTTCATACAACAACCCCTATCTTGTTTATGCTAATTGAAGAAATTATTTAGCATCACGGACAACTCCATCACAAGAGAAGACTTAAGCCTCGCCCTCTCCGGAACCACCCTCTACGACTGACTCAGATTCCGCCGGTTTTGCCTCCTCTTCAACCTTAAACAAACTGATTTCGCCGCTAACACGTTCAATACTGTCGCTGTTTTCTTTTGTAACGTTGTTCACTTGCTGCATTGAGTCGTTAATTTCGTTAACGCCCACGCTGATTTCGTTCATGGCGCCATTGATTTGCTGGGTCACAGAAGCCAGCTTGTCCATTTCGGCAAGCAACTTTTTCTTGCCCTCTTCCATAATCTTGGCGCTGGCCTTTACATCGCTGGTAATCGTATTGATTTCGTTTACAGAATCAAGAACCTGCTTTCCGCCCTCAGTCTGTTCGTCCATGGCCGCCTTGATTTCGTTCTCCTGAACGCTGACGGTTTGCGTGTTGCTGAAAATAGTCTCAAATTGCGCTTGGGTCTGAGAAGCGTCCTGAACCATTGTGTCAATTTGCTCGTGCATGCGCTTCATCACATTGTTGATGTTTCTTCCCTGCTTGTTGGAATCTTCCGCAAGCTTTCTGATTTCGTCGGCAACAACCGCAAAGCCCTTTCCGGCCTCGCCTGCGTGCGCGGCCTCGATGGCGGCGTTCATAGACAAAAGGTTTGTTTGGCGGGCGATGTTTTGGATTATTGTACTAGCCTCTATCAAGCCAGCCGAATCTTCCGCTATCTTTTTTGTCATCTCAACGCTCTTGGAAACTATTTCCTTTCCAATCGCGGCGGAATCAGACAAAAGCTGGACGCTCTGGGAGTTCTTGGCCAAAATGCTGTTGACAGAATTTATGTTCGAAACCATTTGCTCAACCGCGGCGGAAGATCGGGAAACGCTTTCGTATTGTGAATTGATGTTGTTAGTCAAATTTTCAATGCTTTCGCTAATCTCGTTAAGCGTTACGTTAGCCTCTTGCACGCCGACTGTCTGATTGTTGACGTCGTTTTTGACGCTTTCGATATTGGCGCTAATTTCCGTAACCGCTCCGGCAACATCGTCCATATTGCTAGAAAGGGTTCGTCCGATTTTTTGCATGTTTCCGGATTCAACGATTATTGACTTCATGGACTTGGCGATTTTTCCAATCGTAAGGTTAAAGTATTCGGAAAGGCGGCCAATCTCGTCCTTTGTCTTTACAGGCAAGCGGACGGTAAGGTCTCCGTCGCCTTCGGAAATGTTCTTGAGGATGCTGGTGATTTCAACAATCGGCTTTGTAAAGCTGCGGGCCAACAAACTGGCCACTAAAATGGAAATTATGGTTCCCACAACCAATGCGATGATTACCGCTTCTATAATCTTTGAAGTTCCGCCGTTGATGACGGACATGGGAATTACCAAAACATAGTCCAAAGAATAGTAGTCGTTTGAAGAGGGCAAAATGCGGATTTCGCACTTTGTTCCGTCAAGCATTTTGTCGTTTGTGGTCTTGTAAGAGCCGGGCGAAAAGTTTTCAACGCTCTTGATTCCTATGTCGTTGACTTTTTGAAGGCTAAGCTCGTCGGCAAAGGGATTCAGCAAAATGTTGCAATCCTGGTCAACAAGAATGTATTTGATGTCGCCCATGCTGGTGGAATCTCCCAAAAGAATTCCAAACTGCCGCGCATCAACCTCAAAGGCGGCCACGCACACAACGTCGCCGTTTTCGTCGTAAATCGTTTTGGAAGCCGAAAAGGCTAGAGAGCCGTCGGACAATTCGTGCAAGGTGGAAAAGCGGGCCACGCCCTCATAGTCAATGGCGTCTATATACCAGGACTCTTCGTATGGATCCGTCGGTTCAAATTCTTCGGGATAAAAAAAGCATTCGCCGCTTTCTGTCAAAGTGATTGACGCGGCCAAAATCGTTTCGTTGTTGTCAACAAAATTCATTTCATAGCCAGCCAGAGTTTCTTTCATGTCAAAGCCGTTGTCTTTGGCCATCAAATAGGCGTTTCCTAGCAAAGAAAGCTCCGCGTCGGAACCCGTCAAAAAGGCCGAGATTGTCGTATCGGTCAAACGCATTATGTTGCCTAAGTTTTCGGTAAACTGAACGTCATTGACAGACTTTTCGCGAATGTAAACCATAACTCCCAACGCGACCAAAAGGGATATGGTCATAATGTTTATTCCGGCCACAATTTTTCCGGCCAGTGTCTTTTCTTTCTTTAAATGCGGCATTTTTGGCGTTTTTATTTTTTTCTCTTTCATAAAAGCTCCCCAATACAATTGTTATTATTGTTCCATTATAGCGCGCTATTTAAAAAAATGAAAGCATTATTGTAATTTTTCTAAATCTGTGTTATTCTATATAGCGTAAGACGGCGACGCTTCTTTAAAAAATCTTGCGGCCGTCGGGAGAATTTATTTATGAAGAAAATTTTTGCCTTGCTGACGGCCTCGTTTGCCTTGGCCTCTTTCGCCTTTGCAGAAGACGCGGCTACAATCGTGGACAAGTCTGTAAGCATCACGCCGCCGGAATTCACAATTTCGAACATCAGCTTTCAGTTCTTTGACAAGAATGGAAAGCTTGAGCGCGACTTGGTTGTAGACCAATTTGGCCGCAACCGCGCCGATCTTGTTGAAACCGTTTTCTCTTTCATCGCCGACGCGGACATCAAGAACACCCGCTTGCTTCAGGCCGAAAAGAAGGGAAAGCAGGACGACAAGTGGATTTTCTTGCCGTCAGTGGGAACCGCCCGCCGCGTTTCTTCAGCCGAGCGCCAAAAGTCATTCGTCGGCTCTGAATTCGCTTACGACGACATGTCATTGCGCGACGCCGCCTTGGACGCGCACACAATGATTAACGAAAACGTGTCAAAGAAAGTAGGCCCCGCAACTTACACTTGCTGGCAGATTGAGTCAGTTCCGATTAAAAAGGCCGACTCAGGATATTCAAAGCGCGTTCAGTTCATCGACAAAAAGACCTACTTGCCCGTTTTTGTTGAATACTACGACAAAAAAGGCGCCCTTCTCAAGACTTGCGGAATCGAAGAAATCCGCACAGGAACAGGCGTTACAGGCAAGAGCTATCCTATCCGCTGGAAGGTTAGAATGGAAAACAAGCAGAACGGACGCGCCACATTGGTAACGCTCAGAAAGCAGACCATTGACAAGCAGGTTCCGGACAAGACCTTCACCCAAGGTTGGCTTGTTTCAGGAAAGTAAGAGACTCGTTCCTTTTACGACGCGGACTGTCATTGCCGCTCCGCAATAAATTGAACACAAAAAACGCGCGAGGTTACCCGCGCGTTTTTTTTTGCAAAAAGCGCTTGACGAAAAAAGTAAATTTCTAGTATATTATATTTATAGGTTCAATCATTTGAACAGATAAACCAATTAAAATTGGACGGAGTTTCTATGAAAAACATTCTTAAACATTCAAAGCTGGTTATCTTTGTTTGCTTGGCGATAACCGTGGCTTTGGCCCTTCCTTTGGTCTCAGTGTCCATTGAGAACACTGTTCGCCGCTACATGCCGCCAAAAAGCGAGTCCTACACTCGCTTGATAGGAACTGAAGACCAGTTCGGCAGCATGATTTCCATCGGAATCTCGCTGGAAACCGACAACGAGACGATTTTGACCTCGGAATACATCGACGTAATCCGCCAGATAACCGACCAAATCGACGCTCTTGAGGGAATCAAGTCAATCAACTCAATCACAAAGATTGACTACGTTTACTCGCTTGACGGAGGACTTGCCGCCGGCCAATTGTTGGACGACGACTATACAGGAAGCAAGGCCGACATTCAAAAAATCAAGCAAAAGATCATCGACTGGCAGGACATGTACAACCGCGTCATCATCGACGACGACTTCCAGGCGGCCCAAATCGCGGCCACAGTAGACCCGGAATTCGGCTCAACGCAGCAAATCGAGCTTTTGCACAAAATCCAAAAAATCGCCTACGACGCCATCAAAGGCCACGACCTTGAGGTCCGCTTCTACGGCGATCCGGTTCTTAGCGACAACGCCTCGGACTACATGATTCACGACTTGCTCACGCTCATTCCGCTTGTAACGTTGGTTGTATTGCTTTCCCTTTACTTCTCGTTCCACACATTCTCAGGAACCTTGCTGCCGCTCATCTCCGTATTGATGGCGACAATTTGGTCTTGCGGAATCATGGACTTGCTCAACATTACCTTTACAATCGTGGCCAGCGTCATTCCGGTATGCTTGATCGCTTGCGGCTCCGCTTACGGAATCCATGTAATCACCCACTACGAAGCCGCCGTCAAAAAAATCGAAGGCGAAATCACAAAAGAAAAGCACTTGGACGCCATTTGCGAAGGCCTTAAAGACGTTTGGGTGGCCGTTTTGCTGGCCGCCATCACGACAATCGCCGGCTTCATTTCCCTTGTAACAAGCCCCATCGAGCCTCTCAAGAGCTTCGCGATTTTCTCAGCGGCCGGCGTGGCTTTCTCGCTGATTATTTCAATCACATTCATTCCCGCCGCGCTTTCATTGCGCCCGCTTGACCGCATTGGAAAACACCGCTTTAACCAACTTTCAGAAAAAATCAAGGCGAAAGTTTTGCGCGAGCGCGAACGTCTTGGCGGCCACAAGAACGAGGCCCGCGGCCGCACTCTTTACAACATTTACCACTTCTGCGCCGGAACAAAGCCCCGCTTGGTGATTTTCTCCGTCCTCATTTGCTTGTTCTCCTTCCTTGGCGTCAAGCAATTGGTAATCAACACGGCCTTGGTCGACTACTTCCCGGCCAACAGCAAATTCCGCGAGGACATCAAATTTGTAGACGAAACCTTTGCCGGAACCAACGACGTTTACTTTGTAATCAGCGGCCAGGAAAAGGGCGACATGACAAAGCCCGAAATCCTCAAGGCGGTTGACGACTTGCAAAACCACTTGTTGGACGACTACCCGGAACAAATCGGAAAAGCTGTTTCGTTCACAACTTTCATCAAGAGAATGAACCAAGTGATGCACGCTCCGATGCTGGCCGCTTCCGACAGCGCGGACGACTTTGCCGCGTCGGACTCAGGAAGCTACGCCGAAGACGATTGGGGCGATTCCGGCGATGACTGGGGCGACTCATCCGGCGACGAATGGGCCGACGCTGGCGACGACTGGGGAGACTCGGCCGCCGATGACAGCGCCGAAGCCGCCGCTCCGACAAAAGAATGGGTTGACCCGAACATCCAGCACGCAAAGGACTTGCAGCAGCAGGTAACAGTCCAGCAAGCCTTGGAAATGTTCGCAACAGCCTACACGGCGGCGGGCGGAAAGAACGCCACCGTCGAAGGAATGGTTACAGAGCTTGAAAAGCTTTTCAACTTCAACGGAATAGACTACTACGAAGTTCCTTACGACTTGGACAAGTATCCCGCCGCCACCCGCGAAGGCTTGGCCAACCTCGTAAGCCAGTACTTGCTTCTTTACAGCGGCTCGCTCGACAGATTCAGCGACGACCAGCTTGCGCCAAAGACAATCCGCATGCAGGTCCAGCTCAGGTGCCACGACACGCACAAGATTAAGGAAATCATCCAGGAAGCGCAGGATTACGCCAAGACAAACTTCCCTGTAGGCTACACATTGGTTCCGACAGGAAACGGCGAGATGGAAGTTTCGATGACAGACATGGTTGTTTCAAGCCAAATAACCAGCATCTTGTTCTCAATAGTTATGGTATTTGCTATCATCGCGATTTCATTCAAGTCGCCGGTCGCCGGTTTGCTTGGAGCGGTGCCGCTGGCCTTTACAATCATTCTCAATTTTATGACTATGGGCCTTACCGGCATCCAGCTTGACTTGGTTACCAGCATCATCGCCAGCGTCGCGATTGGCGTAGGAATCGACTACACAATCCACTTTATGGAAAGCTACAAGGCTGAGCGCGCCAAAAGCGACAATGTTGAGGAAGTCACAATGAAAACCTTTGCCGTAAGCGGCTTGGGAATTGTAACCAACGCGCTTGCGGTTGGTTTAGGATTCTTGGTATTGCTTTTCTCAAGATTCCAAATCTTGCGATACATCGGATTGCTGGTGGCCATCGTTATGTTCTCCAGCTCTTTCTTGGCTATGACTGTAATTCCGGGCGTTCTAAACGCGTTCGACCCCAAATTCATCAGGCCAAAGGAAGAGAAAAAAAACTAATATTGTAATGTCATTCCGCCGCTTTTAAAAAGCTGGCGGAAAAACTTAAATAAACTATTTACCTTAAGGAGGGTAGATTTATGAAAATGACAAAGTTTATCGTTGCGGCCGCCGCCGCTCTCACAGTTGGAACAATGGCTTTTGCCCTTGACGGAAGAACAGTAATGCAGAACGCCGACGACGTAAAAAAGCCGGCCTTCACCCGCGCCCAAGTAAAAATGGTTTTGATCGAAAAGAGCGGAGCCAAAGAAGAGCGCATAATTGATGAATGGGGAAAGAACGAAGGCGGACTTTCAACGGTTGTAATGCAGTTCAACACTCCCGCCAGCGTAAAGGGAACCCGCTTTAGCCAAAAGGAAAACGCTTCCGGCCCGGACACAAAGTTCATCTTCTTGCCTGACGTCGGAACAGTCCGCCCGGTTGCCGCCAGCCAAGGCTCAAGCTCGTTCATGGGAAGCGACGCCACATACGACGACATGTCAACACGCGCCGTGGACGCCGACACCCACGAATTGCTTGCCGAAAAGGAAGCCAAAAACGGATTCGCCAACTGCGCCAAAGTAAAGTCAACTCCCAAAGACCTCAAGGAAGCCCAGTACGCCTACCGCATCTCTTGGGTTGACAAAGACACTTGGGTTCCGGTTTACGTTGAAATGTACAGCAAAAAGACTGGAAAAATTTGCAAGACTTTGGAAGTAAAGTCTCTTAAAGTAATCAAGGGCTATCCCACGCCGCTCATCAACGAAATGACAAACCTTGAGACCGGCCACAAGACCCAGCTTGTGATGAGCGAAGAGCGCCTAAAGTTTGACGAGCCAATCAACCCCGCTTACTTTAGCAAAGGCTTCTTGCAGAACGGAAAAGTTTCCAAATAGGAACTGTTAAGGCGCGTTTAGCGGCCTAACGCAATGGCGCGGCTTTTTTGCCGCGCCATTTGCAATAACGGCAAAATTTTGCTATATTCTATATATTATTAAAAGTAAAAATCTACACTACAGTTAAAGGAGATGTTTATGACTGTATGCAAAAAGATTTTCGCTGTAAGCTTGGCCTGCGCCTTGTTGGCGGCGAATGTTTACGCCCAGGACGATTGGGGAAGCGACGCCGTGGAAGAAACTTCCGAACCCACATTCTGGGACCGATTCAAGATTAGCGGCGACGCCACATTGGCCGGCCGCGCCTACTTTGACGGAGAATCCGTTTACACAACAACAACGAACGTAATTCCCCGCCTCAAGCTTGGCTTTGACTACGAAGGCAACGCCACAAAATTCAGCTCAAAGCTTCGCTTTGACGAGCAGACTTTGCGCTATGACAACGAGATGATTCTTGACGAGTTTAGCGCCGACTTGTTCGTAGGAAACTGGGTTTTGAGCGCCGGAAAAATGAAGGTCGTTTGGGGAAAAGGCGACAAGCTCCATGTGCTTGACAACTTTAACTCCAACAACTACTACGACTTTTTGATTCCCGACTACCTTGACCGCCGCAACTCAGAGTATATGTTCCGCGCCCAGTACAACAGCCCCCTCGGCTTCCGCTTGGAAGGAATCTATACCCCGATGATGCACGGCGAAACCTACGCTGAAAAAGGCCCCTGGGTTCCGAATACCATGAATGTACTAAAATCTAGCATTAAGAATATACCTCTATCAATAAGCAATTACGGTAATTTGATGGACGCAGCCTCCAAACAGGATAACATGTATCCTGACACTCATAGCCTTGAATACGGCCAGTTTGGCGGCTACTTTAACTTTACAATCGGCCTATTTGACTTTGGCGTGTCTTACTACAACGGCCGCTACAAGCAAGTTTCCGCTGACAAAACAGGCTTAATCGCTCTTGGTTATTATTCCAAGGTCCCCGCAGCTCTTCAACCGGCTATAGCTTCATATATCGGTTTTCCGAAACTAGCCTACGACAAAGTTCAGTCATTCGGCCTTGACATGCAGACAGCCCTTGGACCCTTTACAGTCCGCGCCGAAGCCGTTTACAACCTTACAAAAGATACTGACGGAACCGATCCTTGGACCCGCAACAACAGCATCGGCTACCTTTTGGGCTTTGACGTAAGCCTCCCGATCCACAACGTGACCTTGAACGTTCAGGGAACAGGAAACATCGTTCTTAAGAAAGACGACATTTTGGACGGAAAATTCCTTCTTGCTGGCGCAGTCCCTGTTGCAACTAAGGAATATGACGTTGACTACGACCCCACAGGCTGCTACACAAACCACAAAGTCGTAGTTCAGTTGCAGGACACATTCTACTACGAAAAAGTAACGGCGACTGTAAAGGCCATCTACGGCATCGAACGCGCCGACTTGCTTGTCATGCCTGAAGTGTCCTTCAAGGTTCGCGACGGCTGGAAAATCGCTGCAAGCGGTTTGGTCATCCACAACTTTGGAACAAAAGAGCACAGCGAATTCTACGGCTGGCTTGACAACAGCTTTGTTCAGTTGTCTGTAAATTACACATTCTAAAAAAATGGGGACGCCTAAAATCAGGCATCCCCTTTCCTGCGGGGCAGGCGACTTATGAATCAGGAAGAAGAACTTTTAAACTTATTTAAGAATGTAAACGCTTTTATCCCTATTTTTCAGGCCCTTGCTGATTCAGAGCGCCTGCTTATTTTGCTAAAGCTCTTTTACGCCGGAAGCAATGGAAAAAACGTGACAGAGTTGAGCGAAAAGACCCGCCTTTCCCGCCCTGCCGTAAGCCACCACCTAAAGGTACTTAAGGCCGCGGGAATCATCAACTCAAGAAAAGACGGCACCCAGGTTTATTATTCTCTCGACGCAAAGGATAAAATTGCAAAAATCGAAAGCCTTGTAAACCTTTTGTTGCAACATTTAAAATTAATAGACGCAAACCAAAACAAACCGCTTGACGACGCGGCCTTAGAACGCATTGTGTCCAAAGCCCGCGACATGATAAAATCCGCGTAGCTTATTGCGGCGCAAAAATTTTATCCACGCTGTAAAATTAGCTAAGCGACATACCGTTCTTACAAACCCGTTCCCTCGTCAATGCCCATCATAATGTTAAGGCATTGAACGGCGGCGCCGCTGGCTCCCTTTCCAAGATTGTCAAAGCGGGAACACAAGCAAATCCTGTCGTCGTTTCCGTAAACAAAAATCTGCATATTGTTGGTTCCGCTCAAAGTGTTGGCGGGAATAAAGGCTTCGGGCAAAACGCCCTCGCCCATCAGCGGCGCCACTTTAACGAATCGGCAACCGTCATAGTGGGCGGCCAACTCGTCGCGGACTGCCGCGGCGCCCATTTTTTTGGCTAGCAGGCGTCCGTAAAGGGGAACCGTCACCGTCATTCCGCTAAAGTAATCGCATACGTAAGGATTAAAAATCGGCTCGGAGGCAAGGCCGCAAACCGCTTTCATCTCGGGCAAATGCTTGTGCTCTTGGGTAAGGGCGTACTGTCGCGGCGAGTCTAGCTCAGGGTTGCGGTTGGGGTCTTCGTATTGGGCGATAGCTTTTTTTCCGGCGCCGCTGTAGCCTGAGACCGCGTGGCAAACCAAGGGATAGTCTGGAGCGATGATTCCGCGCTTAACAAGCGGGTAAACCAAGCTGATAAAACCGCTCGCGTAGCAGCCCGGAACGGCGACGCGCTTTGAAGAAACGATTTTGGCGCGATGATCCGCCGACAATTCAGGAAAGCCGTAAGCCCAATCCGGATTGGTTCTGTGCGCGGTCGAAGCGTCGATGATTCTTGTGTTTGGGTTTGAACAAAGCGAAACGGCTTCGCGGGAGGCCGTGTCCGGCAGGCACAAAAAGGTTATGTCCGAAGCGTTGATGCATTCAGCGCGGGCGGCGGGATCCTTGCGCTTGTCTTCGTCTATAAGGATAAGCTCGATGTCCTTGCGGCCCGAAAATCGCTCGTATATTTTTAGGCCGGTTGTGCCTTCTTTTCCATCGATAAAAATTTTGTACGCCATAAAAGTTCCTTTATTTAGAATGAGCCGCCCGCGCGTTTTTAGCCGGCCAGCCATTTTTTGTTTATATTAAAAATATCAAATTAGAACGAATTGTTCAACAAAGTCCGCGATTCCGTCTTGGTCGTTTGTGAGCCTGGTCACATAAGCGGCCTCGTTTTTTATTTCTTCCAAACCGTTCGACATTCCAACGGACATGCCGCACTTAACGATCATAGTCTCGTCGTTCATGCTGTCGCCAAAAGCCATGACTTCCTTCATGCTGATTCCAAGGCGGCCGCACAAAAATTCCAGGGCCTCGCCCTTTCCGCAATTTAATGGAAGGATTTCCAAAAAGTAAGGCTTGCTGATCAAGGCAACGGCGCGGCCCTCAAAGCGTTCGGCCAGCTCTTTTTGCAAGCTGACCAAAATTTTAGGGTCGCCGGGAATCATCATCTTGGCAAAACCCTTGGCCAAAAATTTTTCAAAGTCTGGAACGATTTCCGAAGGAACGCCGGTAAGCTTGGAATCCATCCTTGTGTACTCGTTGTCAACGTTGGCGTAAACCATGGAGCTGCTGTAAACCTGGCACGGAAGGCCAACCCTGTCCGCCGCCTTCATCGCTTCTACCAAAACGTCTCCGCTAACTGCAGCAGAATATATTTCTTGGCGCTCATGCAAGTCTACCACAACCGAACCGTTTGACGCCACCGCGTAACGGCCTTGCTCGGTTCCCGCCAAATCCAGGCGGCGGACAAAGGGCAAAATCGCGCTGGGCGACCTGCCCGAGCAAATCGCTATGTAAATTTTTTGGGCGGCGGCTTTTTTTATTACATCCACCGTTCTGTCAGAAATCAAAAGCTTGTTATTTAAAAGACTGTCGTCCAAATCCAGCGCGATCAATTTTGGAGCGATTTTTCCCGCCGGGAATTTTTGTGACTTTACTTTTTCATTGTTAATATCATTTTCTTTCATAGGACTATTCCGCCGGCTTTTTTGTCCGGCCGGTGTCGCGAATCACGCCGGGAATGTATTCCGGGTCCTTTGTTCGGACTATCGTTCCGGCCTGCAAATCGTATTTTGTGTAAAGGACGCAGTCGTGGCCGTCGCATGCCCAAAAAAGCTCAAGGCCGGTTTCCGGGTCGATAAAAAACCATGAGTCTTTTTCGCTTACAAGGGCCGTAACGTCTGGGCTTACAAACTCAATTTCTTGGCCGGCTTTGACCATGTTCATCGGCTGGTAATGGTATGCCTTCCATCCGTCGCGGGCGGCGACAGCGGGCGGCGCTTTTTCGGGATGCTTTTTATAGTCGTCCAAGCGCGCCTGTCGGGCTGCTGGATGCATTGAGTCTAATTCTATTTGACGCAATTTAATTGTGTTATTGCCTATTTCCAAAAGCGCGCTGATTTCATCTTGGGACAAACGCTCGCCGATTGTAGCCGCCAAGTCGTAGGGGCTGTCGCTGGCTCCGCTGGTTGTCTCGTTTGCGTCGGCCGAGTTGTAGTAAAAGCCGGTGGTCGATTCGCGGTGGGCCACGTTCTCCAATTCCGCCACAAATGGCTCGGCTTGCTCTTGGCTGATTTTTCCTTCAAGCGCGTCCAAGGCCTTTCGGTAGGCTCGCGTTACGAGAGCGACATAATAGAGGCTTTTCATGCGGCCTTCGATTTTTAGGGAATCGACACCGGCGGCCTTAAGGTCTGCCAGATGCTCTATCATCCGCAAGTCCTTGCTGGAAAGAATCGCTGTGTAATTTTCGCCCTCAAAAACCGGAAGGTATTCTCCGGGCCGGCTGGCTTCTTCCAAAACAAGGCCGCCGCTTTGGGCGATTCGCTTGGCGTCGGCTTCCGACAAGGCGGCGTTTGTGTTAACGTTAAAGTTCCACCGGCATGCGTGGGAACAGAGGCCGCCCTGCGCGCTGCGGTTGGTCAAATAGGCGCTCATAAGGCAGCGGCCGGCGTAGGCGATGCACATCGCTCCGTGGACAAAGACCTCCAGCTCCATGTCGGGAACGGCGTCCTTGATTTGTCGGATTTCGGCCAAGCCCGCCTCGCGGCCAAGAACAACGCGGCTAAAGCCCATCGACTTGTAGATTTTTACGGCCTCGCGGTTTACGCAAGACGCCTGGGTGCTAAGGTGCAGCGCCGCGTTTGGAAAATGCTTTTGCAGTATCGGAACGATTCCAATATCCTGAACGATAAAGGCGTCTATCGGATATTGTTTGAAGTAATCCACGCTGTCCAAAAGCGCGTCGATGTCCTTGTTGTGGAATATTATGTTCAAGGCGCAATGCAGTTTTTTTTGCGGAAAACGTTCCTTTAACAAACGGACTCGCGCAACGTCTTCCTCGTAAAAGTTGTCGGCCTTGGCGCGCAGCGAAAATTTTTTTAGGCCAATGTAAGCCGCGTCGGCTCCATACGCGTAGGCGTAGTATAATTTTTGCGAATTGCCCGCCGGGCTAAGCAGCTCCATTTTACGCCTCAACCGTTATGCTGTTTTCCAATACGGGGGAACGGGTCAAAGTTTGCTCGTCGGCGGCCTCGCGCTTAAACGTAATCAACTTGCCGACTTTTTCGATGGCCAAGTGGGATTCCGCCAAAAATTCGTCGGCCATTTGGAACATGAACATCATGTCGGGCCAAACGTCAAGCTGGCAAACGCTTCCAGCCCTTGTCATCAATTTTTGGAAGGTTTTGGCGTCCTCCAACAAGACTTCCTTTTCTCCCATTTGAATGAATATCGGAGGAAGCTTTTGCAGAGTCTCTTCCGAAATAAAAATCGGAGAAACCATCGGATTTTCCAAGTTTCCTGAATAAGTGTAAATGTCGCCGCTTTTTCTCAAAGCCTCGCCGCTGATAATCTCATCGCGGCTTTTTTTGTTTTTAATTATAGAAGAATTTGGCGAAAGGCTAAGCCAAGGCGAAAATAAAATCACTTGCTTTATGCAGGAACGGTATCGCTCCCTTAATGACAAAATCAAGGCCATGGCTTGGCTGGCTCCGGATCCGTCGGCGGCGATAATGACTTCCGGCGATTCCTGCGTCTTTCCGTCCACAGAATCCAACGAGCAAGCGACTTGCTCTTCCGTAAAGACGTTCCTAAAGACCGCCTGCAAATCTTCCACAGCCGCAGGAAAAGCGTAGGCCGGCGCCAGCCTAAAATCTGGCACGACAATCCTGCAGCTAGTCGCCGCCGCCAAAGAGGCGCAAAAGCCCCTCCACGCTTGCCTGGATCCGCCAACAAAGGAACCGCCGTGAATGTAAATCATAATTCTGTGCAAAGAATAGATTTCTGGAGCCAAAACGTCGCACTGGATGTTGGCGTATTCCTGTTCCGAACATTCTACATGATTTGGCAAAATAGCCTTAATAAACTTTTTGTCAACGTTCTTCCTAAAATCCTCAACCTGCTGCTTTGAGGAATAAACGAGTGTTTTTAATTTTTTGATCGCAGACTTTCTGTCATCAGCCTTATTCATAATTATCCCATTCTATCATATTTTGCGCGCTTGACGCAAGTTTCTTTCCCCTTATATAATTCGCATAGTTTTTTAGGAGGAAGTTATGAAAAAACTAACAATTGCAAGCGCGGTCCTTGTCCTGGGGATTGTTTCGTCAGGATTCTGCGCTAAAATCACAGAGCCGGAAACTGCGCCCGCCATGTCATTTGAAGGAGCGGAAAAAAGCGTCGTTCTCGACACATCCACGTTGAAAGGCAAGTTTAGCCAAAACGTTCGCTTTATCAGCGGATTGGACGGCGAAAACTCATTTGTAGTCCGCTACTTTGACGCCGGCAAAAAAGACTGGATTGTCTTTGGAGGAGCCACTACGAAAAGCTTTGCCGACACCGCTTTTGTAAAAAGCCGCGGCAGCATCGGCGTTCATCGCTGGATTGCGGTCACCCCGGAAAACGCAAGCTCTTATAAATACACAACCAATGCCTTCCACAACGACCTTTACATCTATGTCTTCCCAGCCAAATTTGCGGTTGACGCCGCCACAAAGGCAAAGGCCACTATCATCGATCCGTCAAAATATGTCGGAAAATTCAGAGACAATATTGTCATTGTAAACAATACGAAAACTTTTAACGAAGTGTTTACGATTTACGGTTTTGACGACAAAGACGGAGAATGGTCAAAAATCGGCAGCATAAGATTTGAGTCGCTTAAAGACGACGAAGACATAAAAACGCCTTATGACAAAGTTTCAATCTTCAAGGGTTTTGCCATCGTTCCGTTAAGCGGAAAAACTTACACTTACACAACATCTGCCGCTAACCACGATTTGATCATAAACGCCCAAGAATAAAGCCCAAATTTTATCATCATCTTTTAACGACGTTTCTAGCCCGCCCAAAAAGGCGGGCTATTTTTTACGGAGTTGTGACCCCATAAAAAAAACAGGGAGCTAGTGGACGGATAGCCACCTGCTCCCTGTTCGATTTACAACCTTTTTTAATTATCGTTGTTGAATTTTACTTCCTGCAAAGGCAATCGACATAGTTGATAATCCCCAGAGAAAGTTCTATTCAACTCCTCTTGCGCAAGATCAAATTCATCTACAATTTCTATCCGTTCAATATGCATGTCTTTTCCTGCCACATGAACAATAAAAGACCCCAGATAAAAAGCTTTTTCCCCTTTTGTAAGGTTTATCTTATAGGGGAATGGAATGGCGACAAAAACTCTTTCCGAACCAAACAAATGAAACTGAGACAGCGTATAATTCATATCGTATGTTGCAAAAGACACATCATCCTTCCATCCGTCATAAACATTAAAGAAAAAATCTCCATTTGGTATCTTTGGAACTTCTTTTTCCGGTAAAAAGTTAACCCGGCGATCTCTTCCATTTCTATACGCTTGTTTTAACGTCATCGGGATTGTATAAACATCTCCTTTTTCCTTGTCCTCGGCAGATATACCAAATCTTTTTGCAATAGAATCATACGGAATGTCTCCAACCACGGAAATTCTACCAACAATAACAACTTCTCTTTTACTGAGTTTTTTTTTCGTCATTTTTTGAGCGGAAATTGAAAAACCCAAAAAAAAGCAAAAAAGCGCTAGAATAGGAATCTTTGTGTTCATTTCTTTGTCTCCAACTCTGAAATTCGAGTATTTATCAATGGCTCCCAAGAAGTGCCCTTATAAAGTTTCTTCGCTTCCGAAAGAACCATTTTTTCTTGCTCGATTTCATCCCAATTTCCTCCAAGCATAAAACCTAAGTCTTCAGTCTTTGCATAAGGAATTCTTCGTCCTTCTTTTAAGGTTTTTCTTACATCGAAAGAACCGCAATAATACAAACCGGGCTTTTTGGGAACCTTGATATCAAAAATCTTATAGTCAAGGGGCAGTTTCGCATCCCATTTTTCCGAAGAGGTTGCTGACGCGAAAGAAACTCCTTTTAGGTATTCACAATGATATTGACTTCCTAATGCGACAGGAGCGGATACTATGAACCAACTTTTCAATTCTTGCTTATCAAAATCAAAATTTTCGTCATCTTGTGTGTAAGTCAATTCTTGATTTCCATAATAAAAGCCATAAAAAACCACTGCGTTCTCAGGACCCAATTCTGAAGCCTTTTCCTGATAAGAAAAGTTCTTTGCTCCTGTCGAAAGACAACCCATTGTAAGCACGCTTACAGCCAACGCCACAACAACTGCGGCACAATTAATAATTTTTTTCATTTTGCAAACTCCTTTGCTTTAAAATATAAAAAAACGCCATTTGTCAGCGAAAAAGCCAGCATGGCGGTTTTTGAGAAGAAAAAGTTGTTAAGGAAAAAAGACGTTATTTTAGCAATGCGTGAATGCGTGAATGCGTGAATGCGTGAATGCGTGAATGCGTGAAATTTTACAGAAGCAGTACATCATGTCAAGCCCTTCTTTTAGAAACTTATATTTTTTTCACAATCCTTAGCAATATTATAAAAATTATTTTAGTCAAATCGTATTAAAAAATCAATATTTTTACACCTGCCCTAAGCCAAAAAAAGAGACGATAACCAAATCATTCCTAACAACCATTCGTTTTGCTTTTTATTTACGAACGTTTGTTAGTTTTGAGCTCGTCTTAAATTGCCACAAATTTCTCTGTCATTGTGGAAAACTTGTGAATTATGTGAAAAGTGATGCTGCTGAAAAAAGCAGGCGGCCTTTGTTTCACGTGAAACAAAAAACGTCATTTTCTTAGACATTGAAAAAAGAAAGAAATGCGGTGAGAAAACAAAGTGTTTCACGTGAAACATTAAAACCCCTTCCCCACTAAAAAACAGCGCATTTCCACAATTGTGGAAAACTTGTGTAAATTGTGGAAGCTTTGCTGACTCTAGATTTCTTACTGTGTTTCACGTGAAACACAAGGGCATAAAAAAACCAGGGAGCAAGTCCCTGGTATGCCTGATGTGTTTTATTGTTGCAGACGAATCTGCTTCCCCTCAGTTGTAAGTATATTACAAAAAAATTTTTTTGTCATTAAAAATTTGCTAAAAATAACAAATTTTTCAAAACTTTTTTGCTCTCTTTTTTAGAGGGTTTATTTACTTATAATATAAAGGATTAGCTTATAACTCTTTATATTATAAAGAGTTATACTAACCGATAGGAACTACTTCTTTTCGTCGGCTTCCTCGTCCTGCGGGATCTTGTCAACGCCGACCAAGAAGTCAGGGTCCGAAATCTTTACGACTTTAACGCCAGTTGAACCGGCTCCCTGTTGGTTGATTGTGTTGACGCTTACGCGCAAAGTCTTTCCCTGGCTGGTCATGCAGACAATTTCCTCGGAGTCTTTGACAGAAAGCAAGCCGATGATTTCGCCGCGCTCGCCGGTGTTGCCAAAAATCTTTTGTCCGCCGGTACCGCGTCCGTGCGGCTTAAAGTCGTCAAAGGCGACTCTCTTTCCGTAGCCTTTTTCGGTCAAAAGCAAAATGCTTTCGCCTTCGGTATAGGTGATGGCTCCGCTAACTTCGTCGCCTTCGCTAAGCTTCATGCCCTTTATGCCGCAGCTGGCGCGACCCATCTCGCGGACGTCGGCTTCGCTAAAGCGCAAGGCTTTTCCGTTGCGGGAAATCAAGAAGATGTCCGACGAGCCGGCTGTCGGAATCGCGCTTACCAATTTGTCGCCTTCCTTAAGTTTAAGGCCGATGATGCCCTTTACGCGGGCGTTGGCAAACTCGCTTGTCTGGACTTTCTTTACCACTCCGCTGGCCGTAGTCATGAACAAGTAAGTGTCGTCGGAGAATTCCTTAAGCGGAACAACCGTCGTGATTTCTTCATCGGCTCCGATGGCGATAAGGCTCTTGATGTGGGTTCCGCGGCTGTTCTTTGACATTTCGGGAATCTCGTGAACCTTGATCCAATAGGCGCGGCCCAGGTTGGAAACGAACAAGATGTAGTCGTGGGTGCTTCCGATGAACAAGTGGTTCACGTAGTCGTCCTCGATGAGCGCCGTGCTGTTGCTGCCGGTTCCTCCCCTGCCCTGCTTTTTGTAGCTGGTGACGGAAGCGCGCTTTACGTAGCCAAGCTTTGAAATCATCACGACCATGTCTTCTTCTTTTATCAAGTCTTCGACGTTGATTTGGTCAACCTCGTCGCTTACGATTTCCGTTTTGCGGTCGTCGCCGTATTTTTCGGCCAGCTTGTTGGTCTCGTCCTTTATAAGGCCAAGAATCTTTTCGTGGTGGGCCAAAAGGTCTTCCAAGTGGTCGATCAGGGCTTGCAGCTCCCTAATCTCTTTTTGCAAGTCTTCGATTTGAAGGTGGGTCAAGCGCTTTAGCTGCATGTCCACGATGGCCTGCGCCTGCTCATCGTCAAAGTCAAAGCGCTTTTCAAGGGCAAGCTTGGCGGATTCCGTGTCGCGGCTTTCTTTGATGATTTTAATCACTTCGTCAATGTTGTTGATGGCCGTGATGAGCGCCTGCAAGATGTGCATTCTGTGCTTGGCAACTTTTAGGTCGTAAATCGTGCGGCGGGTGATTACCTCGTCGCGATGGTTTACAAAGTGCTGGATCAGCTGCTTTAGCGTCAACACTTCCGGCTTTAGGTAAGTCTTGGGAAGCGTGAGCATTCCCGGCTCGTCGTAGCGGTTTCCGCCGTTTTCCAAAACTTGCGGAACAAGAGCCAAGTTGATTACGCCAAAGTTTGACTGCAAGTCGGTCTTGGCAAAAAGCTGGTTCAAGACCAGTTTTGTCACGGCGCCGCGCTTTAGGTCAACAACAAGGCGCATTCCGGAGCGGTCGGAAGACTCGTCGTTGGCGCCGGAAATTCCTTCTATTTGCTTGTCGCGGACAAGCTCCTTTATGCGGCGGATTATGTTGGTCGTGTTTATTCCGTAGGGAACTTCTGTAAAGACAATCGACTCGCGGCCGTGCTTATCTGTTTCGACCATAAATTTTGAGCGGATCGTGATTTTCCCGCGGCCTGTCTTGTAGGCTTTTTTGATTCCGTCGCGGCCGTAGATTACGCCGCCGGTAGGAAAGTCAGGTCCCTTTATGTAGCGGCAAAGCTCGTCGATTGAAATTTCCGGGTTGTCGATGTAGGCCGCGATGGCCGCCGCCACTTCCCTTAAGTTGTGGCTGGGCATGTTGGTGGCCATTCCAACCGCGATGCCGGTTGTTCCGTTGCAAAGAAGGAATGGAAAGGATGCCGGAAGAACCGAAGGCTCTACGGTGGTGTCGTCAAAGTTGGGCAGCATGTCAACCGTGTTCTTGCTGATGTCGGCCACCATCTCTTCGGTGATCTTTGACATCTTGGCCTCGGTATAACGGTAGGCGGCGGCCGGGTCTCCGGCAATAGTACCAAAGTTTCCTTGTGGAGTTACGGTCGTGTAACGCTGCGCGAAGTCTTGTCCAAGGCGCACCAAGGCGTCGTAAACCGACATGTCTCCGTGCGGGTGGTAGTGGCCCAAAACTTCGCCGACGATTTGCGCGCATTTTTTTGTCTTTCCGCCGCTAGTAAGGTTAAGCTTGTCCATCGCGTACATGATTCTGCGGTGAACGGGCTTTAGTCCGTCACGAACGTCAGGCAAGGCGCGCTGAACGATTACCGACATCGAATAGTCGATGTAAGCTTTTTTAACTTCGTCCTCAATCGGAATTTGTATTACAGTTCCGCCCTCAGGCGTTTTGATTTCTTCCATATCTCTTTCCTAATCTTTTATATATCCAAATTGGCGTAGCTGGAATTGCTTTCGATGAACTCGCGGCGGGGCTCGACTTCCTCTCCCATGCAAACGCTGAAGATTTTGTCGGCGGCTTCCGCGTCGGGAATCGTGACCACGCGCATCTTGCGGCGGGCGGGATCCATCGTCGTTTCCCAAAGCTGCTTTCCGTCCATTTCGCCAAGCCCCTTGTAGCGCTGGACGTCCGCCTTTTCGCGCTGGTCGCCCAAAGCCGCCAAAGCGTCGTCTCGCTCTTGGTCGGAGTAGCAGTAAACGGGCTCCTTCTTTCCAAGCTGCACCTTAAAGAGCGGCGGCATGGCAAGGTAGACGTAGCCTTTTTCTATAAGCTGCGGCATATATCGGAAGAAGAAAGTCAAAAGCAGAGTGCGGATGTGGCTTCCGTCAACATCGGCATCGGCCATGATGATGATTTTATGGTAGCGCAGCTTTTCTATGTTAAAGTCTTTTCCAAAGCCGGCGCCAAGCGAAGCGATTACAGGCTCCAGCTTGTCGTTGTTCATAACTTTTTCAGGGCGGACTTTCTCAACGTTGAGCATTTTTCCCCAAAGCGGCAAAATGGCCTGAATTTTTGGGTCGCGTCCTTTCTTTGCGGAGCCGCCCGCCGAATCACCCTCGACTATGTAGACTTCGCACATCTCTGGGTCTTTGAGCGAGCAGTCGGAAAGCTTTTCGGGCAAGCCAAAACCGTCCGACAAAGACTTTTTGCGGCTGGCGTCCTTGGCTTTTTTGGCCGCGATGCGGGCGGTGGCTTCCGCCAAGGCCTTGTCTAAAATAGCTTCCAAAACGCTGGGGTTTTGTTCAAAGAAGAGCGTCAGCTTTTCCTTTACAAGCGCGTCAACGATCGTTCTCACTTCGGTGTTGCCGAGTTTTTCCTTGGTCTGGCCCTCAAACTCAGGCTCAGGCACTTTCATTGAAACAACAAGGACGATTCCCGAAAGAATGTCCTCTATGCGGAGCTTTTCGTCCTTGTCGGCTTTTTCAAGGCGCTTTTTGAACTTGTCGTTTGCGTCTAGGAATTTGTTGAGGACAAAGTTAATGGCGTTCTTAAAGCCGTCAAGGTGGGTTCCGCCCTCGCGGGTGTTGATGTCGTTTACGTAAGTGTTGATGCTTGAAGAGTAGCCTGAGTTGTACTGGAAGGCGCATTCGGTGATGACGTTGTCGCGCTCGCCGGTAATGTAAATCGGATTTTCGGGAAGGTAGAACTTAGAAGTCGTCTTTTGGTTCATTTCCTTGACGTACTGGGTAATGCCGCCCTCAAACTTGTAGACGGCTTCCTTTGGCTCTTCCAAGCGTTCGTCGCGGAAAATTATCGTTATGCCGTTGTTCAAAAAGGCAAGCTCTCTAAGGCGTTTTGACAAAACGTCAAAGTTGTAGGTTGTCGTTTCCTGGAAAATAGTCTTGTCGGCCTTCCAGCGGATTGTCGTTCCGTGACGGTCGCTGGGTCCCAATTCTTCAACCTTTGTAGTGGGCTTTCCGATGCTGTACTTTTGCTGGTACTTTTTTCCGTCGCGCTCTACAACCGCTTCCATCCAAGTAGAAAGCGCGTTGACACAGGAAACTCCTACGCCGTGCAAGCCGCCGGAAACCTTGTAGTTGTCCTTGTTGAATTTTCCGCCGGCGTGAAGCTTGGTCAAAACCAATTCCAAGGCGCTGATGTGTTCCGTCGGGTGAATGTCAACAGGAATTCCGCGTCCGTTGTCCTCTACGCGGCAAATGTCGTCTTTTTCCAGCGCGACCGTGATTGTGTCGCAAAAACCGGCCATCGCTTCGTCGATGGAGTTGTCAACGACTTCGTAAACCAAGTGGTGAAGGCCGTTTGGTCCGGTGGAACCAATGTACATGCCTGGGCGCTTTCGGACAGCCTCCAATCCTTTAAGGACTTGAATGTTGCCAGCTGAATAATTTTCGCTCATTTTTTATTCCCTATAAAACTAATTTAAAATAGAAAAAAGACAATCATTTTATTATACTAGTATTGAAAAAAAAAGTAAAGTAAGTTTATAATGGACTGAATAGGGTGAAATATGAGCGACAACAATTATAAAGAAATATGGGTGGAAGCCTTAAATCAGCTTAGAAACCAATACAAGGAAAACGGCCGCGAAAACGAGTTCAACCTTTGGTTCAACCTTGAATACGTAAGCGACCAAGGAAATGAAATCACCGCCGCCGTTGCCAGCGATTTTATGCTTTCCCAAATGATAGAAAGGGGAAACATCAAAACAATTAAAAGCAAAATCAAAGAAATTAGCGGAATAGACATAGAAATTAAATTTTCAGTAAAAAACACAAGCGTTTTAAGCGAAGAAAACAAAAAGGAAGAGGAAAAGTCCTCTAAAAAGTCTGAAAAACCCTCTTCCTCTGAAAAAAACTCGGAAGAGGAAATAAAAAAACATCCTGATCTTAGCGAAAACTTTACGTTTGAAACCTTTGTCCCTGGCGACAACAACATGTACGCCTATCAAGCTTCGATGGCCGCCGCAAAAAATCCTGGAAAAAAATACAATCCTATCCTTTTGTATGGCGGAAGCGGTTTGGGAAAAACCCACCTTATGCAATCAATAGGAAATTATATTTACAACGCCAAAAAGGGAAAAATAAAAATATCATACATAAATACTGAATCCCTTATGAATGAATTTACCGATTCACTCCAAAAACAGTCTCCTCAAAAATTTAAAAACAAATTTAGAAACGTTGACGTTTTTTTGCTGGACGACATTTATTTTTTGGAAGGAAAAGAAGGAATTCAAGACGAAGTTTTCTACATTTTTGAAGCCCTATACCAAAAACAAGGGCAAATGGTATTCACTTGTGACCGTCCTATAAACGAGCTTAAGGGAATAAAGGAACGCCTTAGAACAAGGTTCAGCAACGGCGTTTGCATAGACATGCAGCCTCCAAATTATGAAACAAGAAAAGCCATTCTCTTAAAAAAGCTTTCTTTAATGGACAGAACTTTAAACGACGAAATAATCGACTTTATTGCCGCCAACATAGAGAGCGATGTCAGAGACCTTGAGGGAGCCCTTAAAAAAGTTGTAGGATATTCAGACTTTATGAACAAAGAATTGACTCTGGATGTAGTCAAACAACTTTTGCAGGAAAGCATAAGTTCAAACCTTGGAGGAAATGTTTCCATCGACACAATCCAAAAGATAGTTGCCGATTATTACGGAATTTCCGTTCAAGAAATAAAGAGCAAAAAGCAAAGCAAAAAAATAGCCTTTCCACGACATGTGGCTATTTACATTGCCAGAAAATTGACGGAAATGTCATTTACTGAAATAGGAAGCGAATTTGGAGGAAAGGACCATTCCACCATTATGAGCAGTTGCAAAAAAATTGAAGACCAAATAAAGATTGACGCGACATTGGACAACGCGATTAAGAACATGATAAAGGACATAAAAAATAAAAAGTAGAGGAATTTTTAAGATTCTTTAAATTATATTAAATTTATAAATTTTAATAATGATAATAATAAGGAGTGTGGAAAAGTTAAAAGAAGCTTTAATTCTTTACAAGAAAATAAAATGGAATTGTTAAAAAAATTAAAATATTTTCCACAAAAAATACACTTTTCCACAATTTTAAAAGTTTTCCACAATTTTTAAGCAAAGAAAAAACAAAAAATCCATAAAAAAATAAATTTGCAAGACCCTATGCAAAAACAAAGTATTGCGCTATAATAGAAGTCTAAAAGTTTAAGGGAGGATCCTAAAAATGAAGTTTCAATTTGACCGCGACGCGATGATTAAAGAAGTGGCTATCGCTCAGGAAATTATCGCTAACAAAAGCCCTATTTCAGTTCTTTCTAATGTTCTTTTAATTGCCGAAAATAACACGCTTACAATAAAAGCCTCTGACTCAATGGTGGATTACATCACAAAAATTCCTGTAGAAATTCAGGAAGAAGGATCCACAACGATTTACTGCGACAAGTTTATGAAAATCATTTCTAAAGCGCCACAGGGACAAATTGAGTTTGAAAAGAATGACATCACTGTTACGATTCGTCCGTTAAAGGGACGCTTTACCTTAAAGAGCATTGCCAGCGACAAGTTCCCCGAAATCAATTCTTTGCAAAACGGCTCTTACTTTGAGCTTCCTGCCAAAGAGCTTAAGGAAATGATTAGGCAAACTTCATTCGCAGTCAGCGAAGACGAAAACCGCCACTTTATGACTGGCGTCCATTTTGAAAAGCAAGACGACAATTTAATTATGGTCGCCACGGACGGCCGCCGACTTTCATACGCGGAAAAAAATCTTGCCCAGGGAATTCCTGATTTTCCGTCAGCCATCGTTCACACAAAAATTTTGGACTGCGTATTGAAGCACGCCAGCGACGAAGGAAATATTTCTGTAGCCGTCATCGACAAAAAGATTTTCTTTAAGTTCGGCAACTACGAATTCTCTTCACTATTGTTGGAGGGGGAATTCCCCAACTACCGCCGCGTCATTCCTCAAGATTTGGACAAATCGTTCCAAGTTCAAAAAGAGGATTTGCTTGACGCCCTTGACCGCATCGGCATTTACGTTGACAAAAATTCTTTGCGAACAATTTTCAAGTTGACTCCCGGAAAGCTTACAATCTTCTCTCCGGAATTGGATTTGGGAAGCGCCGACGAAGAAATTCCTTGCGAGTATAACGGCGAGGAAGTAATGTTGGCCTTTAACTTCCGCTTCTTGGAAGAGCCGCTTAAATTGACAAACGCCGAACGCATAGCCTTTGAATTTAAGGACGCCAACAAAGCCGCTATTATGAGAACGGAGCCTAAGTCTGATTACTTCCACGTTATCATGACGATGAACTTGAACTAAAAGCCGCCTCTTTAATTTAATGGCCTTTTTGTCGCTGTCATTCTACAATTTCCGCAATTTGCAAAACGAGACAATCGATTTTGGCTCAAAGGAAATTTATTTTGTAGGACAGAACGGCCAGGGCAAAAGCAACATCCTTGAATCCCTTTATTATTGCGCCTACGGAAATTCATTCCGCACCCACAGCGACACAGAAATAGTTCGGCGCGGCGAAAAAGATTTTTCCATACGAGCCTTGTATCAAGAAAGCGGCGGCGGCACCCGCAGCGTGAACGTCATTTACAAAGACGGCAAAAAAACAATCGAAAAAAACGGCAAGAAAATCAAGGACAGAAAAGAATTGATAAACACGATGCCGTGCATTCTTTTTTGCCATGACGACTTGCGCTTTGTGGAAGGGGATCCAAGCGACCGCCGCTTTTTTTTGGACCAAAGCCTTTCGATGTACGACATTCTGTACATCGATCTTTTGCGCCGTTATCGAACCGCCCTAAAAAACCGAAACGTTTTGATAAAAGAAAACAAGCGCGAAATGCTGGACATATACGACATTCAGCTTGTAGAAAATGGCTTGGAAATACAAAAGAAGCGCAAGACAGCCGTATTTAAATTCAACGAAATATTCACCCGCCTTTACGAGCAGGTTACGGGAATCGAAGGCCTTACGATAAGCTATGAGCCTAGCTGGAAGGAAGTTAAGGACGGAGTGATGAGCCGCGTTCCAAGCCGAGACGAGGTTATGGAAATTCTAAAAAGCAAAAGGGACAGCGACTTTATTATGGGCACGACTTTAAGCGGCCCCCACCGCGACCGCTTGCGATACTTTTGCGGCGGAAAGCCTTTTGTTCCGATTGCGTCGATGGGCCAGCGCAGATTGATAGCTCTTTTGCTGCGCGTTAGCCAAGCGGTTTATTACAGCCAAACTATAAACGAAAAGCCGGTCTTGCTGATGGACGACGTCATGCTGGAATTGGATCCTGACAAAAGGCAAAAGCTCACAAGCCTCTTGCCGGAATACGAGCAATTGTTTTGCACCTTCTTGCCCGGCGAGCCGTACGAAAGGTACATGAAGTCAACGACAAGCGTTTACTTTATCGAGAATGGGGGTTGGAAAAAATGAGCGATGAATTCATAAGCGGCGCCCAAATGATTGCAAAGGTTTTTAAAAGCATTTCCGCAAGCGACATAGAACAAAACTCAAAAATACATAAAGCATGGGAAGAGACGGTTTCAAAAATTTCAGGCAACGGAGAAAAACTTGCCGCCCACTCTTCCATCGTTGATTTAAAGAATGGAATTCTCTTGGTTGAATGCGACCATCCTGGTTGGAGCCAAATGCTGCAGCTTCATAAAAAATTCATTCTTACAGGATTGAACCGTTTGAGCGGCGGCGTCAAAATTGACTCGCTGGCCTTTAGGGTAAAGGGAAGCGGAGTGAGTTTGGCAAATCCGGAAGAAATCGCAAAACGGGCCGTGGAAAAATACGCGAAGAAAATTGAGGAAGAGCAGCAAAGGTTGGAAGAAATGGGCTATGTGAACAAGCCAGCCGCCGCGGGCGGGGAAGGCGTTCAAGGCCAGGAAGGCGAAGCCGGCCAATTGCCGCCCGAACTGAACGCGATTTTTGAAAGAATAAAAAAGGGCGCCGCCAAAAAGGAGGAGACAAAATGAATTTAGCGCGAAGAAATGTGGTTGTAAAGATTGCGGTCTTTGTATTGTTCGCCATTTTTTACGCGGGCTATCGCTATAATTATTTTTATGCAGAGTCAATTGACGGCGCCTTTTTTAGGACTGTGATTTTTAAGGCGTTAAGCAGCGCGTGCTTTGTCTTTTTAGCTGTGTGGAATTTTTTCACGAACAAGGAAAAGACCGCGGGATACAAGCGCTACTCGATAAAAATTCTTTTGGCTCTTTTCTTTTCGCTTGCGGCCGACGTTTTTATAAAATACAATATCGTCGCTGGAATCTTGGGCTTTTTGCTCGCTCAAATTTGTTTTTTCCTTGCGTTCACCGAATTTAAAAAGCCCACGCTTAAATACCTGCTTTTGGTTTTGGCCGTCGTTTGCGCCATTTTAGTTTTTGATTGGTTTTGCCCTTTGATTGCTCTGGAAAAACTTTTTGTTCCGCCTGCGGTGTATTCCGTTTTTGTTGTGGGAAGCGCGTTAAAGTCGGTGGACGCTGTTTCGTTTAAAAACAAAATGGCTTATCTTGTCGTCGTTGCCGGCGTTTTGTTTTTGATTTCAGACTTTTCTTTGCAGTTTTCTGTCCACGAGGTGTGCAAGCTTTCTTGGGCGGGCGACCAAATCATGAACAACTTTAGCAACGTCACGTATTACGCGGCTCAGTTTTTGTTTGCCCATAGCCTGGGCAAAGATTTTTTTGAGGTTGACAATATCTAGTATTTTTCCGATAATAGAAAAGATATGTTGCCAATAATTATTGCGGTTATTTCGTGTCTCGCCCTTATCGCCGTTTTGAGCATTGTGGGCGGAAGAAGGTCTGGAGGCGGCGAAGGCAAAAGCCGAAAGGTCAGGGGCGCTTCACAAAAAAACCGCGCCCAAATAATCCGGGAGTCAACAAAAAAGCTTTCTCACGATCCATACAACACGCAAGCCCTTTTGCCGTTGGCGGACTTGTATTTTAGCGAAAATCTTTGGGACAAGGCTATAACTCTTTACAACACTTTGGTCGACTTGGCCGCCACTCACCCTGACGTGGACCCGGCCTTGGTTTGCTTGCGCCACGGAATCTGTTGCTACAAGCTTAAGAGAATTCCCGAAGCGCTAAAAAGTTTGGTGACCGTCTACAAATTGCAGTCCGACAGTTTTGACGTAAACTATTACTTGGGCTTGGCATGCTACGAAAACAAAGATTACGAAAAAGCGATTCCTTGCTTTAAAAAAGCCTACACGATAAACCCTGAAGCGACGGGCATCACCATGCCGCTTGGAATGGCGATGTACAAGGCAAAAAAATACCGCGACTGCCTTCCTGTTTTGAGAAAGGCTTTGAACGAAGATCCGCAAAACAAAGAGGCTTTGTTCTCTATGGCCGACGCGATGCAGGAGTGCGGAGCGGGCGACAAGGCGCTAAAGGTTTTTGTCCACCTTAGGCCGGATCCTGTTTACGGACCCAAATCCTGCTTGTCGGCCGGCGTAATCCACGCGCGAATGGGACAAAACGAAGCCGCCGTTCAAGACTATGAAATCGGCCTAAAGCTTAAGGATATTCCGACAGAGACTTTCCTGGAATTGAACTACCGCTTGGCGCAATGCTATTTTTCTACCAATAAAATCGCGCAAGGTTTGACCTGTCTGACTACAATCAACAACACTGTGCCGAATTACAAGGATGTTTCTTCGCTAATCAGCCGCTACAAGGAATTGAACCAAAACACAAACTTGCAGCTTTACCTTACAAGCGGAACCAGCGACTTTGTCGTTTTGTGCCGGAACCTTGTCACAAAATTCTACGCTCATTCATACGTAAAAATTTCTGACGTTGAAGTTTTGCAGGAAACCGTGGACATTCTTTGCGAAGTAGAAACGCCAAAATGGGAAGACGTTGAGTTGTTCCGCTTTTACAGGACGACCGGCGTTGTCGGAGAATTGTTTGTGCGCGACTTTCACGCAAAGCTTAAGGACAAAAAAGTCGACCGCGGCTTTTGCGTCACGCCCGGCGCCTTTAGCGAAGAGGCGCACAAGTATGTCGAGGGTCGTCCGATTGACTTGATTGAAAAGTCTCAGTTGATGGCTCTTCTCAAAAAGATTTCTTTGAAATAACCACTAAATTTCTTTCTCGGTCGTCTCCGCTGTTGGTGTCCGTTAGGAACGGAACTGTCAGCGGAATTGTTTTATAGTCTTGTTCGGCGTAGCCAAGCGCGCCCATTTCTTCCAAGATTTTTTCGCGGCGGGCCTTGTAGGCGGCCAAAAATCCGCCGGGCTTTATCACTGCCAAAAGGCTTTTTAGCATTTTATTGTCCAGCGGCCTAAAGGCTCTGAATGTAGCGATGTCGAAAGAGGCGGCGGGCGTTTTTTCCAATTCCAAATTTTTTACGGCGACATTCTTTAGGCCAAGGATTGCCGCGGCGTTTTCCAAAAAGGCGCAGCGCTTGCTCATCCGTTCAACTAAGACAAAATTGTATTGGGGCAGGGCGGCCGCCAAAGGGATTCCCGGAAGCCCGCCGCCACTACCGATGTCGGCTATCGTAGCGTCCCGGTCGTTGGCCAGCGTTTTGATATGGTCCGCCGCCGAAAGGCTGTCCAAAATGTGGCGGACGATGATTTCGTCGCGGTCGTTTGTGTTTACAAGATTGTAGGCCGAGTTGAACAAGACAAGCTCGTTGATGTAGGAATCCATCAAGGGCTTTAGGCGGTCGATTTCTTCCTGCGGAAAATTTAATTTTTGCAAGCCTTGAATAAGTTTCATTTCCCTGCCGATGTCCAAAAGAAGGTCGGCCATCGTTCCGTCTTGGAGCGAATGGAGGGTGACAAGGTTTCCGACGCGCGAAGCGGTCAAGTTGACAGCGGAACAAAATTTTCCGAGCGGCGTGCCGGCTTTTTTGCTTTGCGAAAGGGTCGGCGTTACGGTGTAGACTGTCTTTGAATTTTGCGTTCCGCTGGCCTTGAACAAAAGGTAAAAGGTTTCGGAAATGTTTTCGTTTTCAAAAAGGCATTTGGCGTCGCCGGTAAGCAAAAAGCTTCCGTCGCTTTCGGTGTCGCTAAAGTAAACCTGGACGCACTTTGAAAGAACGTCGTTGGCGTTTACGACAAAGCGCAAGATTTTTGGCGGAAGAGTCGACGGCTTTGTTCCTGTTGACGAGGAGGC
>ODAI014502287.1_pt1 | contig 30805 bp, 22 predicted proteins | sample 1539321 | NCBI WGS metagenome assembly ODAI01 (sample SAMN02144231, study PRJEB22623) | gut metagenome | biome: sheep rumen | host: Ovis aries | place: New Zealand
AGGCTATATCGGGTTTGCAGAAGGGCGAGGTGATCTTGAAAAACCAAGACGCTTTCACGCTTGGATTTGGTAAAAAATGGAAGAAGTTTATGGCAAACAGAGTGGTGTGAGAAAAAAACGAAAAACGGAAAAGTTTATGATTGTTGAAAGTTTGGAATGGATACTGAGCCGTATTGCGGCGTGTGCTACAGGAACGGGTTCCTACATCGGACGTAGTTATGTGAAAGGCTTGCAAGGCTCTTTTTATGAATACTGGTTCTCCAATAAGAACTATAACGGTTCGCATCTAAGGCAGAACGCCGAAGTGGGACAGATTGTAGAGCTGTCGAAAAACTCGTATTGGGGAAGAACTGTGTTAGAAGCTAACGTTGTGGGCGATGTCGAAATACCAAGAAAGGGACTTCCCGCGTTGAAGGCTCATATATATAACACATCGACCTTTGTTCAAGATGGGTACCAAACCCAGAAAATTAAAATCCGCCTTGAGGATGACCCGTTTTTGCGACAATATCCGGTCTTAAAACAAGCCTTTATTGATATTGCGCGGGAGAAAGCCGACCGTGAGGCGGCAAGAAAGGCGAAAGAGGCCGAACTGGAGCGCCAGAGGAAGGAAGCCGAGGCTAAGTTGGAGGAAGAGGCGTTGCAACGCGAATTGGAACGTATTGAGGCAGAAAGAAGGGCTGAGGAGGAACGCTTACGGAAAGAAGAGGAGGAAAAGAAGGCCGAGTATGCACAACGCATTGCCGAGGCAATGGAAAAACAGGAGAAACTGACGCAGGTAGCACAGTTCATCAGAAAGCAGGCCAGCCTGCAGAAAAACCCGATTTTGGCAAGAGCTCAAAATGAGATAAAGTTCTCGCATCTCTTCGATGGAACAGCCTTGGTGATAACTGGCGGACCGGGTACCGGAAAAACGACTACGCTTATCCAACGCCTACAGCTGCTTATGGATGTGAGTGACTTACGTGCAGACTGGAATGTAAGGCTTAGTGACGAGGAAGCCGCCCTTATCAGCCGAAACTCGGGGAACTGGATGTTCTTCTCGCCAACAGAACAATTGCGCAGTTTCTTGCGCGACAATATGGACTATGAGGGTTTGCAGCGTATAGAGGAGAAAACCTTTGTTTGGAATGACTTCTTGAAAACAGTGGTGCGAGACAACTACCAGCTGGCAGGTAGCGAGGCCCCGTTCTCACTCTCGAAAAAAATTACGGGTAGAATGTTCTCTAATACTTTGGATGTGGTGGATACATTCTCGTTTTTTTATGTGGAACGCTTAAAAAATAGGTTGCTGAATCTTTCAAAAATTGTTGCCGATAATTTCGAATGGAAGCATGTCGGGAAAAAGGTAACTGAAAGATGCGGTGATGCGCAAAAGTGCACAAACATAAAGGACTTGATACGGTTGTTGGCTGAGTTGAGCAAATTGAGTGATTTGGATATGGGTCCAGTGTTGTCGGTTCGGCAAATTATAGAAAGAAATCAAACGGGTATTAGGGAACTGTCTACCGAACTCCTGACAAAACTGAAAACGACACATTCTGAACTTTACGAAAAACTGTTGCTATGGGTGGAGCAGAACTACAAGATAAAGCGGGAAGAAGAGTTGCCTGATGGAATTAGCTATGACGAAAATACCGAGCGCCAACTCTATGAAAAAGTGCGCGATGTGCTCCGCAAACGTGCGCTGATGATGCGTGACGAGACAGTAAAGATTGAGAATCTGGAGGCTGATTTATTCGATATGATTGCCGAAGAGGTAAATGTGGAAGGCCTAAAAACATTGGCAGACAGCGAGTATTTCAGACATTACCTGTATCCGATAGTCCGCGATTACGAAACCTTCTTGTTGAGCGACATTCCCGATGCGTACAAAGTGTTCCGTAGGGCCATGCTGAAGATGGAGTCCGAGCATTGGAACTTGTCGCTTTTAGGACAAGTGGTCGAGGAAAAGGAAAACACGCTGCTGGTGTCGGAGGAGCAGGCGCTGCTTGTGGGATTCATAAACAATATGGTTAAGCAGATAAAGACGCAGGATCCGACCCGTTTTGAAAACTTGAAACATCGCTATGCTATGGCATACAAGGACCTGTGTCGGCCAATTATAGGAATAGATGAGGCGACCGACTACAGCATGGTCGATTATTATGGCATTGCCTCGTTACGCCATTATCTGCGTTCGGCAGTCACACTTTCGGGCGATACTATGCAGTGTCTGCAGAATAATGGAATAACAGACTGGAATATGCTGCGCAATAGCTCTATTTTCAGAGATATTGATGTAAAAGAACTGACTGTATCGTACCGGCAGAGCCCGAAACTGCTCGATTTGGCTAAACGCCTATACCGAACGGTGATGAACAAACGTACAGCTCCATATACATGCTCGTTAGAGTCGCTATCAAATGCTCCGAAACCGTTATGGCATGAAAGCGAAGACGAGGAGGAAAAAGTGGAGTGGGTGGCCAAACGTATCGAAGAGGTACAACGAGCGTACGGCGAATTACCTTTGGTGGCAATTCTGGTGCGTGATAAAAATGCGGCAAGGGACTTAGAGGAAGCCTTGCAGGAACAGTTTGAGGAAGATGGTGCTGGTATTGATGTAGTTGACTGCAGTAGGGGCGACCTTTCGTCGAAAAATCCGGTGAGGATATTCCCTATCGATATGGTGAAGGGTATGGAGTTCCAGGTGGTGTTTTTCCATAACATCGATGAGGTGGAGCACCGTGAACTGATAGATAAATACCTTTATGTGGGGCTGTCGCGAGCTACATTCTTCATGGCTGTGACTACGTCTGATACCAATCTGTCGGGTCTTGCCGATTTCTCCGACTCTTTCGATAAGAAAGGTAATTGGGAAAAATATAAGCCGGAATAAATAGTGACGATTATATGAAAAACCAAGACGCCTTTACCCTCGGTTTTGGCAAGAAATGGAAGAAGTTTATGGCAAACAGGGTGGTGTGAGAAAAAAAACGTTAAAAGAAAACATCTACTAACAAGAAAGCCGGATGCAAAGGCAAGAGCCTTGTCGCATCCGGCTTTTTTTACATTTAATGCGCGAGATCAGCGTCTGATGGTAATAGCGTGTACGCCAGATTCGAAATTATAGCTGGCAGTGTAGTTGTTTGTTCTTTCAATCATATAAGCTAGTTCAGGCTTAGAACTAATAGTCTGTTTATCGATATTGGTGTTTTCAAAGAATGCAAGCACCGGATAAACGACACGGTCATCGGCAGCAACATAAGCAAAACCAGCACTGTCGGCAAAGTTAACTATATATGCGAGAGTGTCGGAAATGGAACTAGCAAGGTTGAAACGGAGTGAGTTGCTGGTAATGAAAGAAATTATTGTATGTGCCACTTTCCGCAAAAGATACTGTTCCTACGGCTATGTAAAACATCAAATGTAGCATTGAACGCCACGTTTCGTGGCAGAGTTGTGTCTGCAGAACAGGTTGTATAGGGTTATGTTCCTCTCAAAAGGCGGATTTTGGGTGGTAAATGTCTTTTTTTGAAGAAAAACAATATTGAAAAGTTTTTTTGTATTAAAAACAATACTGGAAAGTTTTTTTTTGAAGAAAAACAATACTGGAAAGTTTTTTTTTTGAAGAAAAACAATACTGGAAAGTTTTTTTTTTGAAGAAAAACAATACTGGAAAGTTTTTTTTGAAGAAAAACAATATTGAAAAGTTTTTTTGTAGTTTTGTGGAAAGGATAAAGCGTATGGAAGAAAATACAATAGACAGTTTATACCAAGCATTTTACAAAAAAATAGCAAGGGTTTCTACCCGATTCCGCCGCTATATATATACCGATATAAATTGGAATAATTATGTTATAGGTATAAAGGGAGCAAGAGGCGTTGGGAAAAGTACTCTGATACAGCAACATATAAAGGAGAGTTTCAGAAACTTGGAGAATGTGTTGTATGTGTCATTAGACAATTTGTGGTTTACCACTCATTCCCTTACGGATTTGGTGACATATTTTGTAGCACACAACGGAACCTACTTGTTCTTAGACGAGGTGCACCGTTACCCGAACTGGCAGGTTGTGTTGAAGAATTTGAGTGACGATTTTCCCGAATTGCATGTTGTGTATACTGGATCGTCTATGTTGCAAATTTCCAATAATCAAGGCGATATGTCGAGACGCCAGTTGGTGTATGATTTGCCAGGACTTTCGTTCCGGGAATTTTTGGAATTTGAGGCCGATGTGAAGTTGCCTTCGGTGACTTTGGAAGAACTGTTGCATAGCCACAATGAGATAGCTATGGAACTTGTAGGCAGAGGCGTGAAAATATTGCCGCTATTCGAACGGTATTTGCAGAAGGGGTACTATCCGTTTTACAAAAGGGATGGCGATGGCTACGGGATAAGGTTGCAGGAAGTCGTCAATCAAGTACTGGAATCTGATCTTCCTGCAGTCGACGACGTGAAGTATCCGACCATCCAGAAATTGAAAAAGATGCTTATGATACTGGCCGAAAGAGTGCCGATTACGCCCAAAATGAACGAATTGTATGCGGAACTTGAAACAACAAGGGAACAAGGTCTTAAAATGCTTACTGAACTGGAAAGGGCTGCGCTACTAAATTTGGTAAGTTCTCCGGCAAAAAGTTTTAAACAGATGTCCAAGCCCGAAAAGATACTGATAAATAATCCGAACCTTATGTATGCCTTGGCTCCAAAATGTGAGATTGGAACCGTTCGGGAATGTTTTTTCTATAACCAGCTGGCTGTAAAACATAATGTCCATTATCCGAATAAAGGAGATTTCAGAGTCGATGAACGGTATTTGTTTGAAGTAGGAGGAAAAAGCAAGACCTTTGAACAGATAAAAGACATCCCAGACAGCTATCTTGCGGTAGATGGGATAGAAATAGGAGTCCATAACCGGATTCCATTGTGGATGTTCGGACTGTTGTATTAGCATAAGCAGGCATATGCGGTTGCAATTTTTTTAATAGATATTCTTCGTTGTAAAAAATGTCAGGAATGTGTCTTGATTTATATATTTTTGTCTAAAATATAATTTCATATGGCGAACGAACTAGACGAATTGAGAAACGCATATAATCTGTCTCCCGACAATGTGTTCCTCCAGAAAATGTACTTTAACCAACTGAAAATTGCTGGTAGCTGGGCGGAGGCTAAGCCCGTGCTGCAACGTTTGCTGAAAGCCGAACCCCATGAAGACGGGTGGAAGGCCGAGATGGGTCGTTTGCTTTATGAAATGCGTTCGTTGTCGGAGGGCATCCTCTTTCTGGAAGATGTGATAGGGAAAGGAGGCCGACGTCCCGAATACTATTGTTTCTTGGCCAAACTCTATGTACGCGAACATAGTGTGGACAACGCAAACTTCTATTTCAACAAGTTGAAACGCGAATTTCCGGAATATGAGGACAGCGAGTTGGACGACTTGTTCCGGCAACCGGTCAGACAAACGACGGGTTATGGCAGCAGAGGCGAAATGGAAGAAGACGGTGCGTATGAGGCACAATCTGTGAGGAGCCGGAAATTCGAGAAAATGGAGAAACCGGATGTTTCCTTCAAGGATGTGGGCGGCATGGAACAGCTGAAAGAGGAGATTTCCATGAAGATTATCAATCCGATAAAGAATGCCGATTTGTTTAAGGAGTACGGGCAGACCATAGGTGGCGGTTTGTTGCTATACGGCCCTCCGGGTTGTGGAAAAACCTTTATTGCCAAAGCAACCGCTGGCGAAATAGATGCCGCGTTCTTCTCGGTGGGACTGACCGATGTTCTCGATATGTATGTAGGTCAGAGCGAACATAACTTGAAAGACATCTTCGAAGAAGCGCGTGCCAACACCCCCGCCGTCCTTTTCTTCGACGAACTGGATGCGCTGGGCGGTAACCGTACAGACCGGAAGAATTCGGCCTCGCGTGAACTGATTAATGCCTTTTTGCAGGAGCTGGATGGCGTGAGTGGCTCGAACGACGGCATCTTGTTCCTGGGTGCGACCAACACGCCTTGGTATATCGACACGGCCTTTAAACGTCCGGGACGTTTCGGACAGGCTATTTTTGTGGCCCCGCCTGATGTAGTGGCCCGAGAAGAGATTCTGTCGATACACTTGAAGGGAAAACCCGTGGAAGAACACCTCGATTTGAGAAAGGTGGCAGAAAAAACGGAGTATTTTACAGGAGCGGACTTAAAGTCGCTGGTGGACCTGACCATACAGGACAAACTGAAGGAGATTATGAAAACAGGCAGGCGCGAACCTGTCACAACCAAAGATTTGTTGAAAAAGTGCGCAGAAATACATCCGTCTTCTAACGAATGGTTTGAGACGGCCAAAAACTACGCTATATATTCCAACCAGCACGGCCAATACGACGAAATTTTGAAGTATTTGAAGATTAAAAAGTAATGGCTGAGGAGGGAACCAAAAGGCAGATGGAGCAGTGTGTACGCATTATCCAATCCCTCACTCGAAAACAATTAAAGATATCATAAAGAATGGACAGCACATACGACAGAATAGAGGCCCTTATAGAAATGCGCCGGTACGATGAAGCCGTAAAACTCGTAAGGGAAAGTTTAGAGAAGGAACCCAACGACGGCGAACTTTTCACACTGTGGGCCAAATGCGAACTGCTGAAGTCGAATTACGCCGATGTGGAGAAACTCTGCAAGAAGGCTTTGTCGATAGATGCCGAAAACTTTAATGCAAAATTCCTGTTGGCCTGCGGGTATAACGACAATGAAAAATACGACCAGTCGTTAAAGGTGCTAAAAGAGTTGCTGAACGAGAATCCGGAAGAACCGGGTATCTATTATCTGTTGGCTGCCTCGCTCTATGGGAAAGGTGATTTTGCGAGAGCCTTGAAGGCTGTTGACAAAGCTTTGACTTATGCGCCAAACGATTCCGACTATCTTGTGCTAAAGTCGCGTATCTACCGTATAAAGGGAGACAGGGCGCAAGCGGAGTTCTATGCCAACAAAGCGGTGAATTCGGCGCCCGACGAGTCTGACGTCCTGGTTGAAAAAGGCTGGGTGGCAATCGAGCGGGGGCGAGTGGCCGAGTCGCGGGAACTTTTTGCCCAGGGGTTGGCCATTAATCCGACCAACGACTATGCGAAAGAGGGATTGAAGTATGCCCTGAAATCGGAGAACTGGTTCTTCAAGATAGTTTTCCGTTTTTCGTTGTTCCTGCGTGGGTTTTCCGGAAACGGACGTTTTTTGTTCATGATGGGCATTGTGGCGTTGGTTACGGTATTGCGACAGGTAGCAGACAAATGGCTAATGCTGGGTGTAGTGGTGGCAGCGGTCTATTTATTGCTGGTCGTAGCCGTCTCAACCATCGATCCGTTGTCGAATCTGGCGTTGGCAGCCAACCCCTATGGCCGCAATTTGTTGCGGAAGGAAGAACTGTTAGAGGCGTATGTGGCGTTGGCCATCTGGGTCGTGTTCTTTCTTGTACTGGTCGTGAACTTCAGCACCGGGCAGCCTGTGTTGCCTGCCTTTTCGGTGTTGTTACTCACCTTCCCCGTGAAGCGGACATTTGAACGGTGGGGAAAGCCAAGTTTCAGAAAGTTCCTGGCATTTACAGCGCTAATGGTCGCCGCGGTGCTTTATTTCTGTATAGGAACGTGGCTGGGCGTGGAAATAGAGAAGACGATTGTCGGCCTGTTCATTGTGGGCGCAGTCGTGACGTCGTGGATGAGTCTCTCGCAGCCTTCCGATTGAAGTGTGGAAGAACAAATGAAAGAGCCGTTTGATTTAGAGCCAAAAAATACTGTTATAGATAATCATTTTATTAAAATAAATGTATATTTGTGCAATGTTGTCTCTAAATTTGAAAAGAATATGAAAAAGATTGTTTCTCTGTTCCTTCTCAATGCAGCGTTGGCTTTGAACAGTACGGCGGCCGATTGGCAAATGGTTGGCCTCAGCTCGAAAGTGACAGGCGTACAGCCTATGACGGGGTTGGTGTTGTGGCCCGAAGAAGCCAAGAAACTTTATAGTACTTATGGCGATGCCCATGCGTTGGAATACTCGTATCTTGCTCCGTGCAAGGTGGTGAAAAATGGTGAAGTGGACGGCCCGATAGAATATGACTGGACGTATTTGGAAAAAATTCTGGATGACGTCAAAAGCCGTAACCACCAAGCAGTTTTGCGTTTCTTCTATGAATATCCGGGTGTGCCGATGGTAGATGGAGATTCTGGAACAACGGCTGTGCCTGCCTATATAAAGGCCCAGAAGAACTATAGTGAGCTTTTTGTAGATGTGAAAGAAGACGGTCCTACCTACTATGCCGATTGGAGTAACAAGGAATTGAAGCGTTTTACCAAACAGTTCTATACCGATTTCTCGAAACGCTATGGAAAAGACCCCCGCATAGCCTTTTTGGAGGTTGGTTTCGGACACTGGTCGGAATACCACATTTACAACGAAGACGGGGTGGATTTACAGTTGGGAAAGAATTTCCCTAGTAAGGACTACCAGAAAGAGTTCTTCCAGCACCTTTCGGAGGTGATGGAAATACCATGGGCAATCAGTATTGATGCCGCAGACGATGAATACACCTCATTTGCCACAGACAAAGCTTTGCGCAAACTGTCGTTCGGACTTTTTGACGACTCATTTATGCATAAGGGACATGAACTAGGTTCTGATGATGGCTATAACGAGGAATGTTGGAACACGATGGGTGAAAACCGCTGGAAAACGGGTGTCTGTGGTGGTGAAATAAGTTACTACAGCAGTTCGGACCAGAAAAATTTCACCAGCGAGAAAGGTATGTATGGCCACACGTGGGACGAACAGTCGGACAAGTACCACATCACGTTTATGATTGCGAACGATAATCCGTCGAAAAACAAGTACAACAACGTTGGTCGCTTTAAAGAGTGCAGCATGGCGACGGGCTACCATTTTGTGGTGACCAGTTGCAAGACCGACGGAACGCAGACCAAGATTGTGGTGAAGAACGATGGCGTTGCACCATTGTACAAGGATGCCTATTTCGCCATCGGGTCGATACGTTCGGGCGAAAGTCTGCGCGGTTTGTTGCCGAAAGAGTCGGTTGAGGTGACAATTGACGCTGCGCTGGAATGTGACGGAAACGGGAACGCACTGGTAAAGCCTGTTATTGAGTCCGATTATATTCTTGACACGCAGACGATAGAATACGACTGCGACATTGCAACGACTGGCGCAGAAGTGGTAAAACAGTCGGCCGAAGGCGGTGAACAACAACGGTACACTGTTTTAGGCAAAAAAGTGTCGGACGACTATCGGGGAATAGTTGTCACAAACGGGAAAAAGGTAATAGAAAAATAAATGGTCCATTCCCTCTCTGTAAGGTAGCTTATGGAGAGGGATTTTTTTTGAGTGATAGGGAAACCCTAGCCACAGACCTGGCGCACGTTGGCAGAAAAGTCTGGAAAAACAGCGTAGCCGATGTCGGTAAATCATAGTATTGGAAAGTCGGTAGGCAAACCATCGACAAAAATGTGGTTGTAGGTTGTCTTTTGCCCCTGAATGCTTATATTTGCGTATAAATTCAAAAAAACAAACTAAAAAACAAAACCACATACAAATTATGGCAAATATTCCAGAATTCAAGTATGCACCAATGTTCCAGTTGGGCAAGGATGATACTGAATACTACCTTCTTACCAAAGAGGGCGTATCTGTAAGCGAGTTCGAGGGTAAACCTATCCTAAAAGTTACAGAAGAAGCTCTTACGCGGATGACCAATGCCGCTTTCCGCGATGTAAGTTTCCTGCTTCGCCGTTCTCATAACGAACAGGTAGCGAAAATCCTCCGCGACCCAGAAGCATCGGCAAACGACAAGTATGTAGCGCTTACCTTCCTCCGCAACGCCGAAATTGCCGCAAAGGGCAAATTGCCGCTTTGCCAGGATACAGGTACCGCAATTGTGCATGGCGAGAAGGGCCAGCAGGTATGGACTGGTTTTGAAGACGAAGAGGCAATTGCAAAGGGTGTTTACAAAACTTACACCGAAGAGAACCTCCGTTATAGCCAGAATGCACCGCTCGATATGTACAACGAGGTGAACACCAAGTGTAACCTGCCTGCACAAATCGACATTGAGGCAACCCAGGGTATGGAATACCGCTTCCTTTGCGTAACAAAGGGTGGTGGTTCTGCCAACAAGACTTACCTGTACCAAGAGACCAAGGCGCGCATCCAGAATCCGGGCACCCTTATTCCGTTCTTGGTCGAAAAGATGAAGAGTCTGGGTACTGCAGCGTGCCCTCCTTACCATATTGCAATTGTTATTGGTGGTACATCTGCTGAAAAGAACCTGCTTACCGTTAAGCTGGCTTCTACGCACTATTACGACTCACTTCCAACCACTGGCGACGAAACTGGCCGTGCTTTCCGTGACATTGAACTTGAAAAGCAGTTGTTGCAGGAAGCCTACAAGATTGGTCTGGGTGCCCAGTTTGGTGGTAAGTATATGGCCCACGATGTGCGCGTAGTACGTCTGCCACGCCATGGCGCATCTTGCCCTATTGGTTTGGGCGTAAGCTGCTCGGCAGACCGCAACATCAAGGCTAAGATTAACAAAGATGGTATCTGGATTGAGAAGATGGACGACAAACCATACGAACTTATTCCAGAAGAACTCCGCAATGCAGGCGAAGGCGATGCTGTTAAGATCGACTTGAACCAGCCAATGGCTGACGTTTGCAAGATTTTGACCAAGTACCCAATCGGTACTCGTTTGAGCTTGAACGGTACCATCATCGTAGGTCGTGATATTGCTCACGCTAAGATCAAGGCCCGTTTGGATGCTGGCGAAGGTATGCCTCAGTATTTGAAGGATCACCCAATTTACTACGCTGGTCCTGCTAAGACTCCTGCTGGCATGGCTTGTGGTTCTATGGGCCCAACTACTGCTGGCCGTATGGACCCATACGTATACGAGTTCCAAGACAACGGCGGCTCGCTGATTATGTTGGCCAAAGGTAACCGCTCGATTGACGTTACAAACGCATGTAAAGACCACGGAGGTTTCTACCTCGGTTCAATCGGTGGTCCTGCTGCAATCTTGGCCCAGAACAATATTAAGAGCATTGAATGTGTAGAATATCCAGAATTGGGTATGGAAGCCATTTGGAAGATACAGGTAGAGAACTTCCCTGCATTCATCTTGGTAGATGACAAGGGTAACGACTTCTTCAAACAGCTCCAGCCAAATCCTAACTGCACTATCTTGAAGTAATATTGTTTCATTTTAGTGAAACTTTTTCGCCCCAAGTCCGACAAAATCGGATTTGGGGCTTATTTTTTTGTCAAAAAGAGAACTGGTGTTGTTGGTGTTGACCGAAAGATTTAATTTTGAACAGAATTACAATAAGCATAAACTAATTACAAATTATAATATGGAAAGACTTAAACTTCTACTGACAGGAATGGCTGTTTTCGGTGCAGTTGCGACAAATGCCGAAGCCTTACTCTACGATTTTGAGGGTGGAGTGGGAACGTTTGGAGGAGAAGGCTGGGGACAGACCGTAACTTCAGAAGACAATCCGTACAGCTGTGGTAACACTAGCGCAAAATGTGTGAAGATAGCCACCGAAGGGTATGGTGTAGCCGGATTTTCGGGAACCCTGGACATTACCACCAAGGTGTTGGCCGTTGATGTTTTCTCGTATACCGATGTTGCCATCCGTTGTAACTCGTCGTACGAGACCGACCTTACCCAGTCGGTACCGGCTAAAGTGTGGACTACCCTGTATTACGATTTCAGAAACTTGGTAACAGCACCGGCAACATCCATCTGTTTTGGTGTGTCGGGCGAAACTGGCGTGTGCTATGTCGACAACATCCGTTTGGTAGATGCCGTAGGCTCTACCTATAACTGTGAGCCATTGTCGAATATAGCGGCAGATTTGGATTACACCTTCGGCCGTGTGCAGATAGGCGGAGGCGGATTTGTGTCGGGCTTGGTTAGTGTGCCAGGCAAGGTGAAACTGGCCAGAACCGACGTGGGAGGCGCCTACAAGTGGGATGCCTCGAATTGTGAGTGGAAACAGTTGTTCGACTTCGTGAGCAAGGCTAATATAGGTCTGCTCAGTGTAGAGGCTATGGCTGTAGACCCTAACAATGCCGACAATATGTACTTTTTGTGCGGTTGCCAATACTACAGCGACCAAAAAACTTCGGTACTTTATACTAACGATGGAGGCGCAACCTTCAAGGAGGCCGAAGTTACCAATGTTCCGCTCTATGTACATGGAAACGGAAACGGACGTAACGCGGGAGAAAGAATAGCCGTAGACCCTAATAATGGGAAAATAATCATGGCCGGAGGACGTGCGGGCTCGCCTGTTATTATCAGTACCGATGGCGCGGCTACATGGAAGCCTTTGACCTCGTTCCCAAATGTGTATACCAAATCAATCAAGTGGCCTTCGTGGGTAGACAACCTGCAGGGAACCACAGAAAACGAGAACGGAGTGGTTGCCATTGTGTTTGACGAAACCGCCAAACTGGCTAACGGAAACACTGGACGCATTTTTGTTGGTGTGTCGAAGAGCGGAGACGACAACATTTTCGTGACAGAAGACGGTGGCGCTACTTGGAAGGCGGTGTCTATAAACAACAGCCTGATGCCTGTACGCATGAAGATGGACGGTGCAGGAGACCTGATTGTAACCATGGCCGACAAGTGCTGGGGCGCATCGGCAGGAGCCATCTACCGCTATAATGTGATGAATGGAAAGGTGACCGACATATCTCCTTCGAAACTGGCTTGTAGCGATGTGGCCATTAAGGCATCGAATCCAAATTACATGATAACATCGACCAACAACACCTGGGTAAACCAGACTTGGGACGATGGAAAGACCGCCAATGGCGACATTATTTGGGTGACAAAAGACGGTGGCGCTTCGTGGACCTCACTGCAGGACAAAATGGTGTTGACCAACAATGGGGTGACTTGGGTTCCGGGTTATGCGTTGCACTGGTGCGGAGGTATCTGTTTGGATGCAGATGACGAGAACAAGGCTTCGTTTACATCGGGTAACGGAATATGGACTTGCGACAATATTTGGGAAATACTGGACAACCCGTCTGCCAAACCGCTTGTTTACTTCGATGTGCAGGGTGTAGAAGAGACCGTGCCGCTCGATATGATCAGTATAGAAGGGAAAGCACCTATGTCGGTAATCGGCGACTATACGGGTTTCGTGCATGAATGTGTGGCAGAATATGCGCCTATTCACGATCCAGCGCCAGGCACCACCTATGGTATTGGCTATGCGGCAAAAAATACTGATGTGATAGCACGTGTATCGGCGTCGGAATATGCATCGCAGAACTCGTATATCACCACCAACGGAGGAAAAACGTGGACCAGTATGGGCGATGTGGCCGCCTACCATGTAGGCTTCTCGGCCGACGGCAAGAAGATGTTTATCTGTACCAAGGCTGGAGCGTTGAAAGTTTCGACAGATAACGGTGCAACCTGGGGGGCTACAAGCATAACCTCGGGTGCTAGTTACGTGATTGGCGACCCTGAGAATCCTGAGTATATTTATGCAACAACCAAAGTGCAGAAAGACGGTTGGATAGACATTACCACATTCAATGTCAGTACCGATGGTGGTAAGACCTTCAAGGCAACTTTGGAAATGGAATACAATAAGTATTCGCGCATTACAGTTGTCCCTGGTCGTGAGGGACTGGTACTTGTGCCAAGCCCTAGCAAGGGTGTGTTGGTTTCAACAAACTATGGCGCAACGTTTGAGAAACTCGGACTGGTTACTTGCGACGGTGTGGGCGTAGGAAAGGGCCAGACAGTGGGTGGTTATACGCTTTATGCGTTTGGAAACGATGGAAAGTCGGAAGGCTATTTCCGTTCGGTAGACGAAGGCAAAACCTGGCAGTTGACCAACGACAGTAAACATAATTATGGCGGACTGGGCAACGGCCAGTTCATAATTGGCGACATGAATGTGTTCGGCCGTTTCTATGTGGGCACCACCGGTATGGGTATTGTATATGCCGACGAAACCGCCAACTTCGAGGCTCCGGTCTACAAGTGCGCATCGGGTAGCGCGTCGGGCATAGACGAAGTTCTAGCAGAAAACGCACAAGATGGATTGGAAGTTGTGCCTAATCCGGCAGAGGGTGGATTCTCGTTGAACGAGAGCGGCCACCTTGTGGTAATGAACGTTATTGGAGTGGTTGTTTACGATGGCAGCTATGTGGCCGGAACAGAAATAGGTGTGAATTATCCGTCGGGTATTTACATCGTTCGTATAAACGGCAGTGTGCGTAAGCTGGTTAAGAAATAACACCCTATAGGGTATAAGATATGATAGCCGGAAACGTGAACCACGTATCCGGCTATTTTGCATAAAAAGCGTATATGAGATTGCATAAAAACACATATTGTTGATAAGTTGCTTAATTTGGTTAACGAATGTTAATGATATGTCGTTTTTATGTTTTACAATATGTTTTTTTTCTTGGTAGGATGGGCTAAAGGTCGTTCTTTTGCAGTCGAAAAAACAAATAACAATCTTTTTACCTTATAACTAATATCGGAAAAAAGGCGGTAGTGATACCGCCTTTACTTTTTAGGGGGACGAAAGAAAAATTTGTTCAAAACTGCGTTATGTGGTAAATTTGAAAAACAAAAAGAAACAGACCCATGGCAGACCGTTCGGAAGGTGAAAATATTGACTACAGCAAGTTAGAGAAAGTAATAGACATCGACAGGGTGGTGGCGACAAAGGCCCCCAGATTGAAGAAGTGGATTCCTAACTTTGTGTTGCAGTATTTGAAAAACATTTTGCACGAAGACGACTTGAACTATTTTATGAGCCTGTATGGCAAACTGCAGGGCAAGCCGTTTGCAGAGGCAATACTGTCGCATTTCCACATAACCATCAATATTGAGGGTGAGGAAAACATGCCGGAAGACGGCCGTGTTATATTTGCGTCGAACCATCCGTTAGGAGGTTTGGATGGAGTGGCATTATTAAACTTCTTCAACAGTCATTACGAGTCGGTGAAGTCGCCTGTAAACGATGTGCTGATGAATGTGCGCCAGCTTACGAACTACTTCATCCCTGTCAATAAGATGGGAAACCAGAGCCGTGAGGCGGCTGGTGAGCTATATGACACCTATGCGGCCAACGACACCATATTGTTCTTTCCGGCAGGAAAATGTTCACGCAGGATTGACTTTAAAGGAACTATTGCTGACCTGGAGTGGAAGAAAACCTTTGTTGCAAAAGCTGTGCAGTACCAGCGAGACGTTGTGCCGGTCCACTTTATAGGGCAAAACAGCAAATTCTTTTATGGTTTGGGCTATTGGCGGAAAAAGCTCGGCATAAATGCGAATATGGAGATGTTGTACCTTGTGGACGAGCTATACAAGGCAAAGGGCTCGACCTTTACCATCAAGGTTGGCAACCCCATTCCTTATACGACATTCGACAAGAAACAGAAGAACTATAACGAATGGGCCGATTGGGTAAAACAGAAAGTGTACGCTATATAAAAACATTATATGCTCCTTTATATGTTTTGAAGCATTATGGAAGAAAAGATTATAGATCCGATAGATGTTGCAGTTGTTGAGAAAGAACTGCAGGGCCGTATGTTGCGTAAAACCAACAAAGCGGGAAACGAAATATATGTGTTCGACGGGTTGGAATGTCCGAACACCATGCGCGAAGTGGGCAGGTTACGTGAAATTGCGTTCCGCACGTCGGGTGGTGGTTCTGGATTGAGCTGCGATGTCGACCAGTACGATTATCTGCCTACGCATCCGTATAAACAGCTGGTGGTGTGGAACCCAGAGGAAAAAGAGATAGTCGGTGGTTACCGCTACATACACGGAAAAGATGTGCAGTTCGACAGCGAGGGCGTGCCAATGTTGACGTCGGCACACCTGTTTGCCTATTCCGACAAATTCTTAAAGGAGTATCTCCCCTACACTATAGAGTTGGGTCGGTCGTTCATCCGTCCAGAATACCAAAGTACGAAGAGGGGGACGAAAAGCCTTTTCGCCCTCGACAACTTGTGGGACGGTTTGGGCGCACTGATGGTATCGGTGCCCGACACGCATTATTTCTTCGGCAAGGCAACCATTTATCCGTCATACGGTATAGAAGCGTGCCAATTGTTGTTTTACTTTTTGCGTAAATACTTTGGCGATACTGAAAATTTGGTCTACCCACACCGCCCAATGCCAATACCGAACGACGACGAACGACTCTCGAAGGTCTTTACTGGGGCGAATTACAAGGAAGACTATGTTATTCTGAAAGAAGAGGCCAAGAAGCTGGGGCGTACCATACCGCCGCTGGTGAACGCCTATATGTCGTTGTCTCCAACGATGCGTATTTTCGGCACATCGGTGAATGACGAGTTTGGCGATGTTTGGGAAACGGGACTTATTGTCAATATTGCAGATATATTTGAAGAGAAAAAGGCCCGTCACGTCAATACCTACGAGCGGGACTTGAGCCCAGATGAAAGATTGTGAACGGGAATGTATAAAGAGACGGAAGGCGGGTGAATTTTTTGCCCGCCTTTTCTTTTTTCTCTGTCGGAATGACTACAGATGGACAGAATGTCTAAAAACAAAGGTCAAGTTGTCTTTAAATCCGGGTAAATGTCCTATCAAGCATAAAAATGATTATCTTTGCCCTATAGAAAAATAGAAAATTTACAATCAGAAACAGATTATGTCGTTACAATGCGGAATAGTCGGATTGCCAAACGTGGGCAAATCCACTTTGTTTAACTGTCTATCGAGCGCGAAGGCACAGGCAGCAAATTTCCCCTTCTGTACCATTGAGCCAAACGTGGGAGTCATAACCGTTCCAGACGAACGTTTGAACAAGTTGGTAGAACTCAACCAACCAAAGAACACCGTACCGGCAACTGTTGAAATAGTCGATATAGCGGGATTGGTAAAGGGCGCCAGCAAGGGCGAAGGCCTTGGCAACAAGTTCTTGGCAAACATACGCGAGACCGATGCAATACTTCATGTGCTGCGCTGCTTCGACAATGGCAACATTACCCATGTTGACGGCAGCATCGATCCTGTCCGCGACAAGGAGATTATTGATACCGAGTTGCAGTTGAAGGATTTGGAAACTGTAGAAAACCAACTGAAGAAGGTAGAAAAACAGGCCAATGCGGGTGATAAGGACGCAAAGACATTGTTGAGCATACTGAAGCGTTTCCACGAAGCCCTGCTACAGGGGAAATCGTGCCGTACGGTAGAACTGGAAAAAGAAGAGGAGCCTTTGGCACGGAATTTGTTCCTACTGACTACGAAACCGGTTCTTTATGTATGCAACGTGGACGAAGCCAGTGCGGTGAACGGAAACAAGTATACAGAGGCCGTAAAGGAAGCGGTGAAGGACGAGAATGCAGAGGTGCTGATTGTGGCAGCTGCAACCGAGGCCGATATCGCCGAACTGGAAACTTACGAAGAGCGTAAGGAGTTCCTAGAAGCAGCAGGTTTGAAGGAAAGCGGAGTGGTCCGCCTGATTCATTCAGCCTATGCTCTGTTGAATTTGGAAACCTTCTTTACAGCCGGCCCTGACGAATGCCGTGCATGGACCTTCAGAAAGGGTATGAAAGCACCTCAGTGTGCAGGTATTATCCACACCGACTTTGAGCGTGGATTCATCAAGGCAGAAGTAATAAAGTACGAAGATTACGTTAACTTTAAAACGGAAGCTGCATGTCGTGAGGCTGGAAAGATACATATAGAAGGAAAAGATTATGTGTTCCAAGACGGTGATATAACCGTATTCCGCTTTAACGTATAGTTGTAAATGAACAACATATATAAAATTTCCGGGAAAGGATTAAAATATCTGACCTTTTGATTGGTTTTCCAAAAAAAACAGATAAATTTGTAGTGATATAAGGCGTCTAAACCTTAAGCTCAAATTAAAGATTATTGAAACTTTATTGTCTAATTAAATAATTTAAAATTTTATCAAAATGAAAAAGATTTTCCGTCTTTCAGCTATGGTAGCTATGGTTTCTATGATGGCTACATCTGTATGTGTTTCATCTTGTTCAGACGATGACGATGACGACGATTCAACTGAAATCGTAAACAAGGACAAAACTGAAACTTTCACTTTGCAGGTTGGTGGTACTAATTCTAAGAACTATGGTTCATTCATCTCTATCCAGAACAAGAAGGTGTATAAGATGAGCGAACTTGATGAAAATTCAGGTGTAGAAATCGTTTTCAATGGTAAGCAATTTGTTTCTGCTGCTTCTGCAGACAACCCACTTGTTAGCAGTACTGGCTTGAAGGCTGATTTGACTACTGTTGTAGCTGATCAAGAATTCGAATTCACTACCAATGGTGCAGACTTCGGTGGTAAGAGCTACAGCGGTACTATCAAGGTTACCAAGGGCACTATGGGTTCTTCTGATGCTGAAATCACCATCACTGTAACTCGTAAGTAATCTTAGCTGAAAGTTAAGAAAGAAAAAACATTTTGGGCATCTGGCTTTTGTCGGATGCCTTTTTTTGTTTTTCCTGCATATATTTATTATTTTTGAGTAGATTAAATAAATTATCTTATGAAAAAACTTTTCCGCCTTACGGCGTTGGCAACCATGGTTTCACTGGTGGCTACCATTTCTGTAACTACATCGTGTTCGGATGATGACGACGATGAAAATGACAACAAAAACAATCCGGCGGTGGTGGACACTACAAAAAATGATACTGTTGTTCCACCTGAGCAGACAGATACAGTGCCTGTTGTTAACCAAGAGGAGGTGTTTGTGTTAGAAGTGGGAGGTTCAAAATCAAAAGCTTCTTCTTTTATCTCAATACAAAACAAAAGAACATATACAGTGTCAGAAGTTATTATGTCACAAGGCAGTGGTATTGAAATTGTGTTTGACGGTAGCATGCTCTTTAGCGCAAGTGCTTCAGCAAATGAAGTTGTTCGCCAAAACGGTTGTGCTGCGGTACTCATAATGGAGTCGGGTAAAGTATTTAAATTTGTTACATCTTGTGGTGAGAATGGGAAGGACTATTCTGGTAAAATTGAAGTTATTGAGGGTGAAATGAAAGGAGCAGATTCAACAATTAAAATCAAAGTGACTCGTTATAATAAAAACTAAATCTTATGAAAAAAATTTTCCGCCTTTCGGCAATGGTAGCCATAGTTTCTATGATGGCAACCGCTACAGTGGCAACTTCGTGTTCGGACGATGACGACGATGAAACTCCGGTTGTGTTGGTAAAAGACACCACATTTACCGTAAATATGGGTGGTTCTGGGTCGACTGCCGGCTCTTTCTTGTCGGTTAAAGATGGCAAGGTTTATAAAAAGTCAGAGGTGGCTGCGCATGGAGACAATGTGGAAATTGTGTTTACCGGCTACACGTTTGTGTCGGCAGACAAGTGTGAAAACTCAATTGTGAATTCCAACAATCAATCGGCGACCATCAACCAGACCAGTCCGCTTACTTTCTCTTACGAGACATCGACCGGTTACAAGGGCTCGCTGACCTTGGTGGAAGAACCTGGCGATGCGGGTGCCAATTATGTGGTGACGGTAATCCGTCAGATAAAATAAACAAGTTTGGAACGATTTATGGGCATCTGTAGACTGCAGGTGCCTTTTTTTTTATTCTGTTTGCACTACACGGGTCAAAGTGCTAATTTTGCATAGTCTTAAAAAACAGAAACAATGAAGTTGAATTTCGATGATAGCTGCCATGGCTTGGTGCAGGCAGTAGTGCAAGATAAGCGTACGCAGAAGGTGTTGCGTGTTGGTTACGTGAATGCGGAAGCTTATGCGCAAATGGAGGCTGAAAAGGTAGTAAAGCTATACAATATAAGGAACAACAGTATAGAAGTGGTGACAGGGGGCGAGTACTTCAAGCCTCTGGCCGTAGACCAGTTGCTTCCGAACGAAGACGGTAGCGCCGTGGTTATTTTTGCGCTTCCTGAGGGCTCTACTACGGGTGCCGACACCTTCCTCGGAAACAAAAACATAGAGGATTTGGCATTCTTTACCGAGTTGCAGGATTTTATTGAAAAACGTTATCAGGAAATGCCGGAAGGCAGCTATACCACTAAATTGTTTAAAAAGGGTGTGAACAAGATGTGCCAGAAAGTGGGTGAGGAAACTATAGAGGCAATTGTTGAAGCTACCAATGGAACTAAAGAACAGTTCATCTACGAATGTAGCGATATGTTGTATCACCTGATCGTTCTCTTGACTTATAAGGGTGTCCGTATTGAAGATCTTGCCCGTGAGTTGAAAGCAAGGCACTAATAAGCCCTTTTTGAGGCGCTATAAACGCAAAAGTCCGTCCTTATGATAACTTGTAGGGACGGGCTTTTTTTTTTTGAATCAGAGCGAAAAATCTGATTCTCTGTCAGTGGTATCTTGTCCAAAAGGAGTTGTTGGTGGTGAAGCAGGAAAAAAGAAAAGGACCGAAATCGTAGAAATCGGTCCTTTCGTATAAATTTCGTATAAATTACTTGTCTAAAACCTTCTTGAAGCGAGCCAAGAATTCATCCGCTTCGGCCATGCTGAGGCAAAGCGGTGGTAACAAACGGATGGTGTGTTGGCCGGCTACGCCAGTGAACACTTTCTGCTCGTAAAGAAGGTTGGAGCGAATTTCCTTGATAGGCTCTTCAAACTCCATACCAATCATCAAACCGCGGCCACGTACTTCCTTGATTCGTTTGAAGCCTTTAAGCTCTTCTAAAAGGTGAGCACCGACCTTTGCCGCGTTTTCAACCAAGTTTTCCTTGTTCATAATGTTCAGCACCGATATAGCTGCAGCACACGCCAGGTGGTTGCCGCCAAATGTGGTGCCCAATTGGCCAGGCACAGCCTGAAATTTAGGCGCTATAAGTAAGCCTGACATTGGCAGACCGTTGCCGATACCTTTTGCAACACTGATAAGGTCGGCTTTGATGCCAGCGTACTGGTGCGCGAAGAATTTACCGCTTCGGCCGTAACCAGATTGAATCTCGTCAAGTATTAGAACGGTGTCGGTGTCGTCGCAAGCCTTGCGTAGTTCTACTAGGAATTGGTCGTTTGGAATTTGAATGCCTCCAACGCCCTGAATGCCTTCTATAATACAGCTAGAGAACTCTTTTGTGTCAAGTTTGGCGCGAACAGCGGCAATGTCGTTCAAGTCAACAAAGTCGACTTCAAATCCCATGTAAGCGGCAGGGCTGAACTTCGGGTTGTCGGTAACTCTGGCCGCAGCGGTAGTGCGGCCGTGGAAAGAGTGGTGGAAAGCCAAAACCTTTTTACGGTTGTTGTAGAAAGAGGCCAGCTTAATCGCATTCTCGTTAGCCTCGGCTCCAGAGTTGATAAGGAACAGACGGTAATCGTCGTAACCAGAAGCTTTGCCCAGGAGGTGGGCTAACTCAACCTGCAGTTTGTTGATAACTGAGTTCGAGTAAAAACCGATTTTAGCCACTTGTTCGCTGATGGCCTTAACGTAATCGGGATGTGCGTGACCGACCGAAATAACGGCATGGCCGCCATACAGGTCGAGGTATTCTTGTCCTTTCTCGTCGTAAACGTGGCAACCCTTACCGCTGACCACATTTACGTTGAAAAGAGAATAAACGTCAAATAATTCCATTTCTGTCTCTATGAATAGTTGTTGTTTTTTTTGTTTAGAATGCGTTTGCCTTGAGTCTGAGACCCGCCATTTCGTCGATACCGAACATAATGTTCATATTCTGGACAGCCTGTCCGCTTGCACCTTTCAACAGGTTGTCGATGGTAGAGGTAACGAGCAACTTGTTGCCGTATTTCTCGACGTGAACCAACGCCTTATTGGTATTAACGACCTGTTTCATATCGATGGCTTTGTCGCTATAGTGGGTGAAGGCGGCATTCGCATAGAAATCTTTGTAAGTTTTGATGACTTCCTCAATGTCGACGTTCTCGTCCACTTTAATCACTTCGGTCGCGAAAATACCACGAGGGAAATTGCCACGGTAAGGGATAAAGTCTATTTCAACATCGAATTCGCCTTGGGTCTGTTTAAGGCTCTGCTTTATTTCTGGAATGTGCTGGTGCTGGAAAGGCTTGTAGATGCTTAGGTTGTTGTCGCGCCAGCTGAAGTGGCTGGTAGCCTGTGGCTTGAAACCGGCACCTGTGCTGCCCGTGATGGCGTTCACGTTGATGTCGTTTCCTTTTAGCAAGCCGGCTTTTGCCAAAGGCAGAAGGCCCAACTGGATGCAGGTGGCGAAACAGCCAGGGTTGGCCACATGCATAGCCTTGCTGATGGCGTCGCGATTGATTTCTGGTAAGCCGTAGATATAATCGTGGCTTGGGTCGGCAAGACGGAAGTCTTGTGCCAAGTCAACAATTTTCACATTAGATGGAATGGTATGCGTGCTGAGGAATTCGCGGCTTTTTCCGTGGCCAAAGCAGAAGAAAACGACGTCGACCTTTTCGAACTCCAACTGGTCGGTAAACACCAGTTCGGTTTCTCCGATAAGACCGCCGTGGACATCGGTGATTTTGTTGCCGGCGTTGCTTTCACTGTGAATGAAAGTGATTTCTGCCTCAGGATGGTTGATGAGGATGCGGCAAAGTTCGCCAGCAGTGTAACCGGCACCGCCAATAATTCCAACTTTAATCATATAGTGTTCTTAATTAAAATGTTTCGTTATGTAATGCAAAGTTATAAAAAAACGGATGCAGACATTTCCGCATCCGTCTTTTATTCTACAGACTTTACGAATTAAATGTCTTTGCTCTCGTCTTTGTGGTTAGTGTAGTATACACGTAGAGGGGTAGACATGCACTTGATGAAGCCTTTGGCTTCGTCGGCAGTCCAACCCTTAGAAGTCTCACCATATTCACCGAACTTCGTTTTAACGAGGTCGTCTTTAGAGTCAACACCAATAGTGCTGAAAGAGAGCGGACGGAGTTCGAGTGTAACAATACCGTTGACGTTACGCTGTGAACTTTCGAGCATAGCCTCGATGTCGCGCATAACAGGTTCCAAGTACTGGCTTTCGTGTAAGAACATACCATACCAGTTGGCAACCTGGTCTTTCCAGTACTGCTGCCACTTGCTGAGGGTGTATTTTTCTAGGAATTTGTGTGCGCCGATGATAAGCATAGGAGCCGCCGCTTCGAAACCAACGCGGCCCTTAATGCCGATGATGGTGTCGCCAACGTGCATGTCGCGGCCGATGCCGTATGCCGAACCGATTTCCTCCACCTTCTGGATGGCTGCAATCTTATCGTCGTAGTGGACACCGTTAACGCCACAGATTTCACCGTTCTTGAATTCCAGGGCGAGGACTTCGCTACCGGTTTTAGTGACTTGTTTCAAGTAGGCCTCTTCAGGCAGGCCTTGCTTAGAGTCGAGAATCTCGCCACCGCAGATAGAGGTACCCCAAAGACCGACATTATAAGAATACTTCAACTTCTTGAAGTCAGCAGGGAAACCGTGCTCGTTCAAGTAGTTCACTTCAAATTCGCGGGAAAGGTTTTGGTCGCGTGTCAGGGTGATGATTTCAACGCCAGGGGCCATCACCAAGAACGTCATATCGAAACGGATCTGGTCGTTACCAGCGCCGGTAGAGCCATGGGCGATAGCGTCAGCTTTAATTTCGTTGGCATAACGTGCGATAGCCATACCTTGGAAGATACGTTCAGAAGAAACAGAAATTGGATAAGTACCGTTACGGAGAACGTTACCGTAAACCATATACTTGAGGCTCTTGTTGTAGTATTCCTTAGTAACATCGAGAGTCACGTATTTGGTCGCGCCCAATTTGTAAGCGTTTTCTTCGTTGGTCTTAAGTTGTTCGGCGCTGAAACCGCCTGTGTTAGCACAAGCCGCATATACTTCATAACCTTTTTCTTTAGCCAGGTACATCACGGTGAACGAGGTGTCGAGGCCGCCGCTAAAAGCGACTACAACTTTTTTCTTTTCCATTTGTATATTCTGTTTTTATATTCAAATTAATGGGTTTCTTCAGCTTCGTCGGCAGGGAAACCGTTAGGGAAACGGTCTTTGATGATTTGTTCAACCAGCTCCTTGTCGCTTTCCAACTCTTCTTCAGCAATCATTCTGCTGCGTTTGTTTTCAGGGTCGTAGAGCATACCTGTGCAGATACAGTAGCGGCGTTCGGTACGGGCCAGCACATCGTGGTTGATGCATCCTTCGCACCCGCGCCAGAAAGTCTCATCGTCGGTCAATTGGCCAAAGGTGACAGGAGTATAACCGCAGTCGGTGTTCAACTTCATAACAGCCGCGCCAGAAGTCAGGCTGAATATTTTAGCGTGAGGCCAACGCTTGCGTGCCAACGAAAAAGTTACATGTTTGATTCGTCGGGCCAGGCCATGGCCTCTATAGGCCTCTGGCACAATCATGCCCGAAGTGGTAACATAATGTTTGCCACCCCATGTCTCAATGTAGCTGAAACCGGCGAACTTGTCGCCGTCGAGGGCTAATACCGCCTTCCCTTTTCGCATCAGGTCCTCAACGTATTTAGGGTTACGTTTTGCAATACCTGTTCCTCTTACCTTAGCGGCTGCTGTAATAGTCTCGAGAATCTCGTCAATATAGTGGATATGACTCTCGTCGGCAATCATTAGTTTGATGTTGTCCTTAACCATTTCTTGCTCCTGAAGAATTATAATGTCGTTTGTTTCGTTAGATTGTACTTTGTTAACTTATTGTTGTCTTCCCTTTAGAGTGGGAATGAAAGAGGCAAGGGCATCGAAAACTTCCTTTTTAGTAAGCCCTTCCTTAATGACTCCAATAATAGTGTCTTCACCTGCAACGGTGCCAATAATAACGCTAGGAATGCGTTCGTCAATCTCGTAAGCAAGACTGCTGGCATAACCCGAGCGGGTGTGAAGCACAACGTTGTTGCCTGAAAAATCGATAGTAGTTAGCGAATTGGCAAGGTATATATTATGTTCCTCGCTGCTTTTCAGCTCGTTAGGCAACTTGTAGATGTATTCTCCTGATACGTCAGGCGTCTTTGCAACTTTCATTTGCTTCAGGTCGCGCGACAATGTTGCTTGCGTCAGTTGGAAACCGCGCTCGTCAAGCAGTTGCAATAGGTCTTCCTGGCAGCTAACTGTATTTGTGGAAATGATTTCCTTGATTGCTGCAAATCGTTTAATCTTGTTTTTCAATTTTGACTCAACGTATTTGTTTATCAAATGAATAAGAGACGAATAAACGCTTCCCAAACATATTTATTCGTTGCAGAGGACAAAGTTAAGGTCAATAGTTGAATAAACATAATAAATTGACACCAAATTTTAGTGAGTGTGAATAAAAATTCAAATTTTGTATTTCCGCGTGCGCACTTTAAATTTGCACTTGTAAAATTAAGTAAACGACAATGGAAAAACTTACCGTTATAAAAGTAGGTGGCAAGATTGTAGAGGAAGAAGCCTCTCTTTTGAACTTGCTGAAGGAATTTTCGAAAATCGAGGGCCAAAAAGTGCTTGTTCATGGTGGTGGCCGTTCTGCCACTGCACTCTCGACCAAACTGGGTATAGAAAGCCAGATGGTGAACGGACGACGTGTGACTGACGCAGAGACATTGAAGGTTGTTACGATGGTCTATGCAGGATTGGTGAACAAGAACATTGTTGCCCAGTTGCAGGCTTTAGGCTTGAACGCGTTGGGACTTACCGGGGCAGACCTTAACTATATGCGAAGCGACAAACGTCCGGTAAAGGAAGTTGACTATGGCTTTGTTGGGGACCCTAAAGAGGTGAACTCTGAACTGTTGGCAGGCCTGATTGCACAGGGCGTAGTGCCTGTGCTGGCTCCTATTACACACGATAAGCTGGGACACTTGTTGAACACCAATGCCGATACTATTGCTGCGGAGGCTGCGAAGGCATTGGCTAAACATTTTGAGGTGACCCTGATGTATTGTTTCGAGAAAAAAGGCGTACTGAGTAATCCGGACGACGACGACAGCGTTATCCCCGTCGTTGACGAGGTCTTGTTTAAGGAGTATGTTGATAATGGTTCTATCCAGGGGGGTATGATCCCGAAAATAGAGAATTCGTTAGCCGCTGTAAAGGCCGGCGTTAAGCAGGTCGTAATTACGCAAGCGAGTGATATAGCGGCAGGAACTGGCACGATTATCAAACTGTGACAAATTATAAAGTTATAAGAGAAAGGAGCTTCCGAATGAGGGGCTCCTTTTTCTGTTTAATTTTATGAATGATAAATTAGTCGTCAAAAAAATGTATTATAAAATTGTATTCAGGGGGTAGTTGAAGATATTATTTATGTAAATTTGTCCGTTAGTATATTATATATTGCTTGGATTTAAAAGATGAGGTTTTTTGTGGTTTTCATATTGTGCTTGTACCAATTGAGTTCGTTTGCTGGAATACGTATCAATGAAGTGATGCAAAGCAATGTCAATGGCATTATGGATGATCTCAATGAATTTCCTGATTCATGGGTTGAACTCTATAATGAGGACACAACGGCTTTTGACTTTACGGGTTATTCTATTTCACTCTCGAAGGATTTCTCAGAGTCGTTCCCATTAATGGAACCCACAATAATTAAACCCAACGGATATCTACTAATATATTGTGATAAGGAAGATGGGCGAGGTCCTAGACATACGGACTTCCGTTTAGAGTGTGACGAAGAAAGTTGTTTGTATGTTTTCGACTTGGATGGAAATATTGTCGATAGTTTGGTGATACCAGAAATGTTAGCTCCCGATGTTTCGTATGGACGTATAACGGATGGAAACGACACATTGTCTTATTTTAAAAGAGCGACGCCTAACGCCCCCAATGGCGGATTTTATACCACTCGAATACTAAAGAAACCACGATTTTCTGTGGAGGGAGGGGTTTTTAACCATCCTTTTTCATTGCATCTATCTTTGCAAGGGGACTGCCCTGCTGATGCGGTAATCCGGTATACCACTAATGGAAGTGAACCATCCGAAGATAGCCCTATTGCTCCCGATTCCCTTTATATAGAAGAAACTACTGTTATACGTGCAAAAACGTTTAGTGATAGTGCCTTGAGTAAGGTAAGTAAAACGGAAAGCTATTTATTTCTCGATAGGGATGTTACTATTCCTATTCTTTCTGTTGTTGTTGATAGTCTGTTGATGTGGGATCAAAAGGTTGGTATATATTTGAATATTGACGATGAATTCTTTTGGAAAAGCTATTACGCGGTAAATCGTCGTCCTGCTAATTTTGAGTATTTTGTCGATGGGCAGTCTGTTATTAATCAGTTGGGTGAAATGAATATCGGTGGAAATACTACTAAAACCGTAGATTTAAAGTCACTTGTACTAAGAGCAAATAAACGGTTTGGAGAAAAGCATTTCAAATATAAGTTCTGGGATGCAAAGGACATAAAAAAAACTAAATCCTTATATGTGAGAAACTCAGGTCAAGACAACATCTCTGTTTATATGAGAGATGCGTTGATACAGACTGTCGCATGTCCACATATTGACATCGATTGGGCGGCATATCAGCCGTGCGTTTTATATATTAATGGAGCTTATTATGGCGTAATGAATTTGCGTGAGCGTTCCAATGAAGATAATATTTGGCAAAATTATGGCGGATTGGAGAATATAGATTTGATTTCTCAAACTTTTGGCTACATGAATGAAATAAAAGAGGGTGATGATGTGGAGTGGGAAAAAACAGACTCTCTGTTCGTTTCGGATTCTAGCACGTATGCCGATTTTGAGAAAAAACTGGATGTAAGGGAGTTTATTAACTTCTTCCTTATCAATTCTCTGTTTGCTAATACAGATTTCCCGGGGAATAATACGGTGTTTTGGAGGGAACGAAAGGAAGACGCAAAATGGCGTTGGATATACAAAGATGGAGATTGGGGGTTAGGTATGACCACTCCTTACGATTATGCCTATTTGAATTATCTGACAAGAATAGAACCCTTTGATGATGAGTCTGAGACTCCAAATCGTAATCCTGAATCGGCAAGTTTCCGATATAGGAGATTTTTGTCGTTACCAGAAGTGAAGAACATGTTTGTGGATATGAATGCTGTGTATCTGGGTACTTTTTTGAGTTCTTCTAATTTTACACATGTCGCGGATAGCCTTTTTGATAATGTAAGGTCAGAAATAGAGTATATGCAAAAATGGCCTCGTTCCCCAATACAGGGAGAATGGAATGAAAACACTGAATTTGTGAAAAAATGGTATGATTTAAGAACTGATTATTATTACCAACATCTGGTAGATTTCTTTTCTTTGGGCGACACAACCTCATTGAAAATTGTCTCGTCGAAAAGAAAACTCTATTTTAATAATGTTCTTGTCGAAAATGGACGGTTTGATGGACGTTTCTTTAGTGGACGTCCTCTCTACCTTTCAGAGAATGATACTGCTTTTAAGTATGTGGGTGATAGCATTGCTATTGTAAAGGAAGACAGTGTCTCGAAAAAAGAAGATGGAAGTTGGTTCGTGTCGTATGTGTTGGATGATGCTAATGTGAAGAAGCGCTACTATGGGAAAAGTTTATTCTTTGTAATACCAGAGGGAGCGAAGAATGTCTTTATTACGGATGAGGGAACGTTGGGCGTTTTAAATTGCGATTCGTTGAAGGATATTTCCATTGCGGTAGAGAACTTTGATTGTGGTGTTTCGGTGGAAAGTGTTCCTACAACCCTCGATTTGGGATTTGACGTTTTCGGCAACGGTTGTGAGGCTCAAATGGATGTTGACCTTGAGGCTTTCCTTATTGGTGCCAATACGGTAAAATGGTCGTATGTCGATGCTTTTGGCGACACCTCTGTTTGCAATCAAACGATATTTGTTGAGGACCTTGCAACTCCTGCTTTGGACAATTGTGAGGCGATGGATACGCTTCTGCTTTATTTGGCAGAAGGCGAAAACACTGTGTTGGCGGATGAAGTTTTGAAATTCACACCACAGGCGGAGGATAACTGCGCTGAAATAATAGAAGGCGTATGGTACAATCAGCGTGACACCCTTTATGTGGGGGAATCGACAGTCGATTGGATCTTTTCTGATAAAGGAGGAAACTTTTTGCAGTGCCAGCAAACCGTCGTGGTTAAAGATACGATAAAGCCAGTGGTGGAAAATTGTGATTCGTTGCCTGAATTGCAACTGACTATACCAGACGACCAGTGTGGCTTTTCTGTGAGTGAGGTTGGATTAACGGCGCAGCCAGCGTGGGACAATTGTGGGAGTGTCGAATATGAACTTCTTCCCTCAGACTCTCTTTATATAGGAGAAAATAACCTATTATGGGTCTATACCGACGAGGTTGGGAATGTGACGCAATGCAGACAGCTTGTGACGGTTCGTGACGAGTATGCGCCTGTCTATGCGGACTGTGACAGCATGCCAGACCTGACATTTGAGGTGTTCGACGATGCGTGCGGACTGAAATGGGAAGAACTGCATCTGAGCGCTCCCGTTGCAGAAGACAACTGTTCTTTAAAGGTCGTCGGAATTCCTGTGGCTACAGCTTTCTTCTTTTTAGGGGAAACCGTTATGCAGTGGAAGTTTTGTGATGTTTCAGGGAACAAAATCTATTGTCCTCAGAAGGTGACGGTCTTAGACCGATATGTGCCAGTATACGAGAACTGTGGTAACATGCCACGTATGCCGTTTTATGTGACAGACAATCTGGGTGGATACCCGAAGGAGAATATGAATCTGCCGGTGCCTGTCGCACGTGATAATTGTAATGCATACCTACTTGCTGAATGTGATTTGCCAGAAATTGTGCCAGTGGGAGAACATGTGGCACATTGGCGTTTTAAGGATGCGGCAGGAAACGAGTTGGTATGTGAACAGCGTATATCGATAGAGAATCGGTTCCCTCCAGAATATGCTGATTGTGAATCGATGCCAGAAGTAATCTATGATATTAGAGAAGATTATTGCGCAGTGCCTTATGAACAGATAAAACTAGATATACCGGTTGCTACTGGATATGCAGGAGATGTGATTCCAGGTACACTGGAGTATGTTCCGTTTGTGTTCCCTATAGGAGAAACAAAAATAAACTGGCTGTTCGTCGACTCCGATGGGAATATGACTAAATGTGGACAGACTGTGGTGGTGAACGATCGTGCAGCTCCGTTTGCCGATTGCTCAAAAATGGATACCATCTTTGTTGAACTCCCTGTCAATGCAAACCAAGTGGATGCGTCTTCGGTGGAGATCCCTATACAGAAGGCGGTGGATAACTGTAATGTGGTAATTGTCGGACAAATGGAGGCAGAGCCTTATTATAAAGTGGGGGATAATACGATTCGCTGGACGTTTGCTGATGCGGTAGGGAATAGTAGCACCTGTTGCCAGGTGGTGAAAGGTGTTAAACACTTTGTAAAACGTTTGTATCCGAATCCTGTTGAAGACTTCCTTTATGTAGAAGGAACTGAAGTTGGGGACGAAATAACGGTGGTGAACACTTTGGGCCAACGTATGTGTGTGATAAAGGCAGATGGCAATCCGACCATTCTGTCGTTTTACAGATACGCATCGGGTGTGTATTCTGTTTTTGTGAATGGAGAACTGTACCGGATTGTGAAGAACTGATTTTTTTGTATATCGCAATTATTTGAAAATCAGCCGAAGTAAAAATTTCTTAGAAATATTTCGTGCAAATAGTTTGCCAGTTCAGATAAATCTCCTAATTTTGCATCCGCAATCGGGAACAACGCCCGGTGCCCCTTAGGAACAGCGGTTTCGAGGGACTCACGAGAAGAGAGATCTTTGAGGAAATTCCGATAGACTAAAGTAGCATAAGC